>Ga0073900_10001044_pt1 | contig 15874 bp, 17 predicted proteins | sample KloWWTmetKNB5Kit_FD_66666 | JGI IMG/M metagenome (GOLD analysis project Ga0073900, IMG submission 66666) | Active sludge microbial communities from Klosterneuburg, Austria, studying microevolution and ecology of nitrifiers - Klosterneuburg... | ecosystem: Engineered > WWTP > Aerobic digester >...
TATGATTGGTTGACGATCAATCATTTTGCCGATATGTCCGGCGGCGGGGTAGGTGTCACGCTGTCAAATGCCGATGCTTATTATATGCAACTGGGCAATAGCACACACACCGCATTGGATGCCACGACACCGCAGCTGAATATTCTGGCAGGCGGGCAGGTGGACGGTCCTAATTTGGGTATTCCCAATCAGGGGGGAGATACCAAGTTTTTGCAAAGATTTGCCTTGCAAACTCACGGTGCGTTTAACCAAACATCGGCGATGAAATTTTCTCTCGAGCATCAGAATCCGCTGGTGACTCACCAAGTGACAGGAACAGATCCGTCTTACAATGAAAAGAATTATTCATTTTTGACGATTTCAGATCCGGATGTGTTGCTGTGGGCTTTGAAGCCAGCCGAAGACGGAATCAGTCAGGGCGTCATCGCACGGGTCTGGAATCAAGCCAATGCGGCGCGCAATTACACCTTGTCATTGGCGCCAAGTATTGTGTCGGGAAAAAGGACGACGCATATTGAAACCGATATCGCCGATGCCAGCATTATCAATGGGAATTTGTCAGCATCACTGACCGGCAATCAAATACAAACACACCGATTAAAATTTCGCTAATTGAGTGAGTGCCATCAGCGGTAAGTCATGCGAGCGGATAGTGTAGCTGTGTGACCGATGCACCCGAGCGGTTGAATTGACTTCCGCTGGGTGCTTAACATTAGGTCGTTCAATATCTCAGGAAGCGCTGATTAATTGACTGCACGAGCGAATTGCTTCGTTGCGCGGTACTCACTCCCTCGCCTATCAGATTGATATGTCTCGGTTGTTGCGTTCCGTGCGCTTCGCCCTTCATCACGTTTGTTGAATTAATCAGCGCTTCCCTAAATCTTTTTAAATTCAACCACGACTTCAACATGTGGCGTATGCGGAAACAGGTCGACAAGTTGAATATCCACAATCGACCAACCTTGTTGATTAAATGACCAGGCATCGCGGGCAAAGGTTTCTGGATTGCACGAGATGTAGAAGATCGTTTTCAACGAAATAAAGCTATCAAAAAAACCCTGCAGTTTTTTCAACCCTGAGCGGGGTGGATCGAGAACCAAAGTTTCTGCATCAATGACCTGTTTTTTGATCTTTTTCCAGATCATGGGTTGAAAAAGATCGGCAACCTGAGGATTGACCTTGGCGAAGTTTCTGGCTTTGAGCGATTGAATGGCGCTGCTTTCCGATTCATAAGCGAGGATCGCGGTGCAATTCGATTCGGCGATGATTTGCGTGAAATTGCCGGAACCGCAAAATAACTCCACGACTTTGCCCAAAGCAGTGTTTTGTGCGAGTTTTTGTCGCAACCAGCTCTGCATCCACAGGTTCTGGCTGGTATTGCCCTGTTTGAACGGGCGCTTCTGATTGATGTGGATTGCTTCCGGCGGCAATTCGTCGTCCAGTTCAATGACATTGAAATCCTTTCCGGGGTCGCTTTGCCAAGCCGTATTGGGTAACTGCATGAGGGTTGTTTTTAATAAGTTTCTGCAGGAATCATTGAGCACAATGCAATCGTCGATGGGTGCGATCTGATGCGAGTGCTCCGAGATAAAGCCCAATTGCACGCCATCCGTTTTCAACTGACAGCGGTTGCGGTATCCATAAGTTTGCGGGGCAGGGTGAACAGCGCTGATGGTTAATTGTGCGGTGTCAAATCCGACTCTTTTCATCGCATACACAAAGCGATTCCTTTTTTGCTCAAGCTGGCTTGTATAATCGGCAATCATCCAGGGGCAACCCGTACAGGCATTTTCCTCCAGACTGACGTACTGGCAGGCAGGGGCTTGTCTTTGTGCGGATGGCTGGATGAGATGAATGAGTTTTGCGTAAGCGAATTTTTTATTGTTCAGCGGCTTATCGATGACTTCAAATTCACCGACATCCCCCGGCCAAGTACCGGAAACAAAATAGGCTATATTATTCTGGTCGTTCTTGACGACGCCCAGACCTTTTTGTGATAAATGTGTAATGCTGCCTGTGAATTTCATAGTGAATAATGTGTAATTGTCTTGTTGATAAGGAAAATCGGTGATGACCAATCCCTTCGAAAATTTTAAAAAAGATCCTGAATTGCTAAAGAATGATCTGACGCCGCTACAGTATCAGGTAACGCAAAAGGCCGGAACGGAACCTCCTTTCCAGAATGAATACTGGGATCACAAAGCGGACGGGATTTATGTTGACATTGTATCGGGTGAACCGCTGTTTGCGTCAATTCATAAATTTGACTCGGGCACCGGCTGGCCCAGTTTTTACCGACCGATCAATGAGCAATATATCCAGCTTAAAAGCGATTTTGATCTGTGGGTTCCGCGCACGGAAGTGCGCAGTCGTTATGCGGATAGTCATTTGGGGCATGTTTTTAATGATGGTCCGCTGCCGACCGGCATGCGCTATTGTATAAACTCTGCGTCATTAAAGTTCATTAAAAAGGAAGATTTAGCGACCATGGGTTATGGGGAACTGGCCGCATTGTTTGCGCAAGATGTGAATAAATAGGATGGATCATGACTGATAGCGATTCACCTGTCGACGAATTATTCACTGCGCAGCGACTGCCGTCCTTATTGCAAGCGATTATTTGCTTTACCGGGGTGTTCTTGTTAATTTCGCTGGGGATGTTTGTGTATGCCATCAGCATTCATGCCATCCTGTTTTTGGCACTGGTTTGGGTTTGCCTGCAAACACGATGGCTGGGATATGCCTTTACCGATATCCGGGGCATGATGGATGATGGCATCATCAAAGCACTGCCGGCGATTTACATTTTTTTGCTGATCGGCATGGTGATTGCCAGCTTCATGCAAAGCGGTACTATTGCAAGCCTGCTTTATTTCGGCATTGATCTGCTTAATCCGACGATTTTCCTGGCTGCTGGTTTTATTTTATGCAGCTTGATGTCGGTGGCCACAGGTACCTCCTGGGGCACAGTGGGAACGATTGGCGTGGTGTTGATTGGTATTGGCGATGCAATTGGTATTCCATTGCCTCTGGTAGCAGGCATGATTGTTTCCGGCGCTACGTTTGGTGATAAATTGTCGCCTATTTCCGATACCACCAATCTGGCGGCCATGAGTGCCGGAACCCATCTTTACCGGCATATCGGTGCGATGTTGTATACCACCACGCCGACATTTGTCATTGTGTTGGGCATTTTCACGCTATGGGGGTTGCAATACGGTGCAAATGCATTGCCGACAGATCATATTGTAGAAATTCGCGCCGCGCTGTCGGGTGCTTATCAGTTAAATCCATGGGTGACATTGCTGCCCTTGTTATTGATGTTTGGCTTGAGCATTAAACGCTATGCCGCGGAAGTCAGTATGTCGTGCAGTATATTGCTGGCCATGTTGATAGCCATCGTGTATCAGGACAGGGATGGAATTGAAGTGATCAATGCCCTGTGGATGAATTCAGCAGGCACCACAGGGATCGTCAATATTGACGATCTCCTTGGGCGCGGTGGAGTTTACAGCATGGCATGGACGTTATTGTTATCCATCATGGCGCTGGCACTGGGCGGTATTATGCACCACGCGGGATTTCTGCGCGTGTTGCTGGAGAGTGTCATTGTACGCATCCAGCGAGTCAGTACATTAATTGCCACGACCATTGCATCCGGATTGATTGGCAATATGGCGATGGGAGAAGCTTATATTTCGATCATTCTGAACTGTCAGCTGTTCAAAAGTGCATTTCAGGAAAGGAAATTAGACCGGGCGATATTGTCACGTTCGGTAGAAGAAGGCTCCACGTTGACCACGGGTCTGATTCCCTGGACCACAGCAGGTACTTTCTATGTGGCAACTCTTGGCATACCAGTACTGGATTATGCGCCCTATGCTTTGTTGAATTTGCTCAATCCTGTGATTTCAATTGGCATGGCGATATTGGGGATTGGCTTGCTGCGAGACGGCGGCCATGTGTCGGAAGATTAATGTTTGCCAAACACACACTGCATGACAGCCGTGAATATGACTTTGTGCATCTATAATGCATGTTGAATCGGATCAGCATGCGAGCTATGGGAGGATTTATATGCAAGAGGAAACAACTCAGCGGGGCCATTGGAAAGAGGCAATGATGATGCTAATGGCGCTGGTTGGTGGCTTTTTGTTGTCGTTTATAGGTTTTGGCATACTTTGGAGCGGCATTGCTTGGCATTACCAGATGCTGATGTTTTTTCCCTTCCTAGGACTGTCATGGATTGTGTTTCGTTGGAGAAAAGGTGCATTGGATGCTTGTGTGTCCCTATGCTTAGGTGCTGCACCAGTGGGAATTTTGATGACTCAGTTTCGAGACACAAATGGTTCGCACTTAATGCCTATTTTGGTTGTTCTGACTTGGATTCTAGGTGTTCTTGGAGGGTATTTTCTGGGAAAAATATCACTGGATGCGCAGTCAAAATCAACGAATGATATTGCTTCATCCGAGCACGAAAGATGAGTGGCTTCCGTCTCGAACTTAAAGTTCCCCCCGTGATGCTCGCACTTTTGTTTGCATGCGCTATGGGATTTGTTGCCTGGATCTGTCCATGGGCGACTGTGGAGATTCCTCAGCGGATATTTTTGGCATTGGGAATATGGGGAATCGGACTTGCATTGATTATTGCCGGTGCTGCTACATTCATTTCAGTCAAGACGACGGTCAATCCTTTCACGCCGGAGCTGGCCACATCAATGGTTATCAGCGGGATTTATCGATTGAGCCGGAATCCTATGTATGTCGGGATTTTATTAATGCTTGCCGCATGGGCTGTTTATTTAGCGAATATCCTGTCAGCTTCTTGGCTACCACTGTTCGTTGGTTATATGAATCGATTCCAGATCACCCCGGAAGAAAATGCTTTATTGGCAAAATTTGGCGGTGCCTATGCCAGTTATCTGAAAACCGTGCGTCGATGGCTATGAGATTCTGATGGGCGGTATCAATTAATTGCCAAAAATCAGAAATCTACTTTTTATCCGTTACTCGATTTATTAGTTCGACAATTTTTGTTCGTTATGTAAGCGATATCATTGTGGTAGTCAGTTTGACTTACCTCTTGACGAAGATAGTGTGTCTGACTACTATTAAGAAGGAAGGCAGTATACGCTATTGCTTTTTCTTTACGTTTCTTTAACCATTTTAAGGGCTTATTATGTTACAGTTTAAAAAGACGTTATTAAGTAGTATTGCTCCGGTATTGTTATCCGTTACATTGGCGAGCCCAGTGATTGCTTCCGATGCACATCATGCCCATCATAAAGATCATAATTTTGGCGCTTTCACGAAAGAAAATGTATTGCTGACACCAAAGGATTATCGTGAATGGATTTTTGTGGGTGCACCAGTGACACCAAAAGATATGAATGATGGAAAACCTGCATTTCCTGAATTTCATAATGTTTACATTGATCCAACAAGTTGGAACCACTGGAAGAAAACGGGTGAATTCCGTGATGGGACTGTGATCGTTAAAGAATTAGTAAGCGTAGGTTCAAAAGAGGCAGCCAGTGGAAATGGATATTTCCCCGGTGATTTCAATGGAATTGCTGCCATGGTGAAAGATTCCAAACGCTTTGCAGATAAACCAGGAAACTGGGCATTTTTTGGTTTTGAATCTTATGAAGCCAAGCAAGGCATACTCCAAGCTGATGATGCATGTGCAGCTTGCCACAAAGCAAATGCTGCGCAAGATATGGTATTTACCCAGTATTACCCAGTGTTGCGTGCTGCCAAGCCAGGCAAAAAATAATTAACTGATGGCTTAATGGGCAACACTTAGTTCCCTGAGAAAGGCAATTTGACAATCTGGAAAAGTCAAGTTGCCTTTGCTACATGCATAATTCATATGTATTCAATCGATATACCAGCGCAAATATTCATCTCGATTGAGATAACGTTCCTGTTATTGTTCAGAAATTATTTTTCCAATTACGTAATTCCGTAAAGATATCCAAAGGTGTTAAGAGTATTTTGTCAGTATAATTTTGCACGCTATCCATAATTTCCGGTTGATCACAACGGAGGAAAGGATTGACGGTTTTTTCAAGTGCCAGCGTCGTAGGGATGGTTGGAATATTCTGACAGCGAAGTGCTTGCATCGTGACTTCAAGTTCAGCGAGTTTTGGGTTATCCGGATCGACTGTCCTTGCAAAATGAATATTATTGAGCGTGTATTCATGCGCACAATACACCAGGGTGTCATCCGGTAACCGAGAAAGCTTCCCTAATGAGTGGTACATTTGTTGAACAGTTCCTTCAAATACGCGCCCGCAACCACAAGCGAATAGGGTATCTCCACAAAATAAACGCTTTATCGGATTGGATCCATAATAAGCAATGTGTCCTCGGGTGTGTCCAGGAATTTCTAATACGGTAAAATCGAGCGACATTGCCTGCAAATTAATTTGATCGCCTTCTCTGACAGGATGCGTTACGGTTGAAATAAGCTCGTGCATTGGCCCATAGACTGGAGCATCGAACAATTTAAGCAACTCGGCATTACCTCCTGTATGATCGTTATGATGATGAGTAATGAGAATTGCACTTAGTTGCAGCTTGTTAGTGTGAAGGTATTCAATGACCGGGGATGCGATTCCTGGATCTACAACTATTGCGTGATTATTATTGTGAATAATCCATATATAATTATCCTTGAAGGCATGGATTGGATAAATGTTCTGCATGTCATTTCCATCTAGTTGATTAAATTTACTGGATAATTTACTTAAGTGATTTGGGAACAAGTACAAAATTCAAGTATGGTCAGTGGAAAATAATGACGATTCATAATGCGCATCTCTGGTTTAAATCCTCTCTTGGTCAATATTTAATTGAGCATGAACATCGTTATTTTGATCAAGTTGTAGTGAATATTTTTGGTTATAACGCGGTGCAAATTGGGTTGCCCCAATTTAATTTTCTTCGACTCAATAGGATGCCTCTGCATTTCTCCGTGGGATTTGATAATCAGGCATCTTTGCTGGCTACACCTGATTTTCTTCCCATCCAGACGAATAGTATGGATTTGGTGATTCTGCCACATGTACTTGAGTTTAATGCCAATCCACATCAAATTTTGCGGGAAGTGCACCGAATCTTGATTCCTGAAGGACACATTATCATATCGGGTTTTAATCCATTTAGCTTGTGGGGAAGCTGCCACTACTTAAAATCGATGCGTCGAGAATTTCCTTGGAATGGAAATTTCATTGCCTTGTCAAGATTGAAAGATTGGTTGAAATTATTGAATTTTGAGATGGCCGGGGGGCGATTAAATTGTTATACGCCACCATTGCAACAGGAAAAATGGCGCCAACGGTTTCATTTTATGGAAGCAGCCGGTGATCGTTGGTGGCCAATCTCAGGAGGGGTGTATTTTCTGCATGCGATTAAACACATGCATGGTATGCGAATCATTAAGCCAGGTTGGAAGAATTGTTTTGATCCTAAGGAGAAAATGGCGCCTGCTACACAGAAATTTAATAATGTTTCTTCTGATAAGCAGTCGTCTGATCACTTGAATTAGAGTGATGAATTAAAAAATGAGTAAGTATGAGTGGTTCTAAAATTGTCGAAATCTATACAGATGGTGCGTGCAAAGGAAATCCTGGCATTGGAGGATGGGGAGCGCTACTGAGATACGCAGGCCAGGAGCGTGAAATTTTCGGTGGTGAAAAATTAACAACGAATAATCGCATGGAATTACTGGCTGCAATACGTGCTTTAGAATCTTTAAAGCGTCCGTGCAAAGTGCATTTACATACAGATTCGCAATATGTGCAAAAAGGCATTAGTGAGTGGATTGAGTCATGGAAAATGCGTAATTGGCTTACATCAGCAAAGAAACCGGTCAAGAATGACGATCTTTGGAAATTATTAGATCATTTAACGCAGCGGCATGAAATTGAATGGTGTTGGGTGCGCGGTCATTCGGGGCATCCTGAAAATGAGCGCGCAGATGAATTGGCAAATCGTGGAGTTGAAATGATGGTATCTGAAGAAATGAGAAACAATCTGAAACCTTAGCATGCGCCAAATAATATTAGATACTGAAACAACAGGCTTGGATCATAGGCAGGGACATCGTATTGTGGAAATCGCGGCGGTTGAGTTAAGTAATAGACAGCTGACCACTCAGCATTTTCACTATTATCTTAATCCCGAGCGGGATAGCGATGAAGGCGCTTTGCAAGTACATGGTTTAACCACTGAATTTCTTAGAAACAAACCTAAGTTCAGTGAAATATCCAAGGAGTTCTTGAATTTCATAGCAGACTCCGAATTGGTCATCCATAATGCTCCCTTTGATGTCGGCTTTTTGAATCATGAATTAAATCTAATCAATTTAAAGACATTGGATAAGTATTGTTTATCAATAATCGATACATTGAAGTTGGCGAAAGAACTTCATCCTGGTAAACGTAATAATCTTGATGCTTTATGTGATCGTTACAATATTGATAATTCCAAACGTACGCTACATGGTGCACTGTTAGACGCCGAGTTATTGGCAGAGGTTTATCTTGCCATGACACGCGGACAAGAAAGCCTGTTGATGGATCTGGAACAATTTTTACCTATCCTAAATTCAGTAGAAAATTTAGATAATCTCAACTTAAAAATAATTGAAGCCACAGCTCAAGAATGTGCTCAACATTTCATGGTATTAGACAATATTGCGCGCGAGAGTAACAATAAATGTTTGTGGAATAGACTTAATGCTGAAAATTCTGTTGAGAATCAAAAAGAATAAAGATTTTTATTATTGAGAATAAAAATTATGCTCAGAAAATAATGGGGTTTTGCCAAACAGTGTTTAGTTTAGTAAAACCCCAGCAATTTGGATTTATTTTACTCATCAATTTAGCAATAAGAAAAATAATTTAAAACCCAAGGCTAGCTAATAAATCATCAACTTGATCTTGATTGCATACTACATCACTACGTTTCTCTGGATTTGTGACGGGTCCATTTAGAAATCCTTCTTCCGAAACCATAACCTTCTTAGCAGGAACATTTGCAAGTAATAAATCAACGAGATCTTTCTCTAAGTTTTGTACCATATGAGTGATTTTTTTTATCACTTGACCTGTTAGATCTTGAAAGTCCTGCGCCATCATGATTTCCAGTAACTGTGCATTAGTAGCATTTGTTTGAGCAGGGATATTATCGAGATAGTGTAATGTGTCTATCAATAATAGTTTAAATTTCTCTGTGTCAGGTTTAGCTTGTTGAGTTTCAAGGGCTTCTTTCCATTGCTTCGATAAATGAATAGCATCTGCAGAAAGTTTTTCTTGAATAGGCATGGCAATTTCTGTGGCGTTGAGTGTACGGTCTGCGGCTTGTTCAGTCTTGGTTGCCACATAGGTAAGTTTGTCTTGTGCTTCAGGAACCTCAGCAGCAATCAATTCGAGACGTTTATCGTATCCAAGTTCACGTAAGCTATCATGTAAAGTGCGCGTTAATTGGCCAATCTGATCAATGACTTTCTTATCATTTGTTGCAAGTCCAAATTCTTCAATATCTTTACTTACAGAAGCTAATGTTGTTTCAGCAAGTTTAAAGGACTTTGGATTGATTTCTTCTTGAGAAGCACCTTCAGCTTTTTTTTTCATAAGGCGTTTTGTATTCATTCTGGACTCAATGGTTTGTTATGAAAAGAGGTTTGACATTGTTAAGTCGAGGCTTTGTTTTCCATATTCTGGAAAATTTTATTTAATTTCTCATCAAGAGTAGCTGCGGTAAAAGGCTTCACAATATAACCACTTGCACCTGCCTGTGCGGCTGCTACAATATTTTCTTTTTTAGCTTCGGCGGTTACCATAAGTACGGGGATTTTTTTCAATGCTTCATTCGCGCGGACATTTTGAAGCATAGTGAGCCCATCCATGTTGGGCATATTCCAGTCAGATACAATAAAATCAAAATTGCCATCCTGTAGTTTGCGCAATGCAACTGCGCCATCTTCCGCTTCATCAACATTGACAAATCCAAGTTCTTTTAAAAGGTTGCGAACGATTCTACGCATAGTAGAAAAGTCATCCACTACCAAGAATTTTAAATTTTTGTCAGGCATTTTTTTCTCCGTAAATAAGCTTAATTTTTATATATGATCAGAATTTCTTAAGCTCTAGAATTAGCTAATAAACATATCCATATGGTTTTCTGGGTGTTTTTTTTATCGGTAATTCTTGGTAAAAGTTTAGTGTAAATCTAAAGAATTGTTCTAACGGACTGAAGAACATGAATATAAGTCTTCAGTATTTTGAGTAGGAAAAAATGAGATTATGAGGGGTGATAGGCAGAAAAATTAAAAATTTAGCTTGCGGTGTAAAGCTTGAGGGTGAAGCAAATTATCTGTTAGTTGCAGTAACCATTTTCCTTATACCATTTTACCGCATCTCTAAGTGCTTCTATGGTGGGCCGATATTGATAGCCTAGTTCACGATGAGCTTTTTCACTAGAAAAGAACATCAGTTTTTTAGCCATATGAATGCTGTCCAAGGTTGCGCGTGGTTCGATATGTGTGAAGGTGGCAACCTTTTCCATAAGCCATGCCATAGGGAGCATCAAACTGATGGGTAAGTTAACGCGGTATTTTTTTATGTCATTAATATCATCGATTGCTTGTAGGATTTGCAATAAAGTCATATTGTCACCGCCCAATATGTAACGTTCTTTCGGTTTTCCGTGCTGATAAGCTAATAGATGGCCATAGGCAATGTCATCGACATGCGCAATATTCAATCCAGTATTGACATAGGCAGGCATGCGACCCCTTAGAGTATCTAGCACGATGCGGCCAGTTGGTGTAGGTCGGATATCTCCCGGGCCAATAGGAGTGGAAGGGTTGACGATGACCAAAGGTAACTGGTGATCGTGGGTTAATTGCCTGACCATCTGCTCAGCTTGAAATTTAGAGCGTTTGTAATATCCATTGATAGCGGTATAGCTGGTTGGTGTGTCTTCGGTTGACGGTGATCCATCCTGATTCAAACCCAAGGTTGCCACGCTGCTGGTGTACACAATGCGCTTTACGCCAGCCTCAGCCGCTGCCATGATCAGTGCTTGTGTGCCCGTAACGTTGATTGCATACATAGTTTCTGGATCAGGAACCCAGAGACGATAATCTGCTGCTACATGGAAAAGATTGTCGCACCCACTAATTGCACGTTTTAGTGATGAATGGTCACGCAAATCGCCTTCAATTACTTCAACCGGGAAGTTTTCAAGATTTTTTCGATTGCTATCAGGTCTTACCAATACACGGACTTCATGGCCAGCTGTAAGCAAGCATCGCATAACAGCCGAACCGAGAAATCCTGTTGCGCCGGTTACGAATGATTTCATCATGAAATAATGCCTTGTAGTTTGTGATTGGATTCAACTATTGGTGTTGATAAAAATAACTATGCCGAGGGTTATTGATCTCTGGTTTGATTATTAAGGTAAATTTCATTGTGACCATTAACATCTGGAAGATTTCTGGATGTCAGCTTGAAAAGTAGTTCTAGTATCCAGTCTTGGTTAGCAAATAGACTGGTTGTTAGTATCGTGGCTTTAACGCTGCGGCGACTAATTTTTACTTGCGTACTTTCAGAAAAATCCCGGTGCTGGTTAATTTTATTCAGCGTTAAAATCGCCATGCCGATTGCCCATAAGCAAAAACGACGGATGCCTTTTTCTTGCGGGGGGATTATGCTGGTATAGGTCAGTGCGTTCTGTAAATGGCCTTTCGCGACACCGAGAAGTTCTGCTAACCCAGCTTGAAACCTTGGATCTTTATTGCCTGGTTGTAAATGACTAAGATTAAATCCATGCTTGAGAAAAATATCTTGCGGCAGCCAACATGCGCCACGTTTACGATCATCCCAAATATCTTTGAGGATATTGGTCATTTGTAATCCTTGTCCAAAGGACACGGAAAGCCTCATCAATGTTGTTTTATGGTTATTCATTTCTTGTGAATAATCACAAAACAATTCGGTCAGCATTTCACCGACGACACCTGCAACGTAATAACAATATTGATCCATGGAAGGTAAATCTTTTAATCCCTCCAAAGATTCTGTTTCTTGATAGTCAGACATTCCTTGCCCCATGATTCGAACGCAGCGTTCCAATGCATGCCGCTGAGTAGCGTTAAAGCTATGCGTGATGCGAATAACTGCTGGGGTGTTTTTGATTAAATCATGTTCTGCCGGGATAGTATGGTTCGAAAGTAGTGGGTAAAGTTGATCTGCAAACAGTTGCGCGGAAACATTTCCACAAACAACTTCGGAGAACATCTGCGACAGTTGCCTGGTTTGCTCTGAAGATAAGGCATTATCGTCTTCAATCGTGTCCGTGATGCGGCATAAAAGATACGCATTGCCAATTACCCGCCGCAAGGCTTCGGGTAATTGAGGAATGGTTAGTGCAAAAGTGCGAGAGACACCCCGCAGAATATCATCCTGATATTGCTCATCATCAATGCTAGGAAGGCTTGTCATTACAGATTTATCGTATGGCAATGGAGGATATTACTACAAATAAACGCATCTCTATATTTCCAGCCATTGATTAAGGCAAGATTCGTTCATTTGCGGTTAATTGATCAATGGTTTCCCGCTGCCGGATGACATGAATGGTGTCCTGATCGATCATGATTTCAGCAGCGCGAGGCCGGGTATTGTAATTGGAGCTCATGCTCATACCATAAGCACCGGCTGACATGACGGCTAGTAAATCTCCGCTATTCAAACTCAGCTTGCGATCATGCCCCAGAAAATCCCCTGTTTCACAAACAGGGCCAACAATCTGATAATTCTGAACATCTCCGTTGCGTTTAATGACCGGTAGAATCTCATGATAGGCGTCATATAGTGCCGGGCGCATCAAGTCATTCATGGCGGCATCGACAATGGCAAAATTACGTGCCGGAGTATGTTTGAGGTATTCAATTTGCGTCAGTAGAATGCCTGAGTTTCCCACCAGAGCGCGTCCAGGTTCGATTAACAATCGTTGCTTGATGTGGCCTGTGCGGGCGCATAGCGCAGACACATAGTCTTTGATGGACGGTGGTGTTTCGTGAGTATAACGGATGCCTAATCCTCCCCCCAGATCCAGGTGTTCAATTTCTAAACCTTGTGATTTCAGGTTGTTAAGTAAATTCAGAATTTTCTCGCTGGCCTGCATGAAGGGTTCAATTTCGGTGAGCTGGGAACCAATATGGCAATCCAAACCGGTAAAGCGGATGTGAGGATAGCGGTGCGTAGATAGATATATTCTTTCGGCTTCGTTGATGGGCATGCCAAACTTATTTTCCTTGAGGCCGGTCGAGATGTAAGGATGTGTTTTGGCATCCACATCAGGATTCACTCGCAAGCTGACGGGAGCAATTTTTTGCATGGTTTGCGCAACTTGATTTAAGGTACTTAGCTCTGCTTCAGACTCCACATTAAAACACAGAATATTCGCATCCAGAGCCATGCGCATTTCGTCGGTATTTTTACCAACTCCAGAAAATACGGTTTTCTGGGGATTTCCACCCGCTTTCATCACGCGCCATAGCTCACCGCCCGATACGATATCGAAGCCACTGCCAAGCTGTGCAAATAAATTGAGTATGGCGATATTGGAATTGGCTTTTACGGCGTAACAAATTAAATGATCTCTACCTGCGAATGCAGCATCGAATTCTTGATAAGCTTTGGTCAATGCAGACCGTGAGTAGACATAACAAGGCGTGCCGAACTCAGCGGCAATCTGTTTTAAAGGGACGGATTCAGCGCAGAGTTCATTGTTGCGATAAATAAATTCTGGAAAGCCACTCATTTTTTATTCATTTCTTTGGGTAATGCGCGATTAGCTTCGTCAGTTTGTGGCAGTGGAATATACAGCGGTCCTTTATGGCCACACGCACTGAGCAGATAGGTTAAAGCAAATGTGATGAGGAATAAACGCACGAAAAAATCCCCTAAGTAATAATTTACCGGATACTAACATAGAGAATAAAAAATTAATCAAACTTGCGATTAATTTTGGTAGTGGTCTACAGGGCTAGTTGGCAGGCAATTGAATCGCTAACCAGTCAGTCAGTTTGCTAACCAATTGATTACTTGCCGAGCTGAAAGCAAACGCAGCGCCTGCGGCATCAGCACTGGGTGTTTTCTGTTGAATGCTGAAATCCTTTTGCGCCAGCAGTTGTCGTGAATTGCGTTCAATCAGGCTGGCGCGCAATAAAATGACAACATGACTGTCATTCGCTTGATCAAATGCCTGCATGAATTCCTCCAATTCAATTTGCAAAATGTAATCTGCTTTTGCTGTGCCATTTTCTTTGACGACCAGCCCGTTTGCATGCGTAACAATGCGGTTGCGTATCTGCTGGGTAAGCACAGACGCGGGGGGCGCTATCCAACGGCTCTGCGCATAAGTATAAGATTGGGTGGGATTGTTAAACAGGAGCCGATAATGCATCGCATTGTTATTGAGCCATGGTGGTGCTGAAGCATCGGCAATGAGTATCCTTCTTTGATGCGATGACGGTTGCTGTGTTGGTTCGGGATGCTGCGACAGTTGCGATCCAAAATCATACACAGAAAGGGGAGCAGGCGGTTTTTGCAGTAAAGTACAACCCGAGAACAGATAAATGCTCACTATTAATAAAAATATTTTTGTCATTGAATTTTCTCTGCAGGTGGAACAAAGCCTGCTTCTCCGGGACCCGGTAATGATGGCGGGCGTCCAAATAATAGGCTTTGTGGATTTTCCTCTAGTTGCTGCAATACCCGATCCAAATTATTGGAGTTCTGTGCAATGCTGCTGCTGACCTTGCGTAGTTCAGGTATGGCGGTAGCCAGTTCGTGCGTGCTCTGAGACAAACTATCAAAAATCCCTTCTTTTTGATTAGCCTTGGTTACTGCCAGATTGATCTCACCTAAAAGCTGATCAAGGCGTTTTACCAGCGTGGCCGATTCAATGGTTAAATCGGTGAATGATTTCAGTACTGGCTGCAAATGACCGGCTATGCCATCAAAGTTGCGCGTTGCTTTTTCAATGTTCTGCAGAATTTGTGAAACTTGCGCCTGATTCTGGTCATCCAGCAAATGGTGCATTTTTAATACCAATTGATTGACATTGCTGAGCAAATCTTGCCCCGATCCCGTTACTTCATCAAGTAATGACCGGCGCATTGGAATCTGCGCATCACTCTGTAAACGTTCACTGCCAGTGCCGTCATCGTTGAGCTGTATATAAGCCAGCCCGGTAACGCCCTGATAACCTAATTGCGCATACGTCGTATTGCTCAACGCCACATTTTGATCAATGGAAATCTGAATCAGAATGCGCTGCAGACTATCAGGATCAAATTCGATAGTCTCAACTTTGCCGATATTAACGCCCCGATAATGTACGGCCGATTGGGGATTTAAACCGCTAACCGATTCTTTGGTGACGACAAGATAAGAGTTGCGTTGAATGTTGTTGCCGCTGAACCACATCGCGACCAACGCGACGGTGATGCTCAGGAAAATAACGAAAAGTCCAGCTACGAGGGCATGGGCGCGGTTTTCCATGTTGGCTCCGAATTATTATTTTGATCCAGCTTGTGTCGAATACTTTTAAAGAAACTGGAGATAAATGGGTGTTGAATGCGACATATTTCGTCCAAAGTACCCGTCGCAATCACTTGTTGATCCGCTAATACGGCAATGCGGTCGGATAAGGCGACTAATGTATCCAGATCATGGGTTACCATCACAATTGTCAGATCCATTTCGCTACGTAAGGTGAGAATCAGTTCCACAAAACTTTCACTTAATTCAGGATCCAGTCCCGCCGTGGGTTCGTCAAGAAATAACAG
>Ga0073900_10001047_pt1 | contig 15836 bp, 13 predicted proteins | sample KloWWTmetKNB5Kit_FD_66666 | JGI IMG/M metagenome (GOLD analysis project Ga0073900, IMG submission 66666) | Active sludge microbial communities from Klosterneuburg, Austria, studying microevolution and ecology of nitrifiers - Klosterneuburg... | ecosystem: Engineered > WWTP > Aerobic digester >...
CAAGCGCGGCATGAAGATTTAATTAAAGCACAACAAAAAACCGAGCAAGCAAGCACCAAACTTTTAACTCAATTTGAGACCGTCAAAAGTCGTGTGGTTAATACACAAAATCAATTACAACAATTACGTGAAACGCGCCAAGCTATTTGGGACGAAAACTGGTTAGCACGCAAAAATCCAGCATCGGCCATTTCTCAGCAATTACGCGAATATGACATCAAAATTGCTGCATTAAGTAGCCAACTTCGTATAAGTCAGCAAACACTGGCATTATGGCAAAATAACATTTTACAAGCTCCAGAAATCGCACAAAACAAACAACTACAAAAACAAATTATCGAGTCTAAACAAGTATTACTACAGTTAAATCAGTCTATTGAGCAATCGACTATTTTTGTTAAAACCAGTTTAGTTAATCGTTTACATCAAGCGGTCATGCAGGTGTTACCTACTGCCCTTATTTTGTTGTTAAGCATCATCTTTATACCTATTCTTTTAAAGTTATTTCAGTATTTTATAGTTGCACCTTTAGTGTCGCGCTTGCCGCCAATTCGTGTCTTTGCTCAAACTCAAACCCCACCACCTGCAATCACAGTTAGCTCTAATAGCCAACAAATAGGTCATGTATCGTCACATTCACTCACCCTAAAACTCAGTTCACAACAGGAGTTATTACTGCATCCTGATTATTTGCAAAGTTTTAGTAAACACGCACAAAAAACAACACAATGGTTTTTAAATGCGCGTATTCCGTTTAGTAGTTGGGCAGCAGGTTTAGTCACCTTAGTACGTTTACACAGCGACCAAGATGAAACGGTACAACTAGCCGCTATGCACAATGCTTTAGAAGAATTAGTGATTATAAACTTACCTGCGGGTGCAACCTTGGTATGCAAACCACGCTGTTTGGCGGGGGTGATTAAACAGCGTGAGCAAGCGGTAAAAATTACGCGCCATTGGCGTTTGTTTAATTTGCACAGTTGGCTCACGCTGCAATTACGTTATTTGGTGTTTCATGGTGAGTGTCAATTAATTATTAAAGGTCATCATGGGGTGATTTTAGAACACGCAGGGGCAGCACGTTTAATTCAACAAAATGCCACGCTCGGTTTTAGTACCGATGTGGCCTATAGTAACTATCGCTGTGAGACCTTTATTTCTTATTATTTAGATAAAGACAGTTTGTTTAACGATCAATTTAATGGTGAATCTGGTATTTATTTTTACGAACAAGCCCCACACGATTCTCGTAAAGCTGCTTTAGTAGGTAAAGCGGTAGGTGGTGTTTGGGATGCAGTATTAAAAGTGTTTGGTATTTAATTGCTTTACAAGCATTGTTTACTTAGCGATAACTCACTGTTTTTATAAAACTTAGTGCAGTCAAAAACTTCTAGAACCTTTTAACCTTACACGACATTTTTTGCTAAAAACCGCCACCACAGTTCTTTTATTACGCCAAAACCTGTTAAATCCTGCCAAAATTCATCATCAAATTCATGCTTTTTTCATCCTCTAGGCTGATACCAAAAGCATCGAGTCTAGCCCATCATGCCTTCCATCAAGAGCCAATGACTTATAAACATCCCAGTTATGAGTCATTACAAAAGGCTCAAAAACAAAAAACTATTAAAGCTTATGCAGTGTAATGCCTAAGTTTTAAACCATAAAAACAAAAGCATACTGTCTAAAACAACACGCTCAAGTATGAGCATTGCAATAACACAGACAGTGGTTTTACAGGATGATAACCATGAAAAAACTTCTTAGCTTAACTTCTATTGCCTTGGCTAGCTCTTTACTTGTTGCCGCACCTAGCGCACAAGCAGGCTACACCACCACTAAAAACCCCATTTTATTAGTACACGGTATTTTGGGGTTTAAAAACTTTATGGGTGCTGATTACTTTTATCAAATTCCATCAACACTCAAAAATGATGGTGCAAAAGTACATGTGGCTACCGTATCGGCAGTAGGCAGCAATGAGTTACGCGGTGAGCAATTAATTAAAGAAATGCTAAGCCTAAAAGCAATTTACGGCTATTCTAAATTTAACTTAATTGGTCATAGCCAAGGCAGCCCTACATCGCGTTATGCGGCGGCTGTGCGCCCAGATTTAGTCGCTTCGGTTACTAGCGTTGATGGGGTTAACAAAGGTTCTCGGGTAGCTGATGTAGTGCGTAAAGTTGCACCTGCTGGCACAGTCACTTCGGCTGTATTTGCCTCTGTCGCCAATGGTTTAGCCGCCTTTCTAACCTTTGCTTACGGTACACCCAACTTAGACCAAAACTCGCTAAATGCCTTAGACAGCTTAACCACTAACGGTTTAACCACATTTAATAAAAAATACCCAGCAGGTGTACCAAGTGCCTGTGGCGAAGGCGCATATAGCTATAACTACAGCAAAAACGGCACAACCTACCCCGTTAAATACTACTCTTGGGGTGGCGCACGTCAATTAACTAACGTTCTTGATCCCTTAGATGCAGGCATTAAATTATTATCTTTGGCGTTTGCATTTAGCGGCGATGCCAACGATGGCCTAGTGAGTACTTGTTCACAGCGTTTAGGTAAAGTGATTCGTGCGGATTATGCAGCAAACCATTTAGATGCGGTTAATGGCTTTTTTGGTACAGTCAACTTGTTTGAAACTAATCCAAAATCCATTTACCGTACTCATGCAAATCGTTTACAGGCTGCTGGTTTGTAATTGGTTATTGCTCGGTGTGCTTAGGCACATCGAGCATCATCGTTATACTCATCACGATGTTTATCAACATTCATACAAGCAAAAAGCACTAAGAAATTTTAGTTTTACACGACATTTTTGTTAAAAGCCGCCAACACATTTATTTTATCACGCCAAACACTGTTAAAAGCCGCCAAAACTCATCCTCAAATTCATACTTTTTTCATCCTCTAGGCTGGTACCAAAAGCATCGAGTCTAGCCCATCATACTCACCATCAAGAGCCGATGACTTATAAAAATCCCAATTATTAGTCATCATAAAATGCTCAAAAACAAAAACAAACTACAAAAAAACAAACTGTCTAAAACAACACGCTCAAGCACGAGTATTGCGATAACACAGACAGTCGTTTTACAGGATGATAACCATGAAAAAACTTCTTAGCCTCACTGCTATCGCTTTAGCTAGTTCGTTACTTGTTGCTGCGCCTAGCGCACAAGCAGGCTACACCACCACTAAATATCCTATTTTGCTTGTACATGGCCTCTTAGGTTTTAAAAACTTTATGGGTGCTGACTACTTTTACCAAATTCCATCAACACTCAAAAATGATGGCGCAAAAGTACATGTGGCTACGGTTTCGGCTGTGGGCAGCAGTGAATTACGTGGTGAGCAGTTACTTCAAGAAATGCTAAGTCTTAAAGCTATTTATGGTTACTCTAAATTTAATTTAATTGGTCACAGCCAAGGCAGTCCAACTTCACGTTATGCAGCGGCTGTTCGTCCAGATTTAGTCGCGTCGGTTACTAGCGTTAACGGTGTAAACAAAGGCGCAAGAGGTGCGGACATCGTTCGTAAAGTTGCACCTGCTGGCACCGTCACGTCGGCCGTATTTGCCACAGTGACTAATGGTTTTGCAGCATTTTTAACCTTTGCTTATGGCTCACCTAATTTAGACCAAAACTCGTTAAATGCCTTAGATAGCTTAACCACTAATGGTTTAACCGCATTTAACAAAAAATACCCAGCAGGTGTACCTAGTGCCTGTGGCGAAGGTGCATATAGCTATAACTACAGCAAAAACGGCACAACTTACCCCGTCAAATACTATTCTTGGGGTGGTACTCGCGTGTTGACCAACGTGCTTGATCCTTTAGATGCGGGCATTGGTTTACTTTCGGCTGCTTTTTTGTTTAGCGGTGAACAAAATGACGGTTTAGTAGGTGAATGCTCACAACGTTTAGGCAAAGTGATTCGCTCTAACTACGGTGCTAACCATTTAGATGCGGTTAATGGCTTTTTTGGTCTAATCAACTTATTTGAAACCAATCCAAAATCTATTTATCGTACTCATGCAAACCGCTTACAAGCTGCTGGCTTGTAATTTAAAAAAAGAGCTTGGCTTAAGCCAAGCTCTGTATCGTGTGTGTTGTGTTTAGTCTCAAGTTATGCGTGGCGTAAATTAATTTTAAGATTTATTGCATACAAATTTTTAAGACCCGCCTAGTAATCGCTATCTTCTTCTGATTACTAGGTTTTTCAATCCATTTGTACTTTTTTCTTATCAAACCCTCAAAAAACACTCAATCTGTCAGTTTTTATCAATAACTCGGCACTTATAGTCAATAAAATACCGCCCACAATAAAAAATAAATTATATGGTGACGGCGATGGATTATATTCTTTCCGCTAAATTACGTATTCCTGATTGTCCCCCACAATTAATTGCTCGACCACGATTAATGCCCCATGAAGCATTGTCGCGCATTACCGCTGTGTGTGCGCCCGCAGGTTATGGTAAAACCACCTTAATGAGTACGTGGGCAAAATCTTTAGCCATGCCATGTGCATGGTTATCTTTAGATGCCACCGACAACGACCCCACACAATTTATGTTGCACTTGGTTAGTGCTATTCAGAGTCAATATTCACAATTTGCCCAAACCACAACCAGTAGTTTAACTAGCACTCAACTTCCGTCAATTTTAGGTTTAACGCGTTCTTTATTAAATGAATTAGGCAAACTACCCAATAATTTATGTTTAATTATTGATGACCTACACTACTTAAATGACCCTTTATTACACGATGCTTTGTCATTTATGGTGGAGCATTTGCCACCACAATTACACCTAATTTTTATTAGCCGTAATACCCTGCCCTTTTCGATGGCTCGATTACGAGTGCAGCATCAACTACATGAAATTCATACCGAAGACTTACGTTTTACACGTCAAGAAGTCACTCAATTTTGTAATGAGGCGATGCAATTAGATTTGTCTGCCGAATTGATAGATATTTTAAATAGTCGTACCGAAGGTTGGATTGTTGGTTTGCAATTAGCCGCTTTATCGCTACATAACTGCACCAATAAACGCCAATTTATTCAGCATTTTGCAGGTGATGACCGCCATATTACCGATTTTTTAATGGATGAAGTGTTAAACCAACTCTCAAACGAAACCCAACTATTTTTATTATATAGCTGCGTGCTACAACAATTTAACGCACCTTTATGTGATGCGGTGTGTGAACAACAAAATAGCCGTCAATTTATAGATGAGCTTGAACATAATCATTTATTTATTAGCTGTTTAGACCACAAACGTGGTTGGTATAGATATCATCATTTATTTGCCTCTTTACTTAAAACGCGCTTAGAAGATTTATACCCAGAACAAATTGCCGACCTACATCATCGCGCTAGTTTATGGTTTAAAGCCAATAACTTTTTTAGTGAAGCGATTCAACACGGCATAGCCGCAGGCGATTACGAATTTGCTGCCGAATTGATGGAAGAAAATAGCAGCCATTTATTTTCTTTAGGCCGTTTTACTACCGCCTTAAAATGGGCATATCAGCTACCTAGTCCTTTATTAGCCAAACACCCTAAACTGTCGATGTTGTGTGCATGGGCAGGTTTAGTCATGGACAACATGCCCGAAGTCGAGCGCCACACTCAGGCCGCCGCATTACATTTAGAACAATACCAAGATGCCCCTTGTGGCACTAAAGAACGCGCTTTATTTGGCCAGTTAGCCTTAATTAGAGGCTGCCAATATTGTTTGGTGGGTGATGTAGAGCGCGCTCAAGATGCGGTAATGGATGCGCTTGGTTCTTTATCGCCTAAACAAGTGTTATATAAAGGCGCGTCCGTTTGTTTGGCTTTTTGTTATTACGTACAAGGCGATACTAATAAAGCACAACGTTTATTTGAAGAAAATGCCCATATTAGTCAAACAAAATATAATTTAATGATTCCGTTGTTTGCCACATTGGGCTTGGCGCGGTGTCATTTATTACGTGGTGAGTTAGAGGCGGCAGAGCAAATTTATAATCAAGCCTTAGCCGAATGTGCTGCTTTGGGTTGGCAAGATGTGCCTGTGTGCGGCATGTTACATTTAGGATTAGGTGAGTTAGCTTACGAAACTAACGAGTTGGTAACGGCTGCATTACATTTAGAAAAAGGCATAGAAATGACCCGCGTCGGTCAGATGCAATACTTTACCGCATGGGGACGGGTATTATTGGCTCAAACGCAACTTGCGCTGCAACAAGAGGTGAGCTTATCTGCTAAAGACGAAACTGATTTAATTGCTTATGCAGGACGTTTCATTGTCGAAATTCCGCCATTATCAGCAGCGTTAGCGCAACTTTGGTTAAACCAAGGCCGTACTAATGCTTTTCAACAATGGCTTAAAAATGCACAGCTTCCCACGAAATCGCCTTTAACTTTAGAACGCTGCCCCGAATACTTGGTTTTAAGTCGCTATTTGATTTTAGAAAAGCAGCATCACGAAGCTCTCGAATTACTTGAGCAACTTTGGGATTATGCTCAACAGCAACAACAACGGCGCATGATGGTTGAAATTTGTATTCTTAAGGCAACTGCCTATTTACGTGAAAACCAAGATAACAAAGCCCTTGCCGCACTACAACACGCGATTATTTGCGCGCATGATAGTCGTTTTATACGTTTATTTTGCCAAGAAAGCCCTGTTATTCATGGCTTAATACAGCAATTAGCCCTCGCTATGCCACATCACCCACTATTACAACATTTGGTGTTGGCAATGGGTCATCAGCCCATACCAAGCTATCAACCCATTAGCACAACTTACTCTACGCCTGTTAATACCATTGGCTTAAGCAAAAAAGAACGCGTGGTGGCCAAACAAATTGTGACAGGCGCAAGCAACCAAGAAATAGCCGAAAACTTGTGTGTATCTTTAAGTACCGTGAAAACACACACTCAAAATATTTACAGTAAATTAGGCGTTAATAAACGCCCTCAAGCTATCGAAGCCCTACTCAAAATCAACTTAGCGTCTTAGGTTTTAGTTTAAAGGCTGTTGATGTTTTGAAATTCAGGTTGTTTTGCTTAAAAAAACTAAATACAGCCACGTCAAAAAAGGCTTCGACCCTTCGGCAGGCTCAGGGCTGGCCAGCTCAGCCAGCGTAAAAACGTTCCCTGAGCGGAGTCGAAAGGATAGTTTAAGTAAACATCAACAGCCCCTAGTATTAAATTAATGTCGCAGCCTATTTACGCAATCACCACATACAGATACATCGCACACTCAATACTGTTACCTAGTACACACATTTGTTACGGTAACAACACACATGTGTTACCTTGACAATGTAAAGATGTTACCTAAAAGTGTTACCTCGCGATATTGATTTTTTATCAATTTTTAAGTTATTGTTTTTTATACACTTTAAATAAATAAAAAAGTTGGCACGGTCTCTGCATTATATATTACGTGTAGCAAATAAAAATAACAGCACACAGACAATAACAACAACATATAATAACAACGTAACCGTTGCTTATAGGTAGTCAGGAAGACAGCACATAGGTAGCAATTAGTAAGTGGCTAAAAACAATTATAAAATTGTGCCGCTAAAGAGTAGAAAACTGACGAAAAATAATAACATGCGTCAGATATGCGATAAATAACAACAATAATCGCAGTGATAATAAAAATAAGAGGCATTTAGTGCAAACGTGGGAGCCACTGGCTCCCACGCCTCCTCTTGCAAAACCTAGCTCATCTAAAACCAAACTCAATCTTATTTTTTACCTAACAATTCAATTTTGTAGCCGTCTGGGTCTTCGACAAAAGCCAATATCGTGCTGCCATGTTTCATTGCGCCTGCTTCGCGTACAATCTTGCCACCTTCGGCTTTAATTTTGGCACATGCGGCATACACATCGTCTACTTCTAAAGCAATATGGCCATAGGCCGTACCCAACTCATAAGTCGTCGTATCCCAATTATGGGTTAGCTCTAAAGCACTGTGTTCGCTTTCTGCACCATAACCCACAAAAGCTAAGGTAAAACGGCCTTCGGGATAATCTTTTTGGCGTAATAACTGCATTCCTAAAATTCTGGTATAAAAATCGAGCGACTTTTCTAAATTAGTAACACGCAACATCGTGTGTAAGATACGCATATTAAGTTCCTCTGTAAAAAATTTGCATGAGTATTTTAGGACTATAATCAAAATCAAGCGTAGCGGATTTTTGCACAACTGGCCTAGTTTATTTTACGGTAGGTGGCCTTTGGCCAAAGGCGGTTTTTTTATGTCTTCTGTTTTAACTTTTAATGTGGGTTCATCTAGCCTAAAAATAGCGTATTACCAACAGCAACAGCGCGTGTTTAGCCTCAATATTGATATCAAACAGCAACATGCCAGTTGTACAGGCCAACTACCTAGCTCTTTGCTTAATTGGCAATCAGTGGGCATTTTAAGTGAAGATGCTTGTTCTGTGGCTCAGGCTTTATGTCAACAATATCAGGTATTGCCTCTAGTGGCGCATCGATTGGTTCATGGTGGACACTACCAACAACCTGTTATTATTAACCCCGAGACTTTAGCTCAATTACAACAACTTGCGCCACTTTGCCCTTTGCACCAAGCGCCTGCTTTAGCGGTGATTGAGGCACTGGCTGCGCGGCTTCCTGCGCTCATACAAATTGCCGCCTTTGATACCAGCTTTCATAGTCAGCAGCCTGCTTTATCTTTTTGTTATGCCTTGCCTTTAACGCTGCGTAATGAAGGTATTAGAGCCTATGGTTTTCATGGTTTGTCGTGTCAGTCAATTATGCGGCAACTACTCACTTTAAATTCTAAGATGGCTAAAAGTAAGTTAATCATTGCTCATTTGGGTAATGGCGCGAGTATTACGGCAGTTTTTGACGGTATTAGCCAAGCCAATAGTATGGGCTTTAGTACCTTAGAGGGAGTGCCGATGGGAACACGTTGTGGTCATTTAGATGCAGGCATTTTGTTGTATTTATTAGATAAAGGCTGGACAACACCCAAGCTTAATCAATTATTGTATAAAGAATCTGGATTATTGGGCTTGTCGGGCATTAGCTCCGATATGCGCGAATTGACTCAAGACGCATCTCCTCAAGCACAATTTAGTATTGATTATTTTTGTCGGCGTGTTGCTCAAGAAATTAGCTCATTAGCCACTGCTATTGGCGGTATAGAGACTTTAGTATTTACGGGTGGTATTGGTGAGCATCAAGCGATTGTTAGAGCAAAAATTGCTTCATATTTAACATGGTTAGGATTGGAGCTAGACACAGCGGCAAATCTACAAAACAAGCAAATTATTTCTGAGTCTAACTCTCGTATTGCAACATGGGTATTAGCCAGCAACGAGCAACACGAACTGTATTTAGCGGCACAGCTTTTTAACAAGCCGTAAATATAAGACGTATTGCATAGAAGCTGCTGATGTTTTAAACCATCCCTTCGACAAGCTCAGGGAATGTTTTTTGCGCTGACTGAGCGAAGTCGAATTATTAATGCAAACCAACCGCTGCTTTGTTTTTCACTTGTTGATATAAAATACCTTCGTCTTTAGAGAATAACAACGTACGCCATTGCTCTAATAACGCGGTAGTGTCATGTTGACTCGGGTGAAAGTCTTTTCTAAAAAAATCAAAAAACTGAGGAATCAATTTAGGAAATAAGCCTTTTTTGTAGCCAAACAAAAACCTAAAGCCTTTGATATTTTGACGTACATTTAATAACTGGCCATCTGCCGCTAATAACCGTCCTTGAAAATAAGCCATTACCGCAAACAAAATAATCGTAGTTGGAATCATGGTAAAGCTGCGTAAAGCATAACTCCCCACCACTTGCTCATAAACATCATAAGCTACTGTTTTATGTTCATTTTCTTCTAGCGCATGCCATAACCACATTTTTAAGGCTTCTGGGTCTTGCATCATGGCTTGATGGTTTTTATCGCGTAATAATTGCTCGGCCATAATGGCTGTGTAATGTTCTAAACATACGGTAGCCGCTAATTGCATACTTTGAGGCAATATTTTTTGTGCAAACTTTAATAACTGGCCAACATCATGGTCGAGTTTATCTACAGGAAACCCTTTGGCACGTAACATGGCATTAAAGGCATCATGTTCTTTGCTGTGCATCGCTTCTTGGCCAATAAAACCCGATACTTGAGCTTTTAAGGTAGGGTCGGTAATTTGCTCACGGTAATGACGCACTGCCTCAACAAAAAACGATTCACCCTCGGGCAATAATGAAGAAAAGGTATCCCAAAAAGTCGATAAAAACGGGTCATTACCATAAAAATAACGCGGCGCATTAACGGCATCAAAATTAAAATCCATGCGACGTGGCGGAATGTTAACCGTTGTGCCTAAGGCTTGCTTAGCTTGAGATTTTACAGGTATTTTTGTCGTTTGCGTATTTAGAGCGGTAGTCATATCAACACCTACTGTTACATTGATTAATGTTTCGATAAAAGTAATTTAACAATACAAACGTACGGTAAGTAGGTGCTTTGGTGCCATTTTTTTATCATTAGAGGACATTTTGCTCAAAATAAAGGCGCATTACTGCGCCTTTGTTTTATGCTTTTGTTATCTAAGCGGTAACCACCTCCGCTTGTATAACAGGTGCATAAACCTGATGATAAGCCTTTAAGTCTAAACGACGCGTGGCTAACCAGTATTGCTCAAACTATGGTCAGTGAGCGAAGTCGAACGGTTAATGCACACCCACAGCGGCTTTGTTTTTGAGTTGGCCATATAACATGCCATCGGGCGCAAATAAAATTTTGCTCCACTGCGCTAACAAGGCATTGGTATCGTGGTTTTTAGGATGAAAGCTAGGCTTAAAGAAGTCTAAATACTGCGGTAATAAACGCGAAAACACACCTTTTTTGCCATTCCATAAATATTTTAAGGCACTGGCATTTTGGCGAATCTTAAACAATTGGCCATCGGCAGCTAATAAACGGCCATGAAAAGCAAGTGCCACCGCAAAAAAGATAACTGTTGTTGGAACCATTATGCCTGCACGCAACGCATAACTACCCACGACTTGCTCATAAACATCATAAGCCACGGTTTTATGTTCATTTTCTTCTAGGGCATGCCATAACCATAATTGACGTGCCTCTAATGCAAATTTGCTTTGTACATCAGGGTCGCGCAATAACATTTCGGCAATAATCGCGGTGTAATGCTCCAAACAAACAGTGACTGCTAATTGCATAGATTTGGGTAACACTTTTTGAGCAAAAGCGAGTAATTTAGCCACGTCGCGGTCTAATTTATCCACAGGATAACCTTGGCGCGTCGCCATTTCGTTAAAGGCTTGATGCTCTTTACTGTGCATGGCTTCTTGACCAATAAAACCAGACACTTGTGCTTTTAAGGTAGGGTCAGTAATTTGCTCACGGTAATGGCGCACCGACTCTACAAAAAAGGACTCCCCCTCGGGAAAGAGTGATGATAGCGCGGTTAAAAAAGTGCTTAAAAAAGGGTTATTATCATAATAATAACGGCTAGACTCGGTATTAAACTCAAAGTCCAAGCGGCGTGGTGGAATATTAACGCTAGTACCTAAGGCTTGTTTTTTAGGCGTAGTCGGAGCGGCAGGGCTTTGACCAATGGTATGAGAAACGCTAGTGTTCATGTCTGACTCCAATATTACATTGACTAATGTCACACTCATAATGTAATTGTATGCTCGTACAGTAAGTAGGTGCTTTGGTGCCATTTTTTTATCATTAGAGGTCAAAATGTCATTAAATTTGCAAAGTTTACCCAGTGTTTATGCTTTGTTATTGGTTGATGTAGCAGAAAATTGGCAAGTAAAACCCGAACAACTGTTACATGGGCTAGGTTTAAGCCGTGAGATGTTGCTTGAACCACAACGGCGTATTTCTTTAGAAGATATGAATAAATTATTAATTACCGCAAGCCAATTAACGCAACAAGCAGGTTTAGCTATTTATTTTGGTCAAAAAATGCAAATTTCGATGCACGGTTTTATTGGGTTTGCTGCACTTACCGCTGCTAATGCGCGTGAAGCCCTAACAATTGCCGAGCGTTTTGTGGGCATGATTAGCAGCTTAGTGGAGTTACGAGTAGAAGAAGGTGAAAAAGACAGCAGCTTATGTTTAAAAATCAATACTAACTTGCAACCTTTGCGTGATGTAGCTGTGTTGGCGGTGATGTTTGGGTTTGCTCACATGGGTTTTGTAGCAACAGGCCAAGTATTAACAGGTCATGCCGAAGTTGACTTTGATTGCCCAGACTATTTACAGCCGTTAATTCCCTTATTACCTGCGACCGTAAGTTTTAAAAAACAGCATAATCGGATTATTTTTTCGAGTGCCTATTTAGACTTGCCTTTGGTGATGGCCAATCCTGTGGCGAGTCAACTTGCGCTGACTCAGTGTGAACAAGAATTACAGCGTTTTGGTTTAGACAAGCCATTTATTGCCCAAGTAAAAGCCTTAATGTTTGACGAGAAAAACGGCTTTGCCACCTTAGAGCAAGTCGCGCAACGCTTACATATGTCAGAGCGTACCCTTAAGCGTCAATTGGCTAAATATGAGGCCACTTATAGCGATTTAGTCGAAGAATCACGCAAACAAAAAGCACTCGATTTATTAGCTGATTCCTCTCAAAGCTTAGAGGATATTTCGGAGTATTTGGGCTACTCTGATATGGCTAATTTTACCCGTGCCTTTAAACGCTGGACAGAGCAAACCCCCAGTGCCTACCGTAAAAGCCTAGCAAAATAGTATGCTATTAAGAGTGTAACTTAGCCCAAAGTAAAGCTAAAATTTACTTATATAACAACAAGATAACCTAAGAAAATATTGCTAGACGCAAGCTAAAAAAGGGCATAGTATCAAAGGATAGACCATATATTTTATGTGGTTTTATCTAAGCGTGATTATTGTTTTAGGATATTGATTTATGATTATTGAAGTAACAGGCGACATTCTTTTAAGTAACGCTCAAGTGATTGCTCATGGTGTTGCACCTAATGATGATTTTGGTCAAGGTTTAGCCTTATCACTACGTGAACAATGGCCTAGTTTATACAAAGATTTTCGCCATTATTGCCAAACTCAACACCCTAAAGAGGGCGAAATTTGGTCATGGATGAGTTCTGAAGGCAAAATTATTGTTAATTTATTAACCCAAGAAGGTGCCTACAATCACGGCCAAAAAGCAGGCAAGGCCAGTACACCTAATGTAAATCATGCCTTACGCGAATTACATAAGTTTTTGCTGAGTGAAAATGTTAGCAGTCTTGCTTTACCACGTTTGGCAACAGGCGTGGGTGGTTTGTCGTGGGATGAAGTGTATCCTTTAATTCAACAGCATTTAGGTGAGTTAAATATCCCCATTTATATTTATACCACTTACCATAAAGGACAGGCTGCACCTGAATCCAACTAAGCTCAAACGCAAGGCTTAGGTCTGATGACCTAAGCCCTCCTCCATTATTATTGTGCTAATTGGCCGCGTAATTGCTTAGATAAATACTCGTTGTAGTCGTACACCGCAAAAGGAATAGCTTCTTTAGAGTGGGCATATTCTGCTTTTTTAACCATGCGTAACGAGCCTAAAGACACGCTATAGGGCGCACTGTGTTGTACAAAGTTTGCTGCCCATGATGGTACATTGCCACCAGGATCAACATAACCTTCGGATTCTACAAATAAATCGCCGTTTTCTAGTGGGGTAAATTTAAACTGCAAATCTTCGGCAATCATACGCACCAAAGGTGGCTTTAGGGGCAAATAATCGGGTTCGGCTTGTACTTTTAAGGTAATGTAATTACGGTTAGCGTTTTGTAGCTCAATCGTGGCATGTAACACCACATCACGGTCGGGCAAGCCTGCGGGCGCTTTATGTACTAAATATAAATAATATTCGGTAGGCGACACTTTTTTAAGTAATCTGGACTCTAATACCTGCCAATACCATTTATGATAATTATCAAAATCTAATAAAAAACGCACTAAGGTTTCGGGGCGAGTGTCTTTCATCATTACCGTTGCTTTAAACGAACGATACTGCTTGCCACTTTCTAAACGGGCATAGGTTTTAATATCTCGTAGGCGGTCATTTTTTACTAAGGTCCATTGATTGGATAATTTCATTTGTAGTTCATCTAAATCATCTTTGGCTGCATACACCGCCGAACTACACATTATTCCCAATAGACCTGCTAACAAGATATATCGCGCACTAAAAGACACGGGGTTTTCTCCATCATTTTTAAGGCTTACGCACGCACTCTCATGGAATACGCAAGTCATGTGTTATTAATTTAGGACTATCATACCTAAAACAACAACACAAAAAACGACCAATAACGCCAATTGTCTAGCATGACTCAATAAAAGCCTTAAAATTCGTTACGAATAGCCCGATACCCTTGTACTAAACTATGATTTGCCTTAGCAACACTCTCGGAAAAGTCATGGGCATAATCGGAGGCGGGTCTTAATAATTGCGTATCAGTTTCGTGATTAACCTTATGGCACGATGGCACATATAAACCCGTTAAAATTGCTCGGCTATCAATAACGCAGTTATGACGTACCACCACATCATCGTGAATCGTGGCGTTATAAACCACCGAATTAAACCCAATAAAAACCCTATTACCAATGGTACAGGGTCCATGAATAATTGAGCGGTGGGCAATAGAGGTGTACTCCCCTATGACCACCAAACCACCCGCTTTGGAGTGAATCACCACGCCATCTTGAATATTAGAATGTGCGCCGATGACTATAGGTTCCATTTCACCTTTGTCGTTGACTTCATCAGCACGAATCACTGCATAAGGTCCAATAAAAACGTTTTCACCCACAATCACTTGGCCGCATAAAATAGCCGTTGGGTCTATAAACGCACTCTCGGCAACTTGAGGCCAATCACCACGTGGATTTTTGCGCAACATCGTTTTACTTTTTCAAACAACGGGCAAACAAAATATTATTTTCTAGGTGTATATGCTCCACAATATCTTGTGCAAAGCTACGGACACCCACATACAAAGCTTGCCATGTATTACACGCACCTTGAGGTGGCACACCTTGATTAGTTAAAGCTAATAATCGCTCTAAATGCTCACCATGCCCTATATGCTCGTGTTCCATTACATAAATTGGCATTTCTGCTTGAGCTAAACGCCCTTCTATAATTAGTGGAAATAATACATCTTCCTCTTTAAGCATATGCTGTTGTAACTCATCTAAAATATTGCTGAGTAAGGCGGCCAAACCATGAGGACAATCGGGGTTATTGACATGCACTCGCTCTACTTTAACCGCTAAACGTACCAATTCGGGGAGTTGCTGGCGATGACGCTCATGATAATGACTTACGATATAATGTACTAAGTCAGGCGTAGGCATATTGAGCCAGTCTTTTTCTTGCAACCAAGGATTGCTTTCTAAAGCAATCAACTCGCGTAAAATAGTGGGCGCATCAAGCTGCTTTTTAGATACCACATCGGCTAATTTTTGTTTGCCACCACAACAAAAATCAATGCCATATTTTTGAAAAATACTAGTTGAGCCTGGTAAATTGGCTGCGATTGTACCTACGGGACTTTGTAAATAATCCATTGCTATCTCCAGTATAAAAACGTACCTCCCTCACCTCAATCATCTCTTTTAAAAAAGAAGACTAAAGTGAAGGACGAACATTAGTTATTAATTAACTCATCATTCTAACAGGAAGCCATGCTTTGCCCATCACCAAGCCTTTTAAATCACTTTGCGCGACTAAACTTGTAAGATAAACATTGAGGGCTTGACGACCTGCTCTGGC
>Ga0073900_10001050_pt1 | contig 15822 bp, 7 predicted proteins | sample KloWWTmetKNB5Kit_FD_66666 | JGI IMG/M metagenome (GOLD analysis project Ga0073900, IMG submission 66666) | Active sludge microbial communities from Klosterneuburg, Austria, studying microevolution and ecology of nitrifiers - Klosterneuburg... | ecosystem: Engineered > WWTP > Aerobic digester >...
GCATCATTGACGATATCGAGATCGATGAACGAGAGCTCGCCGATCACGTTCGAGAGCAGCATGCCGCTGGCGCCGACGCCATTGCCGACCGCGCCGATCGTCGTGACACCGCCGCTCACGGGATCGATTGGATTGCCGGGCGTGGCGTCGAAAATCGCGCCGTTGACCATGATTCCCGTGCCGCCGCTGGCGCCGCTGATCGTGTTGTCGTTGAACGCCGTGATGGTCGCCGTGCCGAGCGTGCGGTTGACATCGATGCCGGTGCCGGTCGCGGTAACGGCATTGTTCTGGATCGCGATCCGCTGGGTTCCGGTCGAGCCGAGATTGATATCGAAACCTTCCGCAGCTGCGCCGCGCACGTTGTTGCCGGCAATCGTCACGCCGACATTGTTCGCGCCCGTTGCAGTAACGTCGATCGCGTTCGGGTTGCCCTGCAGGTCGAGGCCGCGGACTTCGACGCCGACACGGTTGCCGGCGCTTGCCGGTATGGAAACGGCATCGGCGGAAGCGGCGTTGATGCGCGGCCGGGTGCCAGCGGCAACCAGGGTGCCGAACGGGGCCACGGCAAGGCCATAGCCTTCGCCCCAGAGTCGCTGACCGTCCTGAAGCACGATGCCGCCGGTGTATGGCGTCGTCGCGGAAATCCCGTTGAAGACGAACAAAATCGCGCCCGCGCCCGAAGCGGTTTGTGCCGCAGCAAGGGTTTCAAAGGCATTGTTCGAGCGGCCGTCGCTGCCGGCTCCCGGGTTGTTCGCATCGACCAGGTTGTCGATGTACCAGATGACCGGGCCGACCGTGATGTTGATCGTGCCGACTACGGTTCCGGGTGTGGGCGTATTGCCGTCGGTAACGGTGAAGGTAAAAGTGTCGGTGCCGGAGAAGCCGGCGGGCGGCACATAACTGAAGGCGCCAGCGGCATCGATCGTGTAGTTGCCGCCATTCGCACTGTTGCCCGTTGCATCAACGACACTGGGCGCCACCGGCCCGTCCGGATCGGTCGGCGCGGACTTGGCCAAGGCGCTTTGCGCATCGCTGATCGAGACCCGGCCCGGAATGGTTGCACCGGCGACCTGCAGCTGCGTATTGCCCGCAGTCGCATATGTGATGGTCGGGTTGGTCAATACCGGCGGCGCATTGCGGTGGGTGATCTCGATGGTGAACGACTGCGCGAGCGAAGCGTTCTGGCCGCCGTTGGCGGTACCGCCATCGTCCAGCACATGCAGGCTGATCGTTGCCAGGGTCGGCGTGCCCGATGGCACGATGGCTGGAGTGAAGCTCAGCACGCCGGTCGCGGAGACACTCGGGCCGGCGGCAAATGCGCTCGCCGCCGAATTGCTGTCGATGACGAAGCTGATGCTCTGTCCGGCTTCGTTGGCCGGACCGGTGAAGATGCCGGTTGCCCAGGGATTGACGGTCACCGCACCGGCGTCGTCGAACAGCGCCTGATCGGCTCCGACGCTGAAGCCCGGGATGTCGTTGACCGCCGTCACGTTGATGACGAAGGTCTGCACGGCCGAGGTGTCGCTGCCGCCATTGGCGGTGCCGCCGTTGTCGGACAAGCTGACTGAAATCGTCGCCGTGCCGTTGGCATTGGCGGCGGCCGTGTAGGTCAGGGTGCCGTTTGCAGCAATGGCCGGGGCGGCACTGAACAGGGCGGCATTGGTATTGCCGGTGATGGCGAAGCTGACGCTCTGTCCCGACTCGTCGGCCGGTCCAGGCGAAATGGCGCTGGCCCAACCCGGCACGCTTTGCGCGCCGGCATCTTCGAGCACGGTCTGGTCGCCGCCCTTGACGAAGCTGGGCGCGTCGTTGACGGCATTGACGGTGATCGTCAGGGTCTGTGCGGCGCTGGTGTTGTTGTTGCTGCCGCTGTCGACGAGCACGACATCGAAGCTGGCCGTGCCGGAGGCGTCCGCAGCAGCGGTAAAGCTCAGGTTGCCCGTCGCCGAAATCGCCGGAGGCACGCTGAAAACGAGGCTGCCGCCGGTCTGCGTGACGGTGAAATTGAGCGTCTGCAAGCCGCCGTCGTTGTCGTTGATGGATGTTGCCCAGTTGGCGATGGCCTGTGCCCCGGCATCCTCGTTGATGCTGACGGCGGCACCGGCGGTGAAGCTCGGCACGGTGTTGACGCCGACCACGCTCACGGTCGAGAAGGCGACATTGCTGTTGCCGGTACCGTCGTTGGCGACGAAACCGACCACCCGCGCAGTCTCGTTTGGCGCGGTCGAGGTATTCAGGTAAGTGACCGTGCGCAATACCGCCTGATAGTTGGCGGTGCTGTCGCTGCCGCTCAGCGCGAGGACGCCGGTGCCGCTGTTGTAGGCCGCCACGATCGATGTGCCCGCAGTGCTTGCCGCGAGGCTTTCGAGTGCGCCATCCAGCAGATTGCTGATGCTGATCGTCGCGCCGGCCAGATTGGTGGAGTCGACATCAGTGAGGCTGAGTGCTGCCGGATCGACAATGGCCACGGCCGGATCGGCTTCGGTGTAGGTCGTGGCGAAATCGTTGCCCGCAGCCGGGCCGTTGAGATCGAGCACCGGCAGATCGTTGACTGCGGTGACCGTGATGACGAAAGTCTGGGTCGGCGAGGTGTCGATGCCGCCGTTCGCGGTGCCGCCGTTGTCGGCCAGCGCCAGGCTGATGGTTGCCGTGCCGTTGGCATCGGCCGCCGGGGTGTAGGTGAGGATGCCCGAGGCCGAGATGGCCGGGGCGACACTGAACAATGCTGGATTGGTGTTGCCGCCGACGTTGAATGTCAGCGTCTGGGTCGACTCGTCAGGCGGACCTGCCGAGATCGCGGTTGCCCAGGAATTGACTGTCTGCGCGCCTGCATCTTCGGCCACCGCCTGGTCCGCGCCCCTGGTGAAGACCGGGGCATCGTTGACCGAAGTGACATTGATGACGAAGGTTTGCGCGGCACTCGTATCAAGGCCACCGTTCGCGGTACCGCCGTTGTCCGCCAGGCTGAGGGTGATCGTCGCGCTGCCGTTCGCATTCGCGGCAGGCGTATAGCTCAGGTTGCCGGTTGCCGAGACGCTTGGCGCAACGCTGAACAAGGTCGGGTTGCTGTTGGCGGTGACGGCAAAGGCGAGCGTTTGCGCGGATTCGTCGACTGGCCCTGCGGAAATTGCCGTGGCCCAGCCGGCAATGGCCTGCGCCGGCGCATCCTCAAGCACCGTCTGATCCGCCCCCTTGAGGAAACTCGGCGCGTCGTTGACGGCCGTCACCGTGATCGTGAAAGTCTGCGACGGCGAAGTATCGACACCGCCATTCGCGGTGCCGCCGTCATCGTGCAGGCTCAACGTCACCGTGGCCGAACCGTTGGCGTTCGCAGCCGGCGTATAGGTCAGCGCTCCGCTCGGAGACACAGCCGGTTGCGCACTGAACAAGGCGTTGTTGTCATTGCTGACGATGAAATCGAGCAGCTGACCGGATTCGTTGGGCGGCCCCGCCGAAATCGCCGTCGCCCACGGATTGATCGTCTGCGCCCCGGCGTCTTCAAGCACGATCTGGTTCGGCCCGGCGCTGAAGCTCGGCGCATCGTTGATGCCGGTGACGGTGATGGTGAAGGTCTGCGCGGCCGAGGTATCGATGCCGCCGTTGGCGGTGCCGCCATCATCGCCGAGGCTGAGCGTGACGAGGGCGCTGCCATTGGCACCGGCGGCGACCGTGTAGGTCAACGCACCGCTCGGCGATACGGCCGGTTGCACGCTGAACAAGGCGTTGTTGTCGTTGCTCACCGCAAAGCTCAGCACCTGTGCGGATTCGTCGGCCGGGCCGGCCGCGATTGCCGTCGCCCAGGGATCGACATTCTGCGCCGCCGCGCCTTCGAGCACGGTCTGGTCCGGCCCCTTGGTGAAGCTCGGCGCATCGTTGACGCTGTTGACGGTGATGGTGAAGGTCTGGGCGGCCGAGGTATCGATGCCGCCATTGGCCGTGCCACCGTTGTCATGCAGGCTGACCGTCACGTTTGCCACGCCGTTGGCATTGGCGGCGGCGGTGTAGGTCAGCGCGCCAGTTGCGGAAATCACCGGTGCCACGCTGAACAGCGCGTTGTTGTCGTTGCTGACGATGAAATCGAGCGCCTGTCCCGCTTCATTGGCCGGGCCGGCAAGGATGGCGCTGGCCCAGGCAGTCACCGATTGCGCGGGCGCATCTTCGTTGATGACCTGATTGGCGCCAGCGTTGAAGGAAGGCACATCGTTGACCGGGGTGATCGTCACGGCAACATTTGCCGCCGCCGAGGTGGCCTGGCCGTCATTGACGCTGAAAGTGAAGCTGTCGCTGCCATTGGCATCGGCATTCGGCGTGTACAGCACGGTGGCCGATTGCGGGCCGGTCGGCGTGATCGCACCGAGACTGCCTTGGGTGGGTGCCGTGACGATGGCAAAACTCAGCGTATCGTTTTCGTTGTCGGTGCCGGTCAGGGTCAGCGTGACCGTCTGGTCTTCAAGCGTGCTGGCACTGCCGGCAAGTGCGGTCGGCGCGTTGTTCTGCAGATTGGTCACGTCGATGCGCATGAACACGCGGTCGTTCTCGATCGCGGCGAAAAACGCGCGCAGGTCGATGGCGCTTTCGCCGCTGCTCGAATCACCCGCCGGATCCGTGGCCAGCGGCGCAACGCCGCTCCAGTCGCCAACCTGACCGTCAACGACGAAATTGGCTGCCAGGGCAATGCCGCTGCACAGGAAAATCATGGCCGCCACGCGCAGCAAGCCACGCCGGCGGGCAATCCGGGCACCCACCAGGACAACCAGCAGCGCCAGCAGGATCAGTGCGGGAATGCCAAGCATGGGAATGGCCAGCGCGGCCAGGCCGAAGCCAATCGGCGGCCCGCCAATCGTGCCGTCGCTGCTGATCAGGACATCCTCGCCAGTCGCGCTCGTCGCCACGACGAAAAACACCAGGGATGGCGCACCCGGTTGCGACAACTGGCTCAAGGCATCGGACAACTCGATGACATCCGAGCCGGCCACGCCGTTGTCGGCACCGACGGCCGAGCTGCCGGCAATCACGGTTTCACCGCCGAATGCGCCGCCCGCGCAGCGGGCGCGGGTGACCTGCACCACTTGTGGGGTCAGGCCGCCGCTGGCGGTGACCCGCAGGCGGACATCGGCGCCGTTGACCAGGCCGACAGTGCAACCGCTGCCGGGATTGGCATCGGCATCCACGTACACCGAATAATCGTAAGTCGACTGCGCAAATGCACCGGGCGCCATGCCAAACAGGCAAAAAGCAGCCAACAAGAGCGCGAAGAGGCCCTTCGACTTCGAATTCATCTGCTGATCCCCTGCTGATCCCGCGTTATCCGGTCCACCCGATTGCTGCGGACGACCGGCAATGGGTCAGCGATGCCGCACGACCCGATTGCGACATTCTGTCACAGTTACGATTGTTTGCGAATCAGCGCGAATACGCACGCGCGATCAAGCACCTGCTGCTGCGCAGACCCGATCGGCGCGAAGTGCCGGCAATCTTCAGCGCCGCGGCGCGCGGGTCAATTCGACGCCATCGACGGTCATGCGCCAGCTGCCGTCGATCTTGCGCGGTGGCGAGGACACCCGGAACGCGGTCGTCATCGGCCCGATGCCGACCTCGAAATCATCGCCATGAAAGGCGTGCAACGGACCATCGATCTTGATCGAGGCGCCTTTGCGCAGGCGTTTGTAGGAAACGCTGCCATCGCGCGTGATCAGCAAACTCATGCCGTCGGCTTCCCAGCGCCCGACATATTCCGCTTTCGCCTGCGGCACCTCGATGCCGCAAGCTGCCAGCAGCACCAGCAACAGGGCGAGGACGACAAGTCGGCCGGCGCGCATCATCGGTCGGGTTCCTGCGCCGGATTTGCGCGCATGGCAGCAGCCGCGCCGACTGCCGCGTTCGCTTCGGCCAGTGCAGTCGTTGGCGAGGGTTTGCGCAACTGCCCGATCAGGGCATCCAGCGGCAGGGGGCGACTGAACAGGAATCCCTGGTAGTTGTGGCAACCCAGCGCTTCCAGGCTCGCCCGCTCGGCCGTGGTCTCCACGCCTTCGGCAATCAGGTCCAGATCGAGGGCCCGGCCAAGCGCGATGATGGTGCCGACGATCGCCCGGTTTCCGGCATTGGAATCGAGATCGCGGACAAAGCTCTGGTCGATCTTGATCGACGCCACCGGCAGTCGACTCAGATACGCCAGCGAGGAATAGCCGGTACCGAAATCATCCACGGCAATCTCGACGCCGCGTTCGCGCAACACGGTCATCCGTGACGCGGCCGCATGGTTGTTGCGGATCAAGGTGGACTCGGTCAGCTCAAGGGCAATCCAGTGCGCATCGATGCCGGCCGCGTCGATGTCGGCAAACAGCGCCTCGACAAAATCCGGATGATTGAATTGCACCGCGCTGACATTGATCGATACGCGGCGGAATGCCGACGGCAGGCGGTGCGCGTGCAGGCGGCGGATGTCCGCGCAGGCGCGACGCATGACCCAGCGGCCCAGTTCCAGCATCAGGCCGGTTTCTTCGGCGACCGGGATGAACAGCGCGGGCGAGGGCTGGTCCCGATACGGACTGTGCCAGCGGATCAGCGCTTCGGCGCCCGTGCATTCGCCAGTCCGGTTGTACTGGCCTTGATAGTGCAGCTCGAACTGTTCCGGCGCGGCAAGGGCCAGTTGCAGCTCCTTCTCCAGTTGTCGGCGCAGCTCCAGCCCGGCGGAAAGGCGGCTGTTGTAGTACATCGCGCAGTTGAGGCCGGCGAGCTTGGCTTGATACATCGCCGTATCGGCGCGCCGCAGGATCTGTTCGGCAGCGCCATCCCCATCCGGAAAAATCGCGATGCCGATCGAGGGCGTCACATGCAGGCGGTGCTCACCGGTCTGCAGGGAGTCGGTGAATGCCGCCCGGATCGCCGCCAGCAGGGCGTCGACGCGCACCCTGAGCTGATCTTCATCCGCGGCCACGGCGCCGATCAGCACGACGAACTCGTCGCCGCTGAGCCGACCGACCATTCCATCGTCGCCGACAATTTCTTTCAGGGTGTCGGCAACGGCAACCAGCAGCAGGTCACCGATGGCGTGACCGAGCGTGTCATTGACCATCTTGAAGCGATCGAGATCGAGGAACAGCAGCGCGCCGAAACGGCCCTCGCCGCGCGCCCGCAGCAACTCGGCATCGAGGCGCTGCATCATCTGACGCCGGTTCGGCAACTGGGTCAGATCGTCGTGAAGCAACTGGAACAGGATGGTTTCTTCGGCCTTCCGTCGCGCCGCGACCGATTGCAGCAACGCTTCGTGCTCGATCGAGGCCTGGCAGCTGAGGGCAAGGCGGATCATCAACGGCTTCAGCAGTTCGATGACCGGCGGCTCCAGGGCATTGCCGATGCGTTGCAGGGTCATGACGCCAAAATCGCCGAGGCTAAATGTATAGCAGTGCCGGCCGGCGATCCGCTCGGGGCATTGCAGCGCGGCACAGCTGACCAGGCTTGCGTCAGCCGCGCAGGCTTCCGGCGATATGCACGCCAATGCATTGCGCGGAACACTGAGAAAGTGTTCGAGCCTGCTCCTGGTCGCGTACGCCTGCAGCACAGGCACGCCCTCGGCATCCTGCAGGAAATGAAAATGTACTGATGTCAAACCGAGGCGACGCAAGACGATGCGCGAAAACGTCACCAGCATCGGCTGCAAGCGCAGGCTGCTTCCGATCGCCATGCCCAGCTCGTGCTGGATCGACAGGTATTTGAGCGTGTGGTTCATGGCCGCGAGGATGTCCCGATCAAGGCCACCACGGTCGACTTGTTCATGAGCTCGATCACGCCAGCCCGCGAACTGGAAATTTCACCGAGACTCAAGGCACCGAAAATGTCCTCGCAATCCGCCAGCGTGGATTCGATGACGGCGAGTTCTTCGGTGATTGCGGCACCCAGGAACAGCGCGCGGCTGATGCAATCGAACACCAGGGCCACGCTGGCATTGGCGGCATGCTCGTGCTGTCGGGATTCCCGGCAGGCGGCCAGCGCCGCTTCGCCCGCCGATGCGATCAGGGCCGCAGCGTCGCCCTTGAGCAGAAAGACCGTGGCGTTTTGCGGCAACTCGCCCACGCAGATCAGCGCATCGCCGGCTCGCTTGATCGGATCGCGGACGAGGAAATCTCCGTCCACACCCTCGATCCCCAATGGATAGGTCTTGGCAATGGAAAAGAAATCGGTATCCGCGAATTGCTGCCCGGAGTGCGCTTCAACCTCCTTGCGATAGACCGCGAAGGCGGGCTGGTAGTTGAGTTCGGCGAGGACGTTGCCCTGTGAGCGGGTGACCAGGAAAGGGCCGGACAAGCGTTGCCAGCCATGCGCCACGCCATGCGCAATGGCTCCGGGCAAGGCCACGAGCAAGGCCGCATCCTCAAGCACGCCGGCATTGCACAGCAGACAAGGACGCTGCACGAGATCGCCATGGCCGGCACCGCCACCGACGACGACCGCGTGGCCGCCGACGATGGCATACAGGCATTCGACAAAGGCCTCCAGGTGCGGGCACAAGCCGTCGAACAGGACCATCAGCGATGGCGCGGCTTCAAGCAGGGCAGCCGAGGCCAGCAGCTGCGGCTCGACTGCGGCGCGATCGGACAGGCGCCTGACCACGACGATTTCCAGCCGCTCCGGAAAGCCCATGATCAAGCTGCCATGACGGTGCCATTGCGCACGCTGGACGAGGCCCGGAAAAATTCCGCCGAAGACCGCTACGTCAAGCGACTCGAGCCAGCTCGAGAGCAGCGCCGGATCCCAGTCGTCGGCCTCGCACGCGAGCAGCAGAAAGCTGCGGCATCCCTCGCTGCGCAGGCGCGTGATGGCCGCGTCCAGCGCCGCGATCGAGGCTTCTTCCACCAGCAGCAAACGTCGACCTTCCACCGTCAGCCCTCGTGTGCGTGGATCCGGCGGCACGGTTCGCCCGGTCCATCCCGTGCACTAACCTCACTCCAATACCGCTGCGGTCGTTGCAATGACCGCGTTCCACCTCGTGCGCCCGCATTCACCGGCTGGCTTCCGTCGCGGGTGAAACGTTAGCAGATTCGGCAGCATCAGACATGTGGAAATTCCGGCTTGTGCTTGCGCCCGACGCGTGCGGCCAGTAGCCAGATCGGCCAGCTTGCCAGCAGCAGGGCCATGGCCATGAGGCTATTGTCGCGGTCACTGATGATCGAGGCGACGAGGAAGGCCAAGGATCCGGCCAGTGCCAGGCCCGGCACGAACGGATACAAGGGAACGCGAAACGGCCGCGGCAGATCCGCCGCGCGGCGGCGCTGGACAAACAGCGAGGTGAATACCAGCACGTAGTTGGCGACAAAGAAAAAGGCCAGCAAGGCAACCACCGTTGCAAACGTGCCGGTCAGGATCAGCATCAGGGCAAGTGCGGTTCCGGCAAACAAGGCATTGACCGGCGTGCCACCGGCGTTGATCTTTCCCAGCGCGGCCGGCATCAGGCGATCCCGACTCATTGCATAGGGAATGCGCGAGGCGGCCAGCGCCAAGGCGTTCACCGAGGCGATCAGCGAAACGATCATCAGCACGCGCAGGACGGTATCGCCCATCGGCCCGAACAATCGACTTGCTGCCGTCGCCGCGACAAAGGGATCGCCAGCCATCGCTTCAAGGCCGAGCACGCGAAGGAAGGCGATATTCAGCGCGAGATAGATCAGCAGAACGAGGATCACGCCGCCGATCATCGCGCGCGGGATTTCCCGGCCCGGGTTCCTGATCTCCTCGCCGAAGTACACGGGTGCCGTCCAGCCATCGTAGGTATAGATGGCCGACTGCAGGGCGACAACGATGCTGGCGACCATCAGCAACCCAGCCAATGGCGCGGTCGGCGGCGGCACGACGGCATCTGCCGCAGGCACGGCCATGACCAGGGCGGCAATCGCCAGTGCCAGCAGGGCAACGCCCTTGATGGAGCTGGTCACCAGTTGCACGAGATTCCCAACGCGGATGCCGCGCCACTGGATCAAGGCAAACGCCACCACCACGCTGGACGCGGTCCAGGCTTCCCGACCTTGCAATGCCGGCAGCAGCGGGCCGACATATTCACCGATGACGATGGCCACGGCGGCAAGCGAACCGACCGTGCCGAGCCAGTCGGTCCAGCCCGAAACAAATCCGGCAAACGGGCCGAGCGCGTCATGCACCATCGGATACAGGCCGCCTGAACGCGGCCGCAGCGTGGCCAGTTCGGAGACGGTCAAGGTGCCGAGCAAGGCATAACAGGCTCCGAGCACCCAGACCAGCAAGAACCAACTTTCCGATGGAACCCGCGCGGCAACCTCGCCAGGCGTGCGCAGGATGCCCATGCCGATGGTCGTGCCGACCATCACCGCCAAACCGAAGGCCAGACCGAGCACGCGCAGCAATTTGCCGCCCGTCGAAGTCGCCGTAGCCGGAGTCGATATGGACACGCTTGCATCCCCCGCATGGCCGATTGGCGCTGTTCCCCGCGCGCCACTGCAGACTAGCGGAATGGCGGACGCCGTGCATGCGGGATGCGCCGGTGCCGGCCTGGCTGACCAGACGTTGCATCGCCGGTCGTCGGCCGGCGGACTGCCCCCGAACGGTCACACGATTCCATTCGACGAGCTTGATCCGCCCGCGTTGCTTTCACCGGCGAATTCGCGCATCACCCGCGCCGGCTGATTGGCGGAGATCGGCGCAGGGCGCGCGGGTGAACGTCGCAATCACCGCCGTTGCCGCGATAGACCACCGCGACTATTCATCGAACCCGTATCGAACCCAATGGCGGACCGCATCGCCAAGGCGTTCCTCTAGTGCCAGGCCAATGCTCTCCCAGGCATCGAGGCGGTGGCGCAAGGCGCGTTCGCGGGCGGCCACAAGCGCGGCATCGGCGTTGAAGTGCCAGGCTTCGATCTGTTCGTACTCGTGTTCGATCCAGTCGCTCAGGCGCTCGATCCGTTGCTGCCACTGGTCGCGCAACCAGCAGCTGAGTGGTGCGTGCAGCGGATAACCCAAGTCAACGCCGGCGGCCTCCAATGCGGCGATCGCTTGCGGGTGAATGCCGCGGAACCACTCGAATCTGCCCGCCGCGCGCTGACGGATCTGCGTCGGCGCGAGAACCTGGGCCATTGCAAATGCCGATTTCAGATTCTTTTCGACAGCGCGTGCTTCGCGCACCCGATCGGTTTCCAGCAAGGCAGCGCGATCAAGATCGAAGAATGCGTGAAAACGTGGATGCAAGGCCTGCATGCGCGCCCACGGATCACGCGCATAACCCATCTTCAGGGTGTCCTCCTCGCGGCAGGGCAAGATATAGACAAAGCAACGCCCCGTCGACAGCGTGCGCCAAGGCGGCTCGTCCATCATCCTGGCTGCAACGATCAGGCGCTCTTGCGGGCGCTGGTGCTCCTGCGTTTAGCGGATTTTTTTGCCGGTGCGGCTTTGCTGGCGGCCTTGCGTGGTTTGGCCTTGCTGCGTGGGGACTGGGTCTTTGCCTTGGCCGAGGATTCCGACTTGGCCGGCGTGCGCTTGTGCGTGGCCAGGCTCTTGCGCAGCAGCGACATGAAATCGACCACGTTGGTGGTGGCATCTGCGGGCGGCTCGGGCTCGTCATCGACGCGTCGGGTAACGCCTGCCGACTTGACGCGTTGCTCGATGACCTTGCGCAGGCGATCGCGGAACTCATCCTTGTAGTCTTCCGGCTTCCATGCGGAGGCCATCGACTCGATCAGCTTTTCCGCCATGTCTAACTCGGCCTTGGAGATGCGCACGTCGCTGGCTTTCGCGGCTGGCAACTTGTAATCATCGACATCGACAATCTCCTGCGGGTAGCGCAGAAGATTCATGACCAGGGCATCGCCTTGCGGAAATACCGCGCACAGATACTCGCGGGTGCGGATGACCACCCGACCAATGCCGATTCGACCGGTCTTCCTCAATGTTTCGCGCAGCAGTACATAGCCCTTGTCGGCTTTCTTTCCCGGTACCAGCACATAGGGTTTCTCGTAGTAGGCCGGGGTGATCTCCGTGGCGTCGACAAAGGCCTCGATATCGATCGACTCATGGCTTTCCGGTGCGGCCGATTCGATGTCCTCGGGTTCGAGCACCACATAGTTGCCTTTTGCATATTCAAAGGCCTTGACGATGCTTTTCCACGGCACCTCTTCGCCGGTTTCGGAATTGACCCTTTCGTAGCGGACCGGGTTCTTGTCGCGACCGTCCAGCATGCGAAAGTGCAGATCCATCTTGCGCTCGCCGCTCATGACCGAAATCGGCACATTCAGCAGGCCGAACGAAAGCACGCCATTCCAGATGGGTCGAGCCATGACAGATCTCCACGGAAACCGGCCTTCATCCTAACCCGCGTTTGCGCAGCGAGCCTGTCCGCACAATCCGGTGATTTCCTTCTGATTCATGCGCGCGCTGCTATCACTTCGGGATCGTCTGTCACGCTCGGGGAGTGGTTGCGGATGTCACTGGATAGCTATCGCAAGAAGCGGAATTTCTCGTCCACTTCGGAACCCGCCCGCGGCGGTCGACGCGGTGGCGGAATTTTTGTCGTGCAGCTGCATCACGCCTCGCATCGCCACTATGACTTTCGCCTCGAACTCGATGGCGCACTCAAGAGCTGGGCGGTGCCGAAGGGTCCGAGCTTTGATCCCGCAGTCAAACGTCTGGCGGTCGAAGTGGAGGATCACCCGATCTCCTACGCCCGCTTTGAAGGGGATATTCCCAAAGGCAATTACGGCGCCGGACACGTCCAGGTTTTCGATCATGGCCGTTGGGAACCGCTGGGCGATGCACGCAAGGGCCTCCAGGTCGGCGAACTCAAGTTCATCCTGCATGGCGCGATCCTGCGTGGTTCCTGGGTGCTCGTGCGCACACGCATGCAGGGCAGCAAGCAGCAATGGCTGCTCATCAAGCACGCCGACGAATTCGCCTCCAAGAGCGAAGCGGATGACTTCGTCGATTCCGGCAACGGCCGTGCGCAACGGGAACGTGCCGCGCCCGCGGTTGGTTCCGGTGCCCGCACCAATCCGGGCACGCGCAGGAAGATGACCGCCCTGCGCGGCGCGACCCAAGAACGCCTCGACCATGGATTCTTCGAGCCGGAGTTATGCGAGGCGGCGGATAAACCCCCTTCCGGCGAGAGTTGGCTGCATGAAGTCAAATGGGACGGTTATCGCATCCTTGCCAGCATCCTGCGCGGGCGCATCCAGCTCTGGTCACGCAACGGCATCGAGTGGACCGGCAAACTTCCGGAACTGGTCGAGGCGCTGGCGAACCTTGAACTCGACGATGCGCGACTGGATGGCGAGATCATCGTGGTCAACGACGGCCGCGACGACTTCAATGCGTTGCAGGCACGATTTTCGGATGCGTCTGCGGCCCCGGTCCACTACATGTTGTTCGATGTCGTGCATGCCGAGGGGCAATCCTTCGCCAGCGTGCCCTTGATCGAGCGCAAGGCCTGGCTGGCCGATCGCCTGGAACGTCATGCGCATGCGCTGCTGCGCTATTCCGATCATCAGCTCGGGCATGGCGCTGCGGCATTCAAGCAGGCGATCGTCGGCGGCCTCGAAGGCGTGGTCAGCAAGCGCATCGACAGCATCTACAGCGGCACGCGCAGCGGGGCATGGGTCAAATCAAAAGGCCGCTTGTCGGATGAATTCATCGTCGCGGGTTTCACCGAGCCCAAAGGCAGCCGTTCGGGCATCGGCGCCCTGCTGCTGGCCAAACCCTCCGCCGACGGCCTGCGCTACGTGGGTCGTGTCGGCACCGGCATCGGCAGCGATCAGCTCCTCGATCTGCGCCGCAAGCTGGACAAATCCATTGTGCGCAAACCATCCGCCGATGCCGGATTGATGGCCGCGAGAGATCGCCCGCTGGCGATCTGGGTCAAGCCGCAACTCGTTGTCGAAGTGTTCTACCAGGGTATCGGCGGTCAGGGTTTGCTGCGCCAGTCGGCATTCAAGGCGCTGCGCCCCGACAAGAAGCCCGCCGATGTATTGGCGACAACCACCGCTGCGGCTGCGCAGGATCGCGACACGCAAGCCGTCGTTGCCGATCCACCGGCAAAGTCGGCAGCGCGGCAGCCGACAAAAAAGAAACCGGCGAAATCAACGGAGTCCACCATGTCGAAGGACAGCGTGACAATCACGCATCCGCAGCGGATCGTGTTCCCCGGCTTGAAACTGAGCAAACAGGATGTCGCCGATTATTACCGTGCGGTGGCGGAATGGATCCTTCCGGGCATCGCCGGGCGGCCCTTGTCGGTCGTGCGCTGTCCGGGCGGTATCGGCAAGGCCTGCTTTTTCCAGAAGCATGTGGCCAAGGGTGTGGGCGATCATGTGCATGGCGTGACGATCAGGGAGAAGGATGGCGAGGATCGTTATCTGTGCATCGATGACCGTCAGGGCCTGCTCGAACTGGTGCAGTTGAACGCGCTCGAATTTCATCCCTGGGGTGCGCGTTCGGACGATCCTGAACACGCCGACCGCATCGTCTTCGACCTCGATCCCCACTCATCGGTGACCTGGGATAGGGTCACGGTCGCCGCCCGGATTCTGTGCGAACAGCTCGCCTCGATCCATCTGCAATCCTTTGTCCGCACCAGCGGCGGCAAGGGATTGCATGTCGTGGTTCCAATCCAGCCGGACGCAAGCTGGGATGAAGTGCGCGATTTCACGCAATCCGTGGCGGTGGCGCTGGCTGCCCTGGAGCCGAACGAGTTCGTCAGTGTGGCCGGCGAAAAAAACCGCAAAGGCAAGATCTTCATCGACTGGCTGCGCAACGGGCGCGGTGCCACCAGCGTCGCCTCATATTCGTTGCGCGCCCGCGAGTCGGTCGGGGTGGCCATGCCGCTGGCCTGGACTGACCTGAAACGGATCCAATCCGGGGATGCAATCCACGCGGGAAACGCCATCGAATGGATCAAAAAGCGCAGGAAGGATCCCTGGGCAGCAATGGACGAGGTGATCCAGAAACTGCCGCGATTCTGACCGCTCAGCGCTGCCTGGCGGGATTTGCGGCGGAAGCTTGCGGATCGTCTTCAGCGGAGTGGGCATGCGGCTCAGCCACATCGAGCGGATCGGCGAGATGCCGCGTCAACGCCGCACCCACCAGCACGATCAACGAACTGTAGTAGACCCAGATCAACAACAGGATCAGCGAACTCGCCGCTCCGTAGGCATCGGCACTCGTCGTCGAAGCAAGATACTTGCCCAGCGCCCATTTGCCGATCTCGAACAACACGGCCGTCAGCAATCCGCCGAGCAGGGTGAATCGAAAGCCGATTCGCGCGTCCGGAACGTAGCGGAACAGCAGACTGAAGCCGAGCGCGAAAACGGCAATGGTAAGCAGTTCGTTGATGACCAGCCAGACCGCGCTTTCGCGGCTCAGGATCAAACCCATCGCGCTGCTGGCGACCAGGGTGGTCATGAGCAGGAAGCCGATGACCGCAAGCATGCCGAAGGACAGGATGCGCCGCCGGATCCAGGCCCAGATGGCATTGCTGGTGACGCCGCTGGTTCCCCACACCGCGTTGATCGATGCCTGCAACTGGGCAAAGGCGGTCGAGGCGGATATGCCCAGCACGACCAGGCTGGCGATCCCGGAAAAGCTCGCCTGAAATGGACTTTCATCCGCATTCTTCATCACCGCGAGCGCGCTTTCGCGAACCTGGACGCCCAGCAGGCTGCCCAGTTGATCGATGAGTTGTTGTTCGGCTCCCGGCGACAGGCGCGTCGCGGCCGACAAGGCAAGGACGATGATCGGCGCGAATGAAAGCGCTGCGTAGAACGCGGTCGAGGCGGCCAGCGTCAACGGGTCGCTGTCGATGAACTCGAGCAC
>Ga0073900_10001052_pt1 | contig 15802 bp, 12 predicted proteins | sample KloWWTmetKNB5Kit_FD_66666 | JGI IMG/M metagenome (GOLD analysis project Ga0073900, IMG submission 66666) | Active sludge microbial communities from Klosterneuburg, Austria, studying microevolution and ecology of nitrifiers - Klosterneuburg... | ecosystem: Engineered > WWTP > Aerobic digester >...
ATCGCCACCATGCTGGGGATCACGCCAGTGGGCGAGGACCTGAACCGGGTGCGTTTTCTCGAGCCGCCGTTGCGGCGCGAGCGAATTTTCGCGGCAGTGATCGATGCCCTGGCGCGCCGGGCGGAACACAAGCCTCTACTGGTGCTGATTGAAGACCTGCACTGGGCGGACAGCGCAACCCTTGATCTGGTGGAGCGGCTGATGGCCACGACGGCCGAAGTGCCGTTGCTGCTGGTCGCCGTATTTCGGCCGGGGCCGGCCGAACCCTCATGGCGCGTCCATCTTGCCGCCGAATCGGGACATCCCGAGCGATACACCCCGATCAGCCTGCAGCCGCTGACGGCCGATGATGCGCGGACCCTGGTCGCGAACCTGCTCGAGATTGAAGATCTCCCCGAGAGTGTGCGTCGTTTGATCCTGGCGCGGGCCGAGGGGAATCCGTTCTACACCGAGGAGATCATCCGCTCGCTGCTGGACGCAAAGCTGGTCATTCGCGACGGCGAACACTGGCGAGCCACCCGCGAGATCGCCAGTATCGCCATCCCCGACACCTTGTCCGGCGTGATCAGCGCCCGCCTGGACCGGCTCGACGAGGCCAGCAAACGAGCCGCCCAGACCGCGTCTGTGATCGGGCGCGAGTTTCAAGCCGCCGTTTTGCAGGACATCTCGGATATGGGGGACGCCGTCGATCCGGCCCTTGGCGTGCTCGAGAACCGGGAGATCATCCATGCCCGGGCAAATATGGCCGGCGACTTTCTATTCAAGCACGCGCTGACCCAGGATGCGGCCTATAACACGCTGCTGCTCAGCCGGCGGCGCGCACTGCACAAACGGGCGGGCGCGTGCCTTGAACGCATGGCTCCGGAACAAGCCAACGAAATTGCCCGGCACTACGTGGCGGGGCAGGATCCGGCCCGGGCCCTGCCCCATTTGCTGACGGCCGCCAGCCGGGCGGCCCGCAGCTATTCCACGCCGGAAGCGGCCCGGCTCTATCGGCAGGCCCTGGAGATCGCCCGTAGCCTCGATGATATGGCTTCAGCTCGCCAGGCATTCGAGGGCCTCGGCGGCGCATTGACGCTGTCCGGAGATGTGCCCGGGGCGGTGGCGGTATTCTCGGACATGGAAGCCTTCGCCGTTGCGCACGAGGATACGCCGATGCGGGTGTCCGCGCTGAACAAGGCTGCCTACGTCGCCTCGATGTTGATGGGCGATTTTTCGCGGGCGATGAGCAATCTACTTGACTCGGAGCGCCTCGCCCGCGAATGCGATGACAAGCCCGGCTTGAGCGAACACATTATCACCCGCTGCACCTTGATGATGGCGACCGGGGATTTTGACAGCACCGTGCACTACATGAACGAGGTGGTTGAGATCGGGCGTGAATTGGCGCTCGGCGATCAAATAGCCTTCGGACTCACCCATGTCGCCAACGCTCTGACCTACATGACCCGTTTTGACGAAGCCTGGGAGAAAACGCTTGAAGTGATTGAGGTTGCGACGCAGAGTGGCGACAAGCTGCACCTGTCCGAGGTGCTGGGCAATCCCGTCGCCTTTCACCACTTGCGCAACGGCGACGTCGGACAAGCCATGGCCAACGCAAAGGCCGGCTATGAAATGGCGGGCGCGGTCGGCGGGGTGTACCAGGAAGCGATCGGGGCGCTGATGTATGCCTGCATGGCCCGCACCCGCGGCGAATTCGACGCGGCCAACGCGGCCATTGACATCGCCCTGGATGCCGGCCGGCGAAGCGGCCTGCAATTCTTCGACGCGATGGCCCTGGCCTTCAAAGCCCAGGCGCTAGTCGACCTCGGACCAGCCTTCGTTCCGGAGGCAATTGCCCTGAGCGCTGCAGCGCTCAAATTCATGGACTCGCCAATGGGCGGCATGGCGGCCGGCATGGCGGCCGGGCCGCTGGCCGAAGTCGCGCTTGCGGATGGGCGACCCGATCTCGCCCGCGCGCTCGCTCAACGGGGAATTGACGCGCCAACACCGCATATGTACTTGCAGCGGCCACTTAATCGAGCCGGCGTCGCAGAAGCCCTGCTCGGCGAAGGCAAAATCGACGAGGCCGCACAGGTGATCGGCGAAGCAATCGATGACGCGGCGCGCAGCGGGATGCGCCACCTCGTGCCGGCTTTGGAGCGGATCCGCGGCGCGATCCTGGCGGCCCGCCATGATGACACAGGCGCGCTGGGCGCATTTGAGCGGGCCAATAGGGCTGCCACTCAGATGGGGATGCGGCTGCATGCGATGCACGCCCGAACCTGCGCCGCCGACGCGCTGCTGAGGTTGCGCAAACGTGAAGAGTCGTCTCAAATGCGGGAATCGGCCAATGCGATCGCGCTCGAAATCGCAGCCTTCATCGCCGACACGGCCCGCCGCGGCGCGTTTCTAGGCGCCTATCTGCAGCGTGGAACGGCCTGATGACCACTCAGCACGACGACGCCCTGCGCGCCCTTGAGCGCGGTGGCCTGCTGCGCCAGTCCGTCGGAAGCGACGGGCGCGAGTACGCCTTTCATCACGTGCTCTCGCAAGAGGCGGCCTATCACACGCTGCTGAAAGCTGATCGGGCCCGCCTGCACGGCGATGTTGCCTCAGTAATCCTGGCGCTCCTCAGCGGGCCTGATGGCACCCCGAATGCCAATGACGCCGCGTCTGAATCCGCCGCCAGCCTGGTCTTTCACTTTGAACGCGGCGGTGACGACCAGAAACTATGCGTCTGGGCCGTCCGGGCCGGGGATGGCGCGAACCGGCGCTTCGCCAGCCACGAGGCGCTTGAGTACTACGACCGCGCGCTCGGCGCGGCCGAACGGCTGGGCGTGGCCGCGCCCCGCGATTTCGTTCGAGCCGCCTACAACGGGCGCGGTCACATCCTCAGGACAACCGGCGATCCGGCGGGCGCCCTGGCAAATTTTCAGGGGATGCGGGCCTTCGGCGAGCGGACCGGCGATGAGGGACTGGCGGTTGAGGCGCTGAATCACATCAACACGATCCGGATCATCACTCCCAGCGCCGCTGCTGGCGCGGCATTCGGCGACGTGGATGCCGACCTTTCGCGCGCCCGGTCGCTCGCGAGTGCCCATGGGGATTCGGCGTTATGCGCCCGAGCCGTGTGGAATGCCGGGCTGCGGGTGCGCTTCACCGACGTTGAGCACGCCGCGGCGCTCTTTGACGAGGCGCTGGCCATCACCGCATCCGACCCGGATGGTCAACGCCGCGATCTGCGCGAAATCACGGCCACCGCGGCAGCCGATCTGGCGGTTATCCGGGCCATATCCGGGGAATTCGACCAATCGTGGGCCCACTCGGCTCAGGCGGTTGCGGCCGCAAGGACGCTGGACAATGGCGCGCTGCTGGCTGACGCGCTGGGCAACCTGGCGTTGAACGCCCTCTTTGGCGGCAATCCCCAAACGCTCGTGGCGGCGTCGGATGAAGCGATCGCGATCAGTACGGCCGCTGGCAACCCGTGGGGGATTGCCTACAGCCATTGGCCGCAGATTGAACTCATGTTCGACTGCGGTGAATACGAACGGGCCGGGACGAAGGTGGCTGAGACCCTCCCGGCGGTGCGGACAGCGGGAATGCCCGCCTTCATCGGGTTCTATCAATCGATCGCCTGCCGTCTGGCCCGCCTAACGGGCGACTCCAACAACGCGCTTGAGGCCGCGCGTGAGTCGGAGGCGGCCTTCCTGAGCATGGGCGGCGAAAACTGGACAATCACAGGGCTTGGCATTGGCGCGACGGGGGCCCTGATCGCAGGTGATTTGGCCGGAGCCGGCGAGCGGCTCGCCCGGGTCTGGTCGCCTGATCGGCTGCCGAGGCTGCCCTTCCAGGGGTATCGCTGGGTGCTGCCCGCTTTTGGCGAATATGCGCTTCTCACCGGAACCCTGGCGGCGGCCCTGCCATTTCTGGACTGGTATGTCGCGGTGCGCGACCGCCACGGCGCGACTCGAGAGGCGGCCGAGGGTCGCTACTGGCGCGGGCGGCTGCGCGCAGCGGCATCCGACGATGCGGGTGCCGAAGACGATCTCATCCGAGCGCGAGAGACTTTCGAACGTCTGGGTGGGCACGATCAGCTCTGGCGAGTGGATGTCGCGCTCTCAACACTGGCCAGCCGCGCGGGCGATGTCGTCGCCGCTACGGCGGCCTATGCGAGGGCAGCCCAAAATCTTGAAACCCTTGCAATCGGAACCGCCGAGCCCGGGCTGCGGCGCGCGCTGATGCGCAGGCTCAAGGACGAAGCGCATGAATGAGAAACTCAGTTCGCAACTGAGCACCCTCGAGGGCACGGGGCTGATCCGAGTCGCTGCCCGTGAACCAGAACTGGAGTACACCTTTCGGCATGTGCTCTCGCTCGAAGGCGCGTACGAGTCGATGCTCAAACAAGACCGGCGGCGGTTGCACCTGGATGTGGGCGAATGCCTGGAGCGGGCCCTGGCCGGCAACATCGACGAGTTCATGCCGATACTGGCTCGCCACTTCGACGAAGCCGGCGATGATGCCCGGGCTGTCGACTATTTGTCGCGGGCGGCCGAATCAGCCTCCCGGCGATACGCCAACCGGGAGGCAGTCGCCCTGCTTGACCGAGCTCTGACCGTGGCGTTGCGCGGCGGCGCGACCGGCGCAACGATCGCCGATGTGTCCACGCGGGCGGGCCGGCTGCGCGAGATGGACGGCAACTACGATGCCGCCCTGGCGACCTATGACGCGCTCGAGCTGCTGGCGAAAGAACGGGGCGACATCGGGATGACCTGCCAGGCATTTCTCGCTCGCGCCGCGGTATTCTGCGCGCCGACCAGCCGCTTCGATGCCGCGCGCGGACTGAACGAGGCGAATGAGGCACTTCGACTGTCCATCGCCACGGGGAACCGGGCGGGTCAGGCCAAGGCCCACTGGCTGATCCTGCTCGTCTCCAAGTTCAATCAGGATCCCCTGCGCGGCCTGGAATCCGGAGAAGCGTCAGCCGCGATCGCGCGTGAACTCGGGCTGCAGGAGCAGTTGGCCTACACGCTGAACGACATCTATCCGGTCTACTTGATGACCGGCAGCGTCCACAAGGGCATCGCCGCACTCGAGGAAGCTGAACAAATCTGGCGCGAACTCGGAAATCTGCCGCTCCTGGCCGACACGCTTGCCAATCTCGGCGAAATGCGCGCCTTTGGCGATGGCACGACCGCCGCCGAGCCGACCCTGCGGGAGGCGATCCGCATTACCGACGCCATCGGCAATCTCTGGGGCCAGTCGTACAGCAGGGGGGTCATGGCCCTGTCGCTGTTGGAGGCCGGCCAATACGAGGAGGCCGTCCGACTCAGCGAACTGGCCGCCAGCCTGGGCAAACAAGCCGGTTTCGTCATCGCCCAGATCATGATGCCGTGCATCCAGGCCCAATGCCTGGCCGACCTCGGGCAGCCACAGCGCGGGATTGAGCTGATTCGTCGCGCGGCCGGAATCGCAGAATCGCTGCTGCCCTCGTGGCGCGGCTATCCGGCTGCGATGATGGCCCTGTGCGTCATGAAGCTTGGCGACCTGACCGCCGTGGCCACTGCGATTGAAGACGCGCGACGGCTTGCGTCGAATTACGACATTTCGGCGCTCTACGAACAGATCGCTGAGGTCGAGCACGCCCATCTGGCTGGCGCGCACGAAGAAGTCATTCGAAAGTCCGACGAGGCCGAGACGATTTTTGCGGTCTTTGGTTGCCGCTTGTACACGCCCGTATTGTGGACGCGAAAGGCCGAAGCCTACGCGGCCCTGGGCTGTTTTGGCGATGCCGAAGCCAGCGCGCGCGAAGCGTTGGCGCGCTCGGCGGCGCTGGGCGTCCGGCGCGGGCTGTGGCGGACCTGGTCGGCCCTGTGGGTGGCCTTGAAAGCCCAGGGACGCGAAAGCGATGCGCGAGAAGCCAAAGAACAGGCCCGCGAAGAGATCGCATATACGGCCTCGCGCGCAGGCAGTGACGACCTGCGGTTCAGCTTCCTGAACCTGCCCGATGTCCGAACCATCCTGGAGGACAGATGAAATGCGCAGCCTGTCATTTTGAAAACGAAGCCGGCGCCGCGTTCTGTGAAGACTGCGGCGCCCCGGTCCAGCCGGCGTGCCCCAACTGCGGCAATCCGGTCAAGGCCGGCGCCAAGTTCTGCAAAACGTGCGGCTTCAAGCTCGGCGCGGGCCCGGAAGCGCCGCCGCCAACTCGCCCCCGGGCCGCCAACCTCGACGCGCTGCGCCAGGCAGTCCCAAGCGCAGTGGCCGACAAGATCCGTGCCCAACGGGGTCAGAGCGAAGGCGAACGCAAGCTGGTGACAGCGCTGTTCACGGATATCGTCGGCTCGACGGCTCTGGCCGAGCACATGGATCCGGAGGATTGGCGCGATGTCGTCACCGGGGCGCACCGCCGGGTGAGCGCAGCCGTATACCGCTACGAGGGCACGATTGCGCAATTGCTGGGCGATGGCGTGCTGGCCTTCTTTGGCGCGCCGATCGCCCACGAAGACGACCCCGAGCGGGCCATCCGGGCCGCATTGGAGATCCTTGAGTCGATGCGCGACTATGCCATAGAGCTGCGGCGCACGCATCGGATCCCAAGCTTCCAGATGCGTATTGGCATGAACACAGGCCTGGTTGTGGTCGGCAATATCGGCAGCGACCTGCACATGGAGTACCTGGCCATTGGCGACACGCTCAACCTGGCCGCCAGAATGCAGGCGGCGGCGGATGCCGACACCATCCTGATTTCGCAGAACACCCATCGGCAGGTCGGACAGCTCTTTGAATGCGAGGATCGCGGCGAGATCGCGGTCAAGGGCAAGACCGATCCCGTCCGCGTTTTCCGCGTGCTGGGCGAAGTGAAAGGCGCAACCCGCGCGCGCGGCGTCGCCGGCCTGGCCTCGCCCCTGGTCGGCCGGGGCCGCGAATTGTCGACGCTGGCCGACACGCTGGCCGACGCCCGGGCTGGCCGGGGATCAATCGTCGCGATCGTCGGCGAGGCCGGGCTGGGCAAGAGCAGGCTGATCGCCGAGTGGCGCAAGCTCGCCCTGGCCGGCGATATGCCATCCCGTTGGGTGGAGGGGCGCTGCCTGTCGTATACGATGAACGTCGCCCACCACCTTAGCAACGACATCCTGCGTGGCCTGTGCGGGGCGCCCGCCGGTGCCCACGACGAAGACACCCGATCCGCGCTCGAGAGTTGCCTGGCCGGGCTGCCGGCCGCGGAGCGCGACGAGGTTTATCCATTTCTCGCCCACTTGCTGGGCCTGTCACTGGACGAAGCGGCCTTGAATCGTGTGCGGTATCTCGACGGCGCGGCGCTGCAGGCCCGTTACGTGTCGGCCTATCAGCGCTTCCTGCTTGGCTTGGCCCGCGACCGGGCAACAATCATCATCTGCGACGACGTGCATTGGGCCGACCCATCATCGATCGAGCTGGTGTCGCAATTGGCCCGTATTTCCGCTCAGGCGCCAGTCGTGTTCGCATTCGTGTCCCGTCCCGAGCGCGACGCGCCCGGCTGGCGGCTGATCAGCGACACCCCCGAGCAAGCCGGCGTGGGTTCGGTCGAGCTGAAACTTGCCCCGCTAAGCGATACCGACAGCCGACAACTTGTCTCCAACCTGCTCGAAGTCGAGGCTTTGCCGGACCGGGTCCGCGAATTGATTCTCAACAAGGCCGAGGGCAATCCTTTCTTCGTCGAGGAGGTGTTGCGGATGCTGATCGATCGAGGCGGCATTGTGCGCGGGTCGCCCGGCGGCGCCTGGGTGGCCACAAGCGACATTCAGACCATTGAGATTCCTGATACGCTGCAGGGCGTTCTGGCCTCGCGGATCGACCGCCTGCCCGAGGAGACCAAGCGTATCCTGCAAATCGCCTCCGTCATCGGGCGGAGATTTCAGGTGAGCGTGCTCGAGGCCGTGCTTGCCCGGCAAGGGCTGCTGTAGCGCTTCCGCGCTAAAATTGCCTCCACATGCTATTCGAAACCGACGCCGCCACGGCGATCCGATCCGGCGCCATCGCCTGTGTGGTGGCCGGCCTGATCGGCCTGGTGTGCCTGGTTCTGGCCACGCTCATCCCGCCCACACTGGTTAGCTTTCTCCTGCTGGTGTTGGCTGTCGCGGCTTGCATCGCCATTGCCTGGCTGATCTGGACGATGCGGGGGTTGAACGCGCTGTCCTACAGCCTGGACCGCAACTCCTTCGTCATTCGGCATGGCAACGCGCGCGAGATCATCCCGATGGCTGAGGTGCAACGCATCATCCCGGCCCATGACATCGCGGAAGGAGCGCGTGTTCGGCGCGTCCCTCTGCCCGGCTGGTGGGTCTGCGCCGGAACGCACCCGGCGCTCGGCAAGATACGCTTTTACGCGACCGGTCCGCTGGAGCAACAGTCAGTCATCGTCACGCCCGACGTTTCGTTCGGGGTGTCGCCGTTTGACCTTGATGCCTTTGACGAAGCCTTCGAGACACGCCTGGCGATGCGGCCCACCCAGGAAGTGGCCTATGCCCGAATCACGCCCGGCATGCGATCCAGCGCGTTGTGGGGCGACCGCATGGCCCGGCTGCTGGTCGGCCTGGGTGGCCTTGTGTTCGTCATGCTGCTTGCCGTCGCATTCGGGGGATACGCGGGCCTGCCCCGCTCCATTCCCCTGCACTTCAACAATGCCGGACAGATCGATCGATTTGGGTCGGCCGGGTCGGTTTTTGGCCTGGCTGCAATCGCCTTTGGCGCCCTTGCAGGCAACACATTGCTGGGCGCGCTACTCTTTCGAGCCAATGAGCGGCTGGCGGGCTACCTGGCCTGGGGTGGCGGCATTCTCGTGCAGTTGTTCTTCGGTGTGGCCGCCGCGACTGTGATGGGGGGCGGATAGGCTAGAATCCATGGGAATGATCCTCATAACGGGCGCCACCGGCTGTATTGGCCGGGCAGTGGTTGAACGTCTCACTGCTGCCGGTCACGGCGTGAAGCTGCTCTGGCATTGGAATCATGAGCATCCCGTGCCCCGGCGCGTGTCGGTCATCGGCGGTGACGTGCGCCAGCCCGACACCTTGAATGCGGCGATGACAGAAGATGGCCTGGTTGACACGGTTATCCATCTGGCGTCGACGCGCCGGGAGACGAATGATGGCGGCTTCGACGATGTGAATGCTCAGGGCACCCAAAACGTCATTCAGGCCTGCCGCGACAACAAGATTGGCCGCTTGATCACGGTCAGTTGCCTTGGCGCCGAGATCCGCTCCCCGTACCCCCTGCAGCGCAGCATTGGCCGCTCCGAGGAGATGGTCCGCAGTTGCGGTCTGAACTTCACGGTGCTTAAGTCGGCGGTGGTGTACGGCGAGGGCGACTGGCTGACCTCCTGGATCAGCGGCATCGCGCGCAGCCTGCCGTTGATTGTTCCGACCCCGCACAGCGGACAAACCAAACTCCAGCCGATCTGGGTAGGTGACGTGGCTGCCTGCGTTGTGCGCTCGCTGACCACCCGCTCAACCTTTCGCCAGGTCGTCCCGATCGGCGGGCCGGCCTCGATGCGGCTTGACGAGGTCTTCGAGACCACCCTGCGGGCGGCCGGCCGGCGCCGGCGCCTGATCCGGGTGCCCACGACGATGACCCGCCAGATCACGCAGTTTCTGGCCCGCTTCCGCGGCGCGTTGTCCGAGCCCGAGATCGAAGCGATGGCCTACAACCGGACCACCGAGATTGGCAGCGTGCATCGGATGTTTGGGTTCGTCCCGGCCAAGATGGCGAACAAGCTTGACTTTCTGGCCGCGGCGCGCTGAGTGTCACAGAGCTCGTCTTCAAAATCGATGGCCCCGCCCCGGCGTACGCCGGGGCGGGGCCATCGATTTTGAAGCAATCACGTAACGGCGCGGCGCGCCTCGGTCAGCGCTTCCACGGCCCGCAGCAATGACCGCTCGCCGGGATAGTCCCCAGCATGCAGGCTGTAGTACGCATAACGTACAGTTCCATCCCGCGACACGCCAAATGTGCCCGGCATCTGGAACGGGTCGCCGGCAACTTTGCTGATCGCCTCGCCCTTCAGGGATGCCTTCGCCGTTTCAACCCATACCGCCGGGCCAAAAAGTTGCGCGGCATTGCCGCGCTTAAGGCCCCAGGCGCGGTAGGCGTTTCCGCCTGGATCAGCATAGCAACGCAACCCCGGCGCGCGCTCGGCCGCAAATGCCATCGACTCCTCGGGTTTGGCCAGGACAATGACGATAATCTGAACGCCAAGCGCCTCGATCTGTTTGTTGAGACCGGCCAGCCTGGCCAGTTCGGTCCGGCAAAAGATTCAAGTGAAGTGACGCAGGAAAGACAGCACCGACGGGCGTTCGCGCCACAGCGAGGCGAGCGAAACCAATTCGCCGCTCGGATCGAAGACGGGCATGTCGGGGGCGGCCTCGCCGGGGGAGAGGCGGTGGAGGATTTCCATGACTGTCGCAGGTTTTGTCAAGTTTGGTCAGGTGGGTAAGGTTTGGTCAGGTTTGATCAGGTTAACTGCGATTGAATACCGGACCACATCTTATACACCTGACTACACCGTACCTACCTGACCATACCTTACCCACCTGACCAAACCTGACGAACGAAATAGACCCTGGCACCGCACAGATCACTGCCCCTCGGGCGGTTGCCAAAGCTCCACCTTGTTTCCTTCTGGATCGATGACCCAGGCGAACTTGCCGTATTCGGAGTCGTCGATCTTCTCGAGCACATTGCAGCCCTCTTCGCGCAGGACCTTGACCAGGGCGAGAAGATCCTCCACCCGGTAGTTGACCATGAACGTTGCGCTGCCGGGCGCAAACGGGTCACCCTGGGCCGAACCAATGGACCAGATGGTCGTTCCGGCAACCGGCTTGCCTTCGGCATCGGTCCAGGTGAAAGCCGTGCCGCCCCAGTCCTGGACGTCGATTCCAAGGTGCCGCTTGTACCAGGCCTGCAACGCCGGAGCATCCTGGGCTTTGAAGAAGATGCCGCCAATGCCTGTGACTCGTTTCATTGTGCCTCCTAGATTGAGTAGCGGGTAAGGAAGCGTGAATTGTATGCAAAGCGTCAACTCGGTCACCCTGCGGATCGATTCGGGTCCAAGCCCGCTAGTCGACCTGTGCGCCTCCAGTCGCGTTGGCCATCGTCGCCGTCATTCCAGCCGCAAGGTCGCTCGCCAGCAACACGGCCGCATTCGCGACTTGCGCCAGGGGCGTGACCTGCCGCAACGGGACATCCCTGGCAAACTCGCGATGGACCTCCTCAAAGGTAAGGCCCTTCTGGGCTCCGTAGGCTTGCCAGGCCTCGCGAATCCCGGGCACGTCAGGTGACCCTGGAGAACGGACCCAACACACTCGGACCTGCGCAGGTCCATTCTCGACCGCCAACTGCCGGAGGAAGTGCTCGACAGCGGCACACGCTACGCCAAACCCGCCCACGCCTCCAAACGGCTGGCGACCAGCGTTGGCGGTGATCCCCAGGATCGTTCCGCCGCCGTGCTGGGCCATGTGTTTGGCAAGGGCCGTTCCCGTATGGAACCAGGTTGTCAGACCCAGCCGAACGGGCGCAAAAAACGAGTCGAAAGGCATTTCGGACAGCACCTGTCCCTGGACATCATCCCAAGAAACCGCATTGAACATCAGGGAGACGGGCCCATGGCGTTGGACGACCTCGTTGAGGTGTTGCTGGATTGCGCGCGGATCGGTCGCGTCTACAGTCATGACATGAACCAAATCATCTGTTCCGCCAATATCCTCCGCTGCTCGGTCAAGCGGTTCACGTCGACGCGCCGACATCACCACTTTAGCGCCTTCACGCGCAAATGCGCGTGCCACGGCCTTCCCAACTGCGCCCGAAGCTCCATAGACAATTGCCGTTCGACCCGTCAATAGCATGTTCACCCTCCTGTTAGAACCCCCAATAATCGCGAACCATCCAGACTTGCGAACTCACGCCAAAGCCCGTCTGATGGCCAGCAATGGTAACCCGCAGTTTTGCCTACTTTTCCAACTTGTCTTCTATCCAATTGGCGAGGTCAAGTTCATCAACGATTGACCAGGCATGGGGCATCCGCATACCCCCCAGGTCCGGGCGATAGCCCTTGCCGCTGGTGAGGATCAACTCAGCTTGCCTGTTACCCATGGCCCGCAGTTCGTTGATCGCGAAGTTGACATCGAGTGTGTTGAGCGTGTAAAGATCGGCCGTATAGTCCATCCAGAAATGCAATTCGGGTTCGGCGTACATGCGGATGGGAGTGTCTCGCAGGAATTTCAGGTTTCCACCTTGGTCGGCAAAAGCACTGACGGCCGATGCGCGCGCATATGCATCAGGGACCTCATCGGGCGTTCCGCCCAGGGTATCGTGAAGAACCTGAATGACTTGACGCGCTTCGTCCAATAGGGGCGTAGGCTGGTTGCGCCTGACGATCAACTGCAATCCAAGATACCAGCGACGCAAGTCAAGCGGTGGGTCCACTGCAAATATCGCGCGCGGGCGAAATGCGCCGGACAAGCTGCCCTGGACGGCGACCTCGCCATAACGCACGGCGCCAACGCCACCCGCTGAAAACCCGCCCAAAACCAGCCTATCCGGTGGACACTTGATGCGTTCAACAGCGTCTGTCAGCATCGCCTGTAGGGCGTGCAACGAGGATTCGTCCATGAAGCCAGTGCCTTCCGCGACGGGCAAGCCAACCAAACTGGCGATGCTGCTGTTTGCCAGGCGTTGAGGCAGGCAAGAGTCTTTCCACGCATCAATCGTTCCGCCGTACTGCGGCAGGTAGATCACCAATGCCTGGGCCGGGGCATCTGGGAGGTAGGCCCGGTACCGATAGTGAAACGGGCCTGTACCCGAAGTCTCGGTCACCACGTTCGAATATGTCTGGTCCATCAGATCCTCCCTGCAGTCTGCGAATGACAAGAACGGCCTTACCTGAAACGAAAACAGGGGCCATCAGCCGCTGACTGGCCCCTCCGAAATCGCCCATGATCACCATACGCATCACCCAACGGATCCGTTGCGCAATCTCCATCCCGGATGATCGGCCAATACACAGATGTCTTTCGCTCAGTCAGGGTGTGGTTCGCGCTCGGCTTCACACGACGTTGGCAGTCAGGTCCTTCCCCCGGATTGTTTCACGCGGGCATACGGCTACCCAATCTACGCTAATCTGCGGACAAGATCTGGCGTGCCCGTGACGGGCCGAGCGGGCTTGGACGTGAATCTATCCGCAGATCCACGCAGATTCACGCAGATTTGGGCCTTGCCTGGGTCGTTACAGCAAATGACAATCTGGCGCCGCCCGCTGCATGCGCGGGTCGGTCTGGGCACAGCTCGTCAACCCAGCCCAGCGCTGACCTCGGCGAGACAGGCATGCGCCGCAAGCTCAGCCCGCGGATTCGCAATGGGCGACGGACTCATGACCGCGCGGAGCTTGACATACAGCACGACCGCAGCCCCAAGCGCCGCGCGAAATCGAGAATCGGCCTCGGTCGCTCGAGCGATGATGTTGAGCAGGAGCCCGCAATCTAACGTTCGAGCGCAGCGGGCGCCAACGTCAGGACGCCAGGCCCGGGCCGGAGAAATTGCACCGCGTTCCGCCGAGCAGGGCCGGGTGGCCTGCCGTTGGCGCTCCGCTTGAGCGAGGAGTTAGGCGTCGCTGCGCGACTGAGCGAGTGCAGTCTGGACTCTGGAGAACTGAGACTGCCATAACCGTTGCATACTCTCGAATGTGGATGGCTTCGAGCACCACTCCATTGGAACGTTGAGGCATTGTTCCATCGAAAGCCTCCAGTCGGCCTGGGCCTCGTTCCAGCTGTATTCAGACGCACCCAGAGCGTCATACCAATGCCGCAGAACAACGAGGTCGCACCTCTCCCTCTCTTGCTCTGGCCACCATGGAATCATGAAGTAGGCCAAGTCTGACGCTGCCACGCCATAGGTGAGTGACCAATCGAATGGTTGCCGATCCAGAAAGTACGGCGGCCCCTCGTGTCCTGAAGGGGTCAAGACATTTGTGGGATTAAGGTCTCCATGCAACAGCGACATACCTTTCGGATTGGCCCATCTCTGTCGGAACGCTTGTTCATGCAGCGCAAACCGCTCGCGCAGCGAGTAACCCGTTGCGCGTTCCATGGGTACGAGGCCTGGACGAACTTCGTCAAAGTAGCGGTCTAGTGCTCCGCTGTCAAGAAGGGCCTGTGAGCACCAGTGATGCGCGTGAAGCCTGCCATTCTTGCTTCGATTGACAACTGACTCGACCAGTTGCCGCTGCCAGGGGTAACCCGGATCGAATCTACCCTCTGATCAAGGGCTCGGCTTATCCATGCCGTCGAGAGTGCATCCTGGTTGCGGATGACAGATTCTTGACTCATGTTTGGCGGGAGGGTGTAGGTTGAAGCCGAGGGAGCCGGCATGCCTGTTGTTTGCGCCGCCTAACGCTCAGGTTCAGCGGCGGGCCGCTGCGCGGACCGTCCGATGCAATCCATTGTTAGCCGCCCGCGCGCCGGTAGTGCATGGCGACCGCGCCGCAGCGAAGCGCCTTCGCCGAAACAAGTTCGAGCCGTCGCGTGCTGGGCAGCCCGCTCTGGTACAGAGTCGGGCCGTGGCCAGCGATCCTGGGGTGGACGAGAAACGCGTATTCGTCGATCAGATCCAGCCGGTCCAGCTCGGTCGCTAGCTTGCCGCTGCCGAGGAGTACGCCGGCCGGGGTGGCATCCTTCAGCATTTGCACGCCCGCGCGCAGGTCGCCGGCGATGTGATGGCTGTTGGTCCATGGGAAGCTCGTTCGCGTCGACGACACCACATACTTCGGCTTGGCCTCCAACTTGGCCGCCCACTCGCGAATCGCTGGCGGCGCCTCGACGTCGCCGCGAGCGACCGCCGGCCAGTAGCTCTCCATCATCTCGTAGGTGACGCGGCCCCACAACATCGCCCCGCCCCCGTCCATGAGGCGGGTGAAGAAGGCGTGTGTCTCGTCGTCGACGATTCCCTCCTGGTGGTCGACGCAGCCGTCCAGCGTGACGTTGATGCTGAAGGTCAGGATTCCCATGGCGGCGATTTTAGTCCGGGGCGAGGCGGACCGACGGACGGTCACTTGTCACCGAGCACCTCCGCGCTTTCGTCGCCCACCTTGCGACCGACATCAGGTCGCGCCCACGACCCAGAATCAGGCGCCCGCCACTCCCGATGTAAACCTTTTCCAGTGACCCTCTGAAACAACCTCCACAACCCCATCGACAACCTTCAGAGCGGTCTCGTCGTCCATCGCAAAGGCCGGCCCCGCGATGTCGGCCGCCCAGCGCTCCGCGTCGGCCAGGGTGTTCCCTGGCATCATCGGGTGTTCGAGGTGCGGGAAGATCGAAAAGTCGACCATCCCCAAGGTCTTGTCATTCGGCGCGGACCGCCATGCCACGAAGCATGTCCCAATCCGAGGGGTCATCACCATGCTTCCGGCGCTCACACCCACCCAAACCGTCTCAGTCAGTGACGGCAGGAGCTCCGCCAACCCGGACTCCCGCATCCAGTGACACAGGTAGGTCGCGTCGCCGCCGTCCACGAGCAGGACATCGGCCTCCCGGACCCAGGGCACCCAGCGCTCCTGGCCAATCGAGGGCAGCGCGGTGAGTTCAAGGAGGCCAACCGACTTCCAGCCCAGGCCGACCATGGTGTGCCACGGCGGCGCGCCGACGACAAAGCCCCGTGCCGAGGCTGGCCCGCACATTGGGTGGCCCCATTGGGCCGTGGGGATGCAGAGCGCGTTGGACTCGGCGATCGGCTTGCCCAGCAGCTCGATGAGCGCGTCGCGAATACTGGGATTCGTGACGCCCCCGGACGTAAG
>Ga0073900_10001053_pt1 | contig 15784 bp, 13 predicted proteins | sample KloWWTmetKNB5Kit_FD_66666 | JGI IMG/M metagenome (GOLD analysis project Ga0073900, IMG submission 66666) | Active sludge microbial communities from Klosterneuburg, Austria, studying microevolution and ecology of nitrifiers - Klosterneuburg... | ecosystem: Engineered > WWTP > Aerobic digester >...
TCATCTGCTGACGAAATTGCAACGATGTATGCCGGCTCCATTACATTGGGAGTGGGACAGTTTTGCACTAACCCGGGCCTGATCATTGGTATAGAAAGTAAAGCCCTCCAAACTTTTATTCATGACCTGGGAAAAGCGATTCAGCAAATTGTTCCCGGTACTATGTTGCATCCCGGCATTGCCAATGCATTTGCTGCAAAGAAAGAAGAATCGTTACTGCAACCAGATGTCCATCTCGTTGCGGAATCTGCAATAGCTCCAACGGAAAAACAAGGACAACCCACTATCGCTACTGTGGATGGGAGAACATTTTTATCCAATCCTGTCCTGCACAAGGAAGTGTTCGGACCTTATTCATTGGTGGTGCGTTGTGCGGATATGGAGGAAATGATTGAAGTAGCAAAACACCTGGAAGGTCAGCTGACTTCCACTATTATGGCTACTACGGCAGATATAAATAATAATGATGAGCTGGTAGAAGCCGTGAAAAATATTTGCGGCCGTTTTATTCTAAATAGTGTACCAACAGGGGTAGAGGTTTGTTTAAGTATGCACCATGGCGGCCCATTTCCTGCCACAACTGATGCAAGGTTTACGTCAGTAGGTGCAGACGCCATCAAACGTTTTGCAAGACCCATCGCTTTTCAAAACTGGCCTGATGAATTATTACCTGATGAATTAAAAAATGCCAATCCAATTGGAATTTGGAGAATGGTGAATACTGAACCAGGGAATACAGCTCTCTGAATTAACTTAAGACTATTGTTTCTGTTCATCTTTTTTAATCGTTGAAACCTTTTCAGTACGTTTTAATTCAAAAATGAAATGACTGAACGGATCGCTGTAATGGAAATTACCTTCGCAAATAGCTGTTGAAGCCGGGGGATTACTTTTTATTTCACCAATGATCTCATCTGCTGTAACAAAACTTTTATTCATTGCTTTATTAAAAAGTACATTCAGGAAACTTCCGGCAAAAGGGGAGTGCTGCCCCGGTTTACCATCTGCCACATATTGTTTACCGCCGGATGAAATGCCTTTATAAAACCGTTTGTTTGATGCATTCTTCATGAGAGTTGACAGGTTTTTTGCATCCACATCCGGAGTGCCACGTACTGTATTGTTATCAAAGAAGGAACCTGCAAAACAGGCATCCAGGACCAGGAAGATCCGGTTGCAACTGATATTTTTCAGGTAGATATTGCCAAGGTCGCTATAAGAAAGATAGGTCTTATGTGTCTGGTCATCTACCCTGGAATCTTTGGCAACGAGATAACCCATCTTCGCTTTATCATAATACACGCCATGCCCGGCAAAAAAGATCAGCAATTGATCATTGGGCCCATAGCTTTTATTATCCCGGTACTCACTCAACCATTTCTCAATGTCATCTTTTGATGGGTTTTTCACCAGTTTCACTTCAAAACCAAATTCATTTATTAATAATGATTCAAGCGCAGTTGCATCATTGATGGGGTTAACAAGTTTATTAAATCCGGCATCCATGTAATTGTCTGTAGCAAAGAGCAGCGCATAATTTTTCTGACTTCCCGTTACGGCGGGATCATTATTACTGGTGGCGTTTTCTTTCACGATCAGTCCCCTGGTGCCAGCCATATTAATGGTGGCGGCACTGTCATTTTTTTCATTTTCAAACAGGACAAAATCTTTGCTGTTGGTAAATGACAGTACAGGTAAATAATGTTCGCCCCGCCCGATTGCAAAGGAGGCTTTATCAATAAAATCTTTAGCAGTGAAACTGCCTTTCTCTTTCAGGTTATTGAGGCTGAGTGCCAGCTGGTTTGTAAACAGCGAAACGCCGTTTTCCTGCACCGGTGTTTCAATACCCGGGCTCAGAAAAATTATTTCAGCTGAATTATTACCGGTATTGGCATATTTGGTGGTGATCAGGTTCAGTAACGAAGGGTTGGGCAGGTCAGTTATTACCATTTTCTTATTGGCATATACCAGGTCAATATGGTCCATCAGTTCCGTGATGGCAATTCTTCCTGAAGTAGTATCCTTCGTATTGAAATCAAGGTAATGCTGACCATTGCTGCTGTTGTTCTCCCCTGAATAATAAAAAACAAAAATATCTTCCGGCTTTGAGTTTATTCTCACCAGGTCAATAAAGCCGGTAAGTTTTTCGCGGTTGATCTCTGATCCGTTTACCAGTTTATTGAAACTTTTTTGATTCTCCTTGTCTTTTATCCCGGAGATACTGTGAAAAAAGGCGCCTGCATTATTTTTGCCGGAGTATTCACCCGGCCGGCTGGAACCGTTAAGGGCAATGATATGCAGGGCAGGGGTGGCATATAGTTCTGTTACTTTTTGTAATTCGGCATTGTACAATATTTTGTATTGCTCAGCTTTTGTTTTATTCCCGGTGTTGGTATAAAAATTATAGATCCTGTCATAATCACTCACGGTATAATCATCCTCTCCCGTAGTATATATATTCCGCTGCAGGCTGAGTTTTTCCCGGGCTATTTTCAGCGCCGCCTGGTAATGATACAATGCGCTGTCATACATACGGGCATAGTAATAGGATACGCCTATCCAGTTATGTGCATTGTGAATGGAACTGACGGGTGGTTCTTTGCTCTTGTCATACAGTGTAATATATTCTTTCCAGAGTGATGTTGCAGCTTTGTAATTTTTCTCATCATATTGTTGCCTTGCTTTCTTCCAGGTTTCATTACCCTTTGTGATCGCATAATATTTTTCTTCAAACTCTTTGTCCATCCAGTCGGCCATTTCTGCCACTGCTTTGCGGTTCCAGCCTTTCTTAAATAAAAAATCAAAATCAGTTTTAGGGCCGGTGGTATAATCAGCCGGGGAATATAGATTATCCAGTGTTTTCTGGTAATAATACCGGGCACTGTCGGTATTGCCCTTTATCAGGAAAGTATGTGCATAGTTTACGGTGAAAGCCACATTGGTGGTATCTCCAAAATAAGCAGTTCTGCAAAAGGGTATTGCTTCATCTACCTTGCCGGCATACAATTTATACCAGCCGTAGTTACCGGTAATATTGATATTGCCTGGTAACTCTTTAAGCAGTTCATCATACAATTGAAAACACTTGTCAAATTGTTCAGCTTTTCCATATAAACTGGCAAGCTGGTACCGGTAGTTAATATGTTTTGGATTATACGAATATGCTTTCAATACATCAGCAAGTGCTGCTTTGGAGTCACCATTGGCTTCTGCCAGGAAAGACCGGGTATAGTAAAATTCATGTTCTGCAACTGTATTTTTTAATGCTTTTGCAACAAAGATCAATTTGTTGCAAAGTTGTAAAGCCGCTTCATTTTTTTCTTCAGTTTGTAATGCATTCACTCTTTCTGTCCATTCAATAAGAGAGTCACTTTGTATATAAGCAGCCGATTTTTTTACCAGGTCACCCAGCTGATCTATGTTTGTTTTTTCTATGAGTGGCAGCAGCCATTCCCGGTTTCTTTCTCCCTGTGGTCCGTAGTTGATCACCCAGGTGGCAAATGTTTCATTGATCTTCCATTCATTACCCATGTACTTGCCGGGATATTTTCTCACAAAATGAAAAAAGCTGTTCAGGTCATAATAAGAAGCTGTTTTGAACATATCCACCAGGTTCCTGCCTTTAAAGGGGCCTTTGGTATGCGGAACTTTTAATGAAGAGTCGATATATTGTTCTACATCATCTTTAAAATCCAGTATTTCATCAGTATACAATTGCATGAAGTCCGTTTCAAAATCCGGGTTCGTATTCCTGATAGCATCTGCTATAGTAAAAATGGGCTGACGGTTATTATCCAAAAAAAGAATATTCAGTTTAGCCAGCTCATAAAAGATATTCTTTTTGATCCCCGGCATTGTATAAGCAGATAACTCCACCAGGTCGCCGCCATAAATTTTTTCATCCAGGAATTTATTGTAAACGCTTATCTTAACAGCTGCACTGCTATCTGTGATAGCGATCACTTCAGCATTACCGAGGTAGATAGCAGTTTCCCGGGTATTGTTATTATTTTTTTCATTGGCCACCCTCGTTGTAAAAATAGTACCGGTAGCGCCTTTGAAAAGCCCATCCTTTTTTCCATAGCTTATATAGGCAATGGCAGAATCAGGTTTAACCCGGTTTACTCTTTTTATCTCAAAAAAGAAATTTTCAGTTTTAGTGCTATCAAATTTATTGAAAGGAGTTTTGGAGACGGGCCTCATTTGTCCTTGTACCTGTCCGTACAACAGTATGGTGAATAGAAAAACAAAAAGACGCTTTGCCATGGCCATGGTGCTAAAATTAATTGCTGAAAATTAACTATTAATTTCTGTATCAACGTACCCGTCTCAGGGTATTTGATAGAGGCCGGTAACCGGTGCTGCAGGTGTTATAAGGTATTGTGTTGGTAAACACGATTTAATTATGTTACATTCGCCGCCAAATACGAAAGTGGAAACAGGACAAACAGTATTGAAATATATTTAAGAACGACCTGGCTCTCTTTTCAGGGAGTTGAAGGGACAAAAACGACTGACTAATGAAACAAGACGAATTACTGGCCAAAAGAAGCGGTAACAAATGCGAATTATGTGAAGCAACAGAACACCTGAAAGTATATGAAGTGCCACCGGCTACAGGTAATATGGATGATGCGATACTGCTATGCCCTAAATGCCTGGCACAAGTAGAAAAAAAAGAAGAACTGGACAGCTCACACTGGCAGTGTTTAACCACCAGTATGTGGAGTGAAGTACCGGCCGTACAGGTAATGGCCTGGCGTATGCTTAACCGTTTACGCAATGAAAGCTGGGCGTCGGAACAACTGGATATGCTATACCTCGATGATGAAAAACTGGCCTGGGCCAAAGCCAGTGGCGACCATGAGAACGATGCTTCAGTTGACCTGCATAAAGATTGTTTTGGTGCTATTCTGCAAAGCGGGGATAATGTGGTACTCACCAAATCACTGGATGTAAAAGGCTCTTCGGTGAATGCAAAAGTTGGAACTGTTGTACGTAATATACGTCTGGTGCCTGGTAATACAGAACAGATAGAAGGGAAAATAGAAGGTCAGCAAATCGTGATACTGACAAAATATTTAAGAAAGCAGGGATAAGAAAATAGCCATTGTCTGACCGGGTAAACAATGGCTAAATAATAAGTATTTATCCGGTAATCAGTTTACAGCAAGTTCAGTATATTTTTTACTGATCTTATCCATGATATACCCGCTAATCCAGCCAACATAAGCATACCTGGGAAAAATGAATTTCTTACCGGGGTTCACCGTATTTACCTGGTCTATAAGCTCATCCAGCCAGATAGCGCCGGAGAGTAAAGCTTTCTGGTCATAGGTATTGACCACTCTTTTAATATTGGCCAGCGAAGCTTTGGCATCTTCTGCATTCATCATTCTCCGCAGATCGGGTTTTACCAGGCTATCGTAACTGGAAAAAATCAATTTGCGGAAATCTGCGAAATCCTGGCGGCTCAATTCCACATGATTTTGCCTGATAGTTTCCGGATGCATCAGGGAGGCCATGCACCATACAATACCACCGGATATGTAGATATCCTTTGATTTAAAATCTTTTTTATCCATGAACTGGTAAACCATTACCCTGCCGAGGCTGTCGGCAATGATCTTTTCAGCCGTCTGCAGGTAATCTTCGATTTTGGGGTTGCCGGTCATATGGGCTTCTACTAAACGCTGAAAAGATTTGGTACCCAGTGGGAAAGTGACGGGTATAAAAGAACGGTTGCCGTTTATATATCCGCCTTTTGTATTACCACTGCCCACATCAAGCTGGTTAGAATTGAGGCGGTTGATGGCAGGTACAATTCCTTTAAAACTAAGTTCGGCTTCCTCGTCCACAGTTATATAACGTATCCTGATGTTTGGGTCAAGGTCTTTGGGTCTTACCACATTGGCAAAGTATTCCACTTTATTATATCTGTCCAGTTCTTGTTTCAGGCCGCTGCTGATAACAATATGTATCCGTGAAGATGGGATCTGGTATCTTTTCCGGATCTGGTCATAGAAAAAAGTAATGGCGTCATGGGTTTCTTTTTCACTCTGGTAAGATAAAGCCGCTGCATCAGTATTGATAGAGGTATCCGTTTTCAGTTCATATTCATTGGTCCCGTTTTTCCCCATCTTTACTTCAATCACACTTAGTTTAATTCCCTTTGCACCTATTTCCACACCGGCATACAGATCGCCAATGCCCTGAACCCCTTTGAGCAGGCTGTTCACTACATCGGCAACTACTGTCATTCCCAGTGCCTTGTATAATTTTATTGATTTCTGGTAAGCCTCTACAGCACGGGCCTGCTGACTGGTCTTGCTATACAGGTTGCCGAGTCCTTCATAAGCCTGTGCCTGGTAGTAACTGCTCTTTGTTGCAATAGCATTTTGCAGGGCTTTGGTAAAATATTCTTCTGCCGCTTCAAATTGCTGGGCTTCCAGCAGGGAGGTTGCCGTTTTCAGAATGCGGGAAGTTGGCTGCGTTTTGATAGGTTGTGCGGCAGCACTGCAAACCACGAATAACAAAATAACGGGTAAGAATTTTTTCAGTAACATGTTCATATAGTTTTATAGTCAATATTGAAACAGCATAAATCCGCAACAGCTGTTGCCAGAACAAAAGTAAAATATTCACCTGCGGGCATTGGCAGTGGCGGTGGCCAATTGTGAACAGGTTTTCAACATATTTCGATTTACTGCTGAAGGAAATAAAAACGCTTTGTAGAACGATGAATGCAATACCGGCTCCAACAGAATTCATTGGCTTCTGTATCAGAACAAGATTGTGGATAAATTTGATAAAGCGATTGAAGGCAGGGTAGAAAAAAGTATTTTTAAAACTCACAGAATCACTTCAATTCATGTCTTTATCCTGTTTGTATTGTCAACATTTTTCCACAGCATTGCTACTTTGCCCCTGGTCCGCATACCCTCAATATAACTTATGGCATCAGGGATTTGCTTATAAGAGTATGTTTTTTCTATATGAACCTTGATTTGTCCACTTTGAATTAAATAAGCCAATCTTTCAAGGTCATTTGAATTAGTCTCTGCAGTGAATTGTGTAAGCGGAAATTTACTGAAGGCTTTATTAAGTAATACGCTCATCATGTGACCCATAGTGGTGAAACCAATCATCACACCCCTTCGGCCCATCCGTTTGTAGTCTTTATGCGAAAGATTACCATTCGTGTCAATGACGAGGTCATATTTTTCACTGTGCTGATGAATATTCTCTTTGTCATAGGCAATAACATGATCTGCTCCTATCGATTTAACAAAGTCGGCATTCTTGCCTGAGCAAACACCGGTGACTATTGCACCATACGCTTTTGCGATTTGAACTGCAAAGTGACCGACACCACCTGAAGCGCCATTGATCAATACTGTTTCTCCTTCTTTGAGCATACCATGTGTGATAAGTGCCTGCAATGCAGTAAGACCAGCTACCGGTACACTGGCCATTTCCGGGAAACCTGCCCCACCGGGCATCCTGGCACAAACATTTGCGGGGACACAAACAAATTCTGCAAAAGCTCCGCCCTTAAGCGTTTCACCAAATACATAGTCGCCAATTTTGAAATGTTGTACATTCTTTCCAACTTCTTCAACAACTCCGGCAAAATCAGCACCGGGTATTTTGTCTTTGGGTTTCAATAAACCAAGGGTGAACCTGGCAAAGAAAGGCTTCCCCCGGAGTATATGCCAGTCGGCAGGATTGGCAGAATTGGCAAGGACTTTTACCAGGATATGATCATCTTTTACCAGAGGCTTTTCTACTTCTTCCAGTCTCAGCAGTTCCGGGCCACCGTATTTAGTTTTTGTAAATGCTTTCATTTTCCTTAAATGAAGTATGCTATTTAAGAAAGGTTTAATTGTAACCATTCCCTTTTCAGCATGGCAAACTGGTATTCGCTTCCCCATTTGCCTTTGAAAAAAATATTCTCAATGAAATGGCCCTCCTGCCTGAAACCGACACTTTTCAGCAATTGGATAGAAGCAGTGTTTTCTGCATCTACCGTTTCTGTAACCCTATGGAAATCGTCAAGGCTGAATAAAAAATGCAGGATAGAAAGAAGAGTATCTTTCGCATAACCTTTCTTTTGCTCGTTGGGTGAAATAGTAATGCCGATCTCAGCAAGCCGGGTATCATTCCCGTCAAGTTTGATAGCGCAGTCACCAATTAATTGACCGGTTGCTTTGTTTTCAATACCATACTGCACCCATTCACCGGCCTTCCCAAATTCTTTATCTGCCTGTGCGTTGATGAAATCCTCAGCCTGCATCATTGAAAAGACATCAAAGCCCTGGTATTTGGTTACTTCCGGGTCAGAGCGGTATGCATGAAAATTGGTCAGGTCTGATAATTTCAGGTTCCTGATCAAAAGTCGTTCCGTATGCAATAGCAATTTGTTCATTTGCCTGTTTAAAAAGTTTGCTCAATCAATTCTTTATTCAACATCAGTCCTGTTGTGGTACCCATTGCCACCGCATTGGCTACCGTTCTCATCCGGGTAGTATTGTCACCGCAGGCAAAGATACCCGGAACGCTTGTCCTTTGTGCCATATCTGTTTTAATATAGCCTTCCATGTTTATTTCACAACCCAGTGACTGCGGAACAGATGAATGCTGTACAAATGGAAGCCTTGCATACATTACTTTCAGGGCTGCATTTGTTCCGTCTTTGAAAATGATTCTTTCAGCATAACCGTTTTTGTGCTCCAATAGCTCAATTTCTTTTTCTACGATAGAGATCTTATGCTGTTGAAGCTTTTTTCTTTGCTGTTCTGAAAGATTTGATTTTCCATTGCTGTAAATCGTCAGGTCAGTTGTCCAGTTGGAAATAAGTGATGCCAGTTCATATGCATCATCCCCATTGGCCAGGATGCCGGTCTTTTGGTACCTGACTTCATAGCCATGACAATAAGGGCAGTGCAGCACACTTATACCCCAGCATGCAGCAAAACCTGGTATTTCAGGTATGATGTCTTTAATGCCTGTGGCAAACACCAGTTTTTTAGCTGTGAAACTTTCACCAGAGTCTGTCTTTATTTCAAAACCGGAATCGGTCTTGTCCCCGGTTGTTACAAAAGCATCAAGAAATGTAACCGTATCATATTGCTGCACCTGCTTTTTTGCAATGCCGGCAATTTCTTTCGGAGCCTTTCCATCGTTGGTCAGAAAATTGTGGGAGTGGGGAGTTTGTTGATTACAAGGATTACCGCTGTCTATGATCAATACTTTCCTTAATGCCCTGCCCAGTGCCATGCCCGTTGCCAAACCTGAATAGCTACCACCAATTATTATTACATCATATTGTTTTTCGATTTTCATCCTGCTGTGTGTTGAATTGCCAAAGAATGGGAGCGGGACGATCATCCCGCTGAAAATGATACCTGTTTGTTTAATGAAGTCACGCCTTTGTACCATAAAGAATGACTGCATTATTTTGTTGTACTGACTTTTGAAACCCTTCGAATAAGAAAATCAAGGAACGGTACACCGATGAACATCATCCACGGCACTAATGAGATGGTGAGGATGAATGTTCGCAGGTATAAAGGCAGGGAAGACAACTGTTGCCCAAATAGAAAAAGAAAAAGGGTAATGGAAGGATAAATTACCATCCAGATCTTCAGTGACATAAAAAGTCTTGCTTTTGTTTTCATGTGTAAATTTTTGTTTTAACAATTTGTCACATGTTATTCGCCATAAAATTTTCATCGCCGGTTGGTATAATAGCTCGAAAATTTTATGGCTTATTTCATGCTGATTTGTTTTATTTGATCAAATATTTTATCAGTACAAAAATAGATTGTATAAATGGTGGTTTGACAGGACGATTTTGCAGTTGAACAGGACTTATTTAAAATTCTTCCGGAATGCCTCAGGAGAATGCCCGGTTTGTTTTTTAAAGAACCGGATAAAGTAGGAAACATCTTCATAACCCAAGTGATCGGCTATGTCTTTTACCTGGCCGGAAGTAGCAAGCAAATATCTTTTTGTTTCGAGTATGATTTGTTCATTGATAAGTTCAGACACTGTTTTTCCTGCAGATTGTTTGGCAATGGCATTTAGCTGGTAGGGAGAAAGGTTTAACAGGCCGGCATATTGAGACACATTTTTCATGTGCCCGATATTCGTTTCCAGTAAACGAACCAGTTCTTCAAAACGTTCCTGGGTGTAACTGCTTTTTATAGTGGCAATACTTTTCGGGTTCCGGCTTTGACGGATATATTCTATAAAGAAAAGATCGAGGCTCGCTTTTATCGCTTCTGAATAACCTTCCTGCATTGCAGAAATTTCTTTGAATATATTAGCGAGGAAGGAGTGCAGTTTCATAAACCTTGCTACTTCTACGACACAATAGTTTTTGCCTGATGCTTTTCTCCATCGCTGTTCGGTGATGGTATTCTTCGGCTGGTAAAAAGCCAAATCAAACTCCAGCAGGAAACCCGCAGCGCCGGCTTTTAATTCCAACCGGTGAACCTGCCCGGGGCGAAGGATGAAAACTGTATTATCGTGTATTTTGTATTGTACAAAATCTATTTCGTGGATGCCCTTGCCTTTTTGTACGGCCAGCACAAAATAGAAGTCGTGTTTATGAAGATCATGAATAAGGTCTTTCCCTTTAGTTAATGGCTGCAACTCCCGGATGCTGAACCGGCCCGGATTGCTTTGTTCCTTGTGGGCAGCAGTAATATGTCTGACGGGAATGGTCTTCATTTAGAATTAAGTTACTGAGATTGGTGGTTTTGGACCTGTAAAGTTTCCACTGTGTTTATGTAAACTATCTTTTCCATTTCCCGGGACTTTGACTGAAGCCAAATATAGCATGGATTACAATCATGTCCTTATCCTCATCAATAGTGTAGTGGGCAGCGTATGGAAATTTTTTTACAACTGCAAAACGCACATTATCATACCGGAAAGAGCGGCTAAAAGGATTTTTCTTTATAGCGGCCAGCTCAGTTTTTAAGCTGTTTTTAAAACGGGTGCCTAGACCTTTTTGCTGCTCGTTGTACCAGGCTGCTATCTGAATGATATGTGCTGTGGCAGCTGGAGTGAGGAAAAGCCTGAACGTCTTCATTTGCTACTTTCAATAATAGCCCATGCCTCTTTTTCAGAAATGAGCAACTCCGGATGGGTGTTGTATTTTTTTATGCTTTTGCGTACAAATTGTTTCTGCCATTCAGGGACGCCGGCAGGACTCTTTTCCGAAGAAGCATCAGTTTGTTTGGTAGCTACTTTTTTTGAGTGAGTTGTTTTATATATGGCAGCATCTTCTGCGGCAATGGTGAAATCAATTGCAGATTCTTCCAGGAAGTTACGCAGAGCTTTTTCCTGTTTTTTGTTTTTGGGGATTACTACCAGTTTCATTAAATAAAAGTACATTTTTTTAAATTCCGGACGCCTGTCTTGTTTCACCGACGAGTCCCTCCGCCGGTTTTCCTTATTGCGTAGAAACTACCCGGGGAGACTCGTCAAGGAAGAAGGTAAGCGCCGTTTGTAATCATCCTGATTACAGGGGCAGGGGTTATGCAAAAGCATTAATGTTGTGGGTGATGCAACTGATACTGGAAAATTCTTTTACTCCTTTTTTACATGTTCTCAGCAGCAATACCGGGGCGATTCAACTATATGAATCTATCGGCTACCGCATCCGCAAACAATTTTTTATGGATGTGGTGAAAAGATTGTGAGGAATTCCTGTAACCTTATGAGTGGTAAAATGTACCTGGTTTTGGATTATTCAAGCGCAACAACAGTCCACATTGTTTCCGGAGTCTTTTCCAACGCTATAACAATATCTTTATTTTTTTTATCACCCCTTATTGTTATATTGAAAATTGCATTACCCGATTCCACTCCATTAGTAGTGCTGAATTCAACCTGACCAGTTGGTATCAGGCCAAAACCCCTGATATTACCAACAGTATTTTTGATTTCCGTATCCGTTTTGAGATATTCAATTGCAGCCTGGTAGGCATCAGAAGTTTTGATAATGAAAATAACTATTGGTGAAATGATCAACCCAAGTAATACGAAACCGATACCAATTTTCACCCAGCCGGTTTTTTTCCCTTCTGATTTTCTTGACCTGTACAGACTGAACAGCAAGCCTGCCAGAGCAAAAAATAAAAAGAACCATCCGATTACCTTGCTGTCCCAGAAGAAATAAATATTTATGGCACGGCACAAATAGCCATAAGCTACCAGTATTAATCCTGTAATCAATGAAATCTTTGTGAATTTTTTCATGTGTTTAAAGATAGGTAATTACAAAATACGTCCGGACTAGGCTCAGTCAAGGAGTCTTCTGGTTACAAACACCTTCAAAATAAAGTACTGCAGCGCAAGTTTAATACAGCAACAGCATCCGGTGGTTGGGATTGGAATGTGTTTCGCTGAGTTTGAAATCATAACTGCCAGTAATATTGAAGCCTGCCTTTGTATAAAAGTTTACCGCCCGGTGGTTTTCTTTCCACACATAAAGCCACATACCCGCCTGGTTGTTTTTTTTGGACAGATCAATATTGAAACGGAGCAGTTCATATCCCAGCTTTAACGGATAAAATTCTTTTAGCAGGTAGATCCTTTCCAGCTTGGTAATGTTTTGTTGCTGGATACCAGGATGAGGTGCATGGAAAATGATCTTGGAATAACCGGCCGCCTGCCGGCCATGATAAAGAATATGATAGATATTGCCCGGGTCGCTGAGTTCCTGTTGCAGTATGGCAGGGGTGTATTTGGCGGCAACATATGCATCAATATCTGCAGCCGGGGCACTGTGCCCATGCGATTCAATAAAGGTTATTCGGCCAATATCAGCCAGCAGTGCTGCATTATCTGTAGTTGCTTTTACAATAGTGACCATGGTTTCTAGAGTAAGGCTGAGAGATGTATTACTTTTTTGCTAAAAAAGAACGGGCCTGTATAATTTCTGCCCGGTCACTTTCTTTGCTGTTGGCAATGGAAAGCAATTGCTGGTAATAGTATCTTGCTTTAACAGCATCTCCTGATCTTTCACTGGCCAGGGCAGCACCATATAAAGAGTTGAAACGGTTAGGATGGTTTTTTAAATCGGCTTGATAAGCTGTTAAAGCATCAGCCGGTTTATTATACTCCAGCAGCATATCGGCGAGTAATTGCCGGGTGGGCAATACTTCACCGGGGGTTACCGGGCTTTTTCCAGTTTTATCTTCCAGTTCAGCAGCTGCTTTCATTTGTAATACAGCTTCCTCTTTTTTTCCTTCCGCATAACTGATCCATGCTTCACCGGTTTTTATTTGGATCAGCACCTGGTTAGCTTTATACATATCTTTTTGGGCTATTATACTGTAATGCAATTGTTGCATAATAGCTTGTTCTTTTCTTGCGGCAGTTGCATTGCCCGTATGAGCAGCACCAAGCAGTCTTGTAAAATGGACAATAGCTTTTTGCCAGGGATATTTTTCCCAGGGAAAACCAGGCTGAAATTCCATAACTGCAGCATCCTTCCATAATTTATTTTCAAGGTAATAACGGGAGGGACTGGCTGCAAAAGCATACAACACTTTAAAATTTACCGGGTATACTTCGGTGAAACTTCCTAAATAATCTACTTGTTGTTTCGCCAGTGTGTTTTCTCCTTTTTGCAACCGGGCATATATCAAATAATCAATGGCATGTAATTCTTCATCCCAATGTCCTTTGATGCCAAGACCTTCTGCATAACATTTGGCCGAAGCAGCCGCAGCGGTATTGGACTGAATAGCTTCTTCCCAGAGTCCCAGTCTTGTAAAAATATGCGAAGGCATATGCTGTGCATGGGCGGAGGAAGGCGCAATGGATGCATATTTCCTGGCAGCAGGTAATGCCAGTGCTGCCAGCTCAGGTGTATCATAGCTGTGAATGATATAATGTACAATGCCGGGGTGGTTGGGTTGACCAGGATATAAATTTTGTAAAATACCTGCCGCTTTTTTCTGGTTGCTATACGTTTTATCTGTTGCCTCAGCAACACTTACCAACGACAAAGCATAGAAGATGGCCACTTCTTTATCACCACGATATTTTTGGTACATCGCTTCCATGGCTTTTTCATAATCAAGACCTCTTGATTTATGCGTGCTGCTGGTCCAGTTTTTATAGAACAAGGCGATAGCATTGATATAATCTGTTACAATCGCAGATGGATGCTTTAGTGTTTGTGCGATAGCAATGGCGTTTGCTCCTTTTTGCATTTCTTCATCTAATGGGGGAGAAGGCCATACCTGGTGATAATTACACATTGCCACTCCCCAGTATCCCATCGCACAGGCAGGATCGGCATCAATTACTTTGGCAAACAACTTTTCAGCCTCATCATACTCAAAGGAATGTAGCAACGCAATACCCAAATTAAAATCTTTTTGTGTGGCAGCAGAGCAGGAACTGGTGAATTGTACTGAACCAAATTCCTGGCCGGGAGACCCACAGGCAATTACCGGTCCCCGTTTCAGGTCAAGCTGGGCAGTTGGTTCCTTAGCAGGTTGATTATTATTGTTAGAACCACATCCGTAAAAAAGGACGACAACAAGAAGACAGCTGGAATATACTCTCCATTTCATAACCGGAAGATTTAATTGTTTATTAAACAGGAGAGTGCGGAATACGTATAAACAGGCAACGGGAAATGAATATAACCTATTAATTGGGAAGCGGGGGATAAAACTATTTCTTAAGCTACAGTCAAATTCAAGTCCTCTTTCCTATGTTTAATCACAAACCAACCCGTAACTACTATTGAAAAAATAAAATAAGCCCCTAGAATATACTTGAGTGCAGCAAGATAAGTGCTGGCCCCAAACCAGTCATCCTGGGTATAGATAAAATATAAACCAAGACCGCTTCTTACTATTTCAATGATTATGGCAGAAGCATTCCGGTCCATCAGGTCGGTGAGTGCATATACACTGAGAAAGATAAAACCACCATACCAGAAAATATTGTAAGGGCCCAGTTCTTTGATCAATGCTATATTGCCAAATAGATAGCTTACAAAACCAAGGATCATCAGTAATTGAAACCAGGTCCAGACAGAAAATGCAGGTGAGGTCTTGGTATCGTATTTGTTAAAATGGTATACATCTTCAATTTTATACACCGGGTATTTCGTCGTCACATCAGCCGGGCGGTAACCCGTATGTTTAAACCAAAGGGTGAATTTATCTTTCCACTTCTTCGTTCTCCAGGCATCTTTGATCAGCAGCCACACATGCTGGAAATTTATTTTGATCGGGTTCCAGGTTTGTACCGGCCTGGTGATACCATACACCGGCGGTACGTTGGGTAATTCTTCCTGGTAAGTGCCAAACCATTTGTCCCAGAAAATAAAAATCTGTCCGTAGTTCTTATCGATATATTCTTTGTTGATGGCATGGTGCACCCGGTGATGAGAAGGGGTCACAATAATTTTTTCCAGGAAACCCATCCTGTTGATATGCCGGGTATGATACCAGAACTGGGCAAATAAATGCAGCGGTGCCACCACGCTGATCACTGCTGCGGGCACACCCAGTAAGGCAGCAGGTAACAGGAAGATTGCAAAAGTTTTTACGATGGAAGAAATACTTTGCCGCAGTGCGCAGGCGAGGTTGAATTCTTCACTGCTGTGATGAACGATATGGCCATTCCAAAAGAAATTAGCCACATGCTGCAAGCGGTGTACCCAATAACCGGCAAAATCCAGCGCAAAAAAAGCGATGATATAAACGATAATGGTATTAGAGATCTGTGTCAGCGCCAGGTG
>Ga0073900_10001056_pt1 | contig 15761 bp, 15 predicted proteins | sample KloWWTmetKNB5Kit_FD_66666 | JGI IMG/M metagenome (GOLD analysis project Ga0073900, IMG submission 66666) | Active sludge microbial communities from Klosterneuburg, Austria, studying microevolution and ecology of nitrifiers - Klosterneuburg... | ecosystem: Engineered > WWTP > Aerobic digester >...
TTCCGTGCAGCATCCCGCTGCTGTGCCACGGGTCGGGTGTAAGCGCCCCACAGTAGTCGCACACCAGCGCTGGATACTCACCCGCCTGGGCAGGCGCCGCTGCCTGTGCTGGTGCTTGCCAATGGGATGCGCGCAGGGCACTGCCGGGGATGGATGCTGCAAGCAGCCCAAACTGGGCCGCGTTGATTTGTTTTGCTGCGTGCAACTGCGCCTTGAGCGACTCAATCTCCAGCCGCGCTGCGGCATAGCCTGTGCGCAAGGTTTCTAGTTCGCCATGCTGGCGGCGTAGTTCTGCGACGCACTCCCGTGCATAGCTGACAAGCGTCATGCTGCCAGGCCACTCATCGGCGTCAAGCAGTGCCGCCAGCCGCAGCGCATCTGATTGTTCTTTGTCTGTCATGTTGCTGCCTTTCTCGCTATTTTTATGATAGCTATCAGCGCTTGGTTGGTAAGCGCTTGGGGTTGTTTTGATGCGCTTTCTGTAAATGTTATTCCGCAGGTTTTGCGGGATAACATTGCGTTGGGCCGCAGGGATGGGCAATCATGGTTATCCATAATTCCCCACTGACCGTGAAATGCACCACCACGAAAAACTTGCATGATTAACTCCTCGTAATCTGTAGCTCCTCAATATGAGGTTTACTACGATAATCCCTTTAGTGTGGCGCTTATATACCGCGCCACGTCAGGGCTACGCGGTAGTATCAGGAGCATTCATGTCGGGTCGGGAGATTATGTATTTAGTGACCATACATTGCATCCAAATAACCTTCATGCCACAAATCATTATTTTTTGAGCCACAAGCGTACGGATTTGTAACCGCCAAGCTATTAGGTATTTTAGACAATTCAATGGATAGCCCCTCTTCTGAAATCTCACCACATCTATATTTGTCTATGAGATTTTCCCGAATCTCATTTATTTTTTTATTTTCTGAATAAGCCTTAGCACCCTCGCTTCTCACTTGCAAGTTTTTATAACTGTCGGACATTTATCAATCACTCCTATCAAGGGTTAAACAAATCCCTTTGATTTTGACATAAGAGCCAGGGCTTCTCTTATAACTAGAATTTATACTTTTCTAGAAAAGTCAGAATTAGGTCCGAGCTGGAATATTCCATTCATGCCAATTTTCATACTGGTCGAGACCAGGTATGCGTACATACTCCAACATGTCGTCCCAGATAGGAGCAACGATTTGTTGAACAATTTGAAAGTCCGCGCCTGTCCGAAGTGCTATTTTGCCGCACAGATCGTTAAACGATCCACCACCGGCACTGATGGCGCCGTTGAACCCATTCTTCACCGCGTCTTGCAGTCCGGCGAAAGCGATAGCACGGATTTGGTTTCTCTTAACTTCATTCATTTCTCTTCTCCTATTAAGGGTACGACATAAAGCCTGTACTAACCAATGGGTGATCCCACTGATTAATACAGGCAAAAGCTTTATTTGATAAGACACTATTATCTTACTCACCGCTACTATATATAACTGAAAATATTTAGAATCGACTTTTTTCAAAGATCTATTCCTTTGAAAACAACGTCATTATGACGCCTAACAATGACTGCGTGTGGTGCTCCATGGACACGCACCTTCTTAAATTTATTAGTCAGGTCTATCTCAGGTTTATGTCTGATGACTTCATAGTAGATCCAGTCGTCTTTAATTTCGTATAAGACATGATATTCACAATCGATACGTTTGGATTCTTCTATCTTCTTTAAGATAAGATAGTGAATACCAGACATATCTTCTTTATGACAATTGAGATAGATATACTTTCTCTGCTTCTTAATAGAAGGACTAGTGTTAGCGTTTACAATCCTAGTCAAGCGTTGAGTGTTATCAATTAAACGAAACCCTAGACTCTCGGCATCAGTACCAATTTTGAATTCATCTGGATAAAGCATCTTCCAATACTGGTGGTCTCTTGGTAGACTCATTAGCAATTGGTGCTGTGGTGTACTGATGGTAGGTTTGATACCAATGTAGTCGTTTGCAGTGATGTATTCTGGCACTACTTTGTCAGATGGATGAATATTATCATACACTAACTCTGCAACAGTAGATTGGAAATCACTCACGATAGTCACATGTGTTGGTAGTTTCTTCATACCACCAGAATACAAAAATTCACTATATAAAGTACGCTTGGTAGTAAAGACGAGTAATGCGTCACAATACTGAGCTATCTTGTAAATCTCATTCATCGTGATTAAGCAATCGAAAACAGCTACCTTATACCCACCTTGACTTTGCAAGTGTTTAATCAAATCACAAGCAGTGCGTATATCAAAGGAATCAAATTCCTTACCAGTATTGAGAATTCTACTCAAAGTGTGTGCAGCGATAAAACTGTGTATGCTATCTTTATCACTTACCAATAAATAGTTGTGTTTGTCTTGGTCAGCAAAGAACTGAGAAACGATAGCGTGTTGGTTTCTAGTAATAGTGAATGTAGTTCTCATTGCTGGTCATACTTCATGAAGTGTTAATGATGATGAAAAAGCATAAAGCCAGTCCAAGGGTTTGAATCCCTGGACTGGCAATTATGTTGCATTCAAAACAAATTTGTCAGCTTATGGTGCGTAGGCTACGTTAGTGGATCCAGTGTAGACCAGATTCACAGCAGTTGCCGTCAGAGTAAAAGGACCAGTGCTCGGAAGCGTGGTATTGGAGATATCAGCAGCCACCAGAGTAATACCGAGTTCTTCATTGATTTGCGCAAGCAGATCAACAACGTTAACAGCAGCACCCTTGGTTACCATCAGCGTAGTGATAGTGGCAAAGTCAATACGGTTGTAGTACAGAGTAATACGACCGATGTTAGAGCTCGAAGGCTTTGGCGTCAGATAGACCCGAGTGTTCTTAGGGCTACGCGAGCCGCTATAGACCTCTGGAGCACCAACGATAAAGTCAGTGGCATCAATGACCGGCAATCCATTGTTAGTCCGGTCAAGGTTGTAAATAGCAAACAGTTTTTCCTGTGGCGTAATGGTAGACATGACTCTTCCTGTGAAAATTTTGACTCAGTACAGTTTAAGGACGCGTCAGATGAATGCGCAATCCTCCACGGTACAAATACGAATTAGGACTGGCCTGAATGATCAGATCCTGTTGCTCACCAGACCCAATAGTAATCGGTTGGTTCACAATATCTTGCACTAACAAGAACCCTTGTTTGATAAGGATGTTTTGGCCATCCCCCAGAGTATAAGTAAATAAAGGAGTCTGATTGATTTTACCGAGCATTGCAGCAAAATCAACATAGTCGTCCCAGACAATATTTCTCACAGACATACCAGACATATCCATGCGGTTATACCGAAACGCATAGTCACCGTAAGTACCAGTTTCAAATTTACCTTGTACTCGTACCAAGGTATTTGCACTGATCTCAGAGGGTTCTGGAGTAGAGATAATAATGTTGTTCTTACTCGATACAAAAGGACCGAGGTGTTCAATCATTTCCAAGAGGCGTTGCATGTCACACCTCAACAACGATAATTTGTTTAATCGTTGCGTTACCAGAAATGTTCAATGGAGCAGAATACAAAATGCCTTGTGCAGTTGTATCACCGTGATAACTCACAACAACACTTTGGTCTTCTTGCCATCCACCACCAGGAATGAGTAACTTTACCACACCACTACTGATGATTGTACCACCAGACAATGCATAGATGTCTTTAGCGTTAGTCCAGCGATAGCTTTCAATGTAGGCATCACCAGAGATTTTCTGCATGTTACCAAATCCGGAATACCGAACAGGCATACGCTGAGCAATGTTAGTCAACGGATTACTACGGTGTGTGAAGAACACTAGATCATCACCAATGGTTGCCAGTGCTTTGTCGCCCTGTGCCATGTTAGAACCAATAGTGTTATAAACAGCGGTTGCAGTAAGGTTCTTTTGAGTATAATCAAAAGCAGTATTAATCAAACCACTTTGCAGTAGGCGAACAGCAGGCACAAACCCATACTCTGGCTCACCACCAGGAATCATAGCAACGCCATTGATTACTGGAACTTCTCCCGTACTAGATGGAGCAGCACTAGGCTTAAACAGAATATATAAACCGTTAGGTAAGCCACCAGTTTGAATTGGTTCGATATTAACCACAGGCCAGGGTTGTGCGTTACCAGTGGAACGAATGATGGTAGGAGTATAAAGAACATCGATAGTGCCGTCACTATTGAAGCGATCAATACGGATTTGATCAACCGAGACTGTGGGTGTACCCGGGTCTCCGTCGTTGTCCCATTGTGCTGTGTAAACATCACTGACTGTGTAGAATTTTCCATCATTGCATTCTTTCACTAACTTGGGAACGTATAACAAAGAAGGCGTAGTAAAACCAGCATCAATGCTACCGTCTTGTAGATAACGATACAGCTGTCTTGGTGCAGTGCCAATTACATTGTTTTTGTCTATAGCGTAAATATAATCACTGCCTTGTGAGTGATTATAGAACATGTTCTGACCAGAGCCAAACAAACCATCAGTAGCTACCTTAATCACACCGCTAGGATCAACCACAATGGAGTTAACTACGTAGTCTTGCTCCGCACCACCAGCAATAGATGCTCTGAATTCAAAGTTACCCAGAACAGCAATATCACTATTCTTAAGACGAAACATCTTATCAATGGTGACCATTGTCTTAGTAACAGCATTACGCATAAAGCGGAAGTTACTAATCGAATCACCAATGTTTGTCACACAAACGACGTTGTGTTTCATGACTGACTCAAATGGTTGATCAACCAAGACATAGATGTCTGCACTCTCTCCAGTAGCCGGATCCTGATTAGGAACAGGACGATCGAGCAACAACATGTACGAGCCAGTAAACAAATAAGACTCTGGCTTAATGGTGAGCACCACAGGAGTCTGTGCATCCGGATCTAAAGGGTCTACAGCAGGCAAAGTTGCATCGTAGTAATCTTCAGGCTGCAGATTGATACCGTAGGCTTCATTGATCTGAAGGATCAAATCCGACAACATGGTAGCACTACCTCTAGGAATACTAACGAGGTCATTATCTAGGATACTAACGATATCCATCCGTGAGTAGTAAAGAGTAAACGAGTTGTACCACTTACTCGTTACCTTAGGAGAAAACACAACTGTAGTGTTTGTTCCATAAATAACATTATCTACTGCTTGCGGTGGTGCGACAATAAAGTCGTCCAGCGTCAACTGCAGAGAGTTTACAGCATTGAATTTGTCCAGTAAGATCTCCTGTGGAGTCTTACTGATGTCCAATGCCAGGTCACTCAAATAGTCCATGACAAAACCCTTATGTGAAAAAATTATTATCTATCTCTATTAATTGAAATGTTTGTCCTGTCACTTCTCCTAAAGAATGACGCAAACATATTGACTAATGTCTGGGGTTTATTCCAGACATTAGTCAATGAAAAGAACTATGCCGTTTTTTCGTCTGTATAGGGAACAAACAAGAAATCAAATAGATCTAGATCAATCTCAAACAATCCATTAGTGCTTTCTTCAGAAATCACAACAGTGGATGACTCGGGATCGACAGAGATAACGGTGAAGACTTTCAGATCTCTAGCCAACACATGGTCTGAACCAGCCTCTGGAACAATCATAGGAATACGATCCAGACTAACCGTATCATCAGTAGTTACGCCATAGGTAGGTTTTGGTATTGGTTCTTGAATAGTAGCAAGAGAGACAATCCAATTGAGAAACCGCCTTGCAAAACAAGTAGTAACTTTAATCATTCTTCTTCCTTCTGGAAATTTGCAAATATGGAAAGTGAAGCCACGGCTCTATGAGATTGAGCAGTAATGGCTTGACCTTTTAACATGACGGCAGAATGTACCTTCAAGACTACCCCATGTAATTCGATGATATCTTCGTTCTTTATATAAAGAATCTTAGCTAGCATTCCTGGGTGTACTAGTGATGTATCACAGTTTTCCCAAACAAAGGTATAAATGTTACCTTTCTTTCTAGCTAGCTTAGAGTACTCAAGGAAAGGATTCCCATTAATAGGGTCCTTGCTGAGCAATACGTTGTTTCTGTCTTGCTTGTCTTCAGAGACATATTCGTGATTGAGTTTACCGCGATGTGCAATGGCTTTGTTATCTTTGGTCTCTACTAATTCCTTGAGGAACTTTCGAGAGTCAGCAAACCGAACACCATTGCCTTCTCTTAGGTAAGAGATTTCCGTAATGTCTTGGAACTCAGAGTTAGAGGTACCCAGCACAAAGAGTTTCTTACCCTCTGTACGGAACGTTCGTTCAATATCACGATACCGCAGTTGTGGTACCTTTATGATGGTAATAGTTTTCTCTTCTTGATCAAACCGTGTGGTATCGTACAATGGGTAAATGTACCATGCTTTGTTTTGCAGATACTGATTGACACCAGAGTTATAAAGCCCACCACAGTACTTCTGTACGAAAGCAGAAACCTCGGTTAAGAGAGTACCCTGTGGAATAAAGAAGTGTTCTCGTTCTTCCTCGTTGGATGCTTTAACGATATTGAGTGCTTCAATAGCTGGACCATCTTCGAGCTTGATTTTCTTGCTCTCACCCATGATCAAGCCTTTGACTACGTTCTCTGGTTTATTCCTGCGGAATATCCCACCAACAGTAACAGTACGAACCTTCTCTGTACTCAAATCGAATAACTGAAAGTCTATATCAAGAACGCCCTTGAGATCCAGTTCAAAACGAGAGAACTTCTCAAGTGTTTTACCTTCCCCAGTAGTCTGTTGATCTACCTTAGGAATACAAGCGAACTTTTCAGATTCCTTTTCTTCTTCATCGTTTTCTTCACCAGTGACTTCTTTCAGAGGGACTCTGATCAAAGTAACTTCTAAGTAGTCACGATAAGGATAAAGAACCTTTAACCACAAACCCATAGGGATGGTACACTGAAGAGTAATTTCATCAGCAATGCCTTCCTCATAGTCCCTAACAAAATCGATATTAAGAACCTTCAGTGGTTTGTAGAGTTTCTCATCTTCCTCTTTAGGAGTAAACTTAACGTCATATTCAGCATCGCTGATTTTAACGTCATTAGGTTCACGAATACGAAATTCAGCATCCCACCTGAAGTGTACTTTCTTCTCACCGTCTTTGATGATCTTGTCGATCTCTTTGGCTAAGGGGGAAGTTTCTATCTCCACCGTGGACCTCCCAGTCTGGTGTCCTTAAATGCACTAGCTAAAGACTCTCTTCGAATTTCTTCTTGTTGCGTAGGAGTATAAGCTGGTAAATGCTTAGGAGGAAGAATCTGATCAGGAGAGCGAAAGCCCAATCCATCCAAAGCACGCATGAATGAAGATTTAACATCAACCTTTTCATACTGGTGTTTTGCATGGTTAAAGACCGTGCTTGCAAACTTATCCATTGCAATCAAATCTTCTACCGGAGCATTACCGATGTTAAGGCCGTGTTGTACGTTATCTAACCACAACTCAAGATGTCTTTGAATGTAGTCGTAGATGATTTTGGTATCAGCATAATTGACTACACGAATAGTAATACCTTGATTAAAGTATTCAACCATCTTAACAATTGGGATCATGGTATCGATCCATTGGTTTTGTAGTTCTCTATCAATAGCAGCATCACCAGTGGTAGGAGAACCGAAAATACGGTAATACGTTTCACTGGTGGTTGCTAATTGAGGAACCTTACAGCGGAAAAGGATTTCCCACAGATAGTAGGTTGTATCCTTATCCTTAGGGATAATTCCTCTTTCCATTTTTACATATCCTTAATGATATCTTTCACTAGAATCATCAACAAAGGAAGATAGTAAAACTTCTCTAACCCACCCCAACGAGTGTAGCTGTTGACGAGCTTGAGTACATGACTCGAATCATTGGATTCCCTTTGCAAGTAATTTTGACACAGTACTTCTAGTACTGACTTACCAGCGATGTCTTCATACAGGGCTTCGCTCAAGACATAATAGTCATCACAAAGGACACTATGGATTAGTTTGGTAGGTGTACCTACCAGCTCAATAGTCTCAGTAGTGATCAAGTCTGTCAGTGACCCACCATCTGTGGGAACTACCTTGAGTTCAATAGGCATCAGCGGTTTAACTAAGTTGTTTTTTCCTTGGTCAATCGGAGGATTGATTACCTTAGGATAGACAATATAGTTAATACCACCATAACGGATGCTCTCCATCATAGGATCTTGACCAAAGTTCTTGGTACTAGCCAAACCCATTTTCTTGTTACAGATCTTGAGTAACTCCAGATCACGAGAAAGCATTGCACGCCACAGCTGAGGCATAGGCAAACAAACATCATCTTCTACGTTGGGTTGCCGCATGAACTTGAGTTTCTCTGCATCACGGGTAGAGAGAATAGATCTCAGTACTGTAGTAATGTACGAGTCGTAGATTACACTAGTTTGACCAGGCAGAATAATGGTAGAGTATTCTTTACTGAAAAACCACCTAAAGTAGTTATCAACCATCTGACCAAATCGATACTTCAGTTCTTCTAGGTTATTGAACTGAGTAGTAGAGATGAGTGGGTTCTGACCATGACGAATGAAGTCATGGATGTAATGCAGTTCTTGCACTACTTTAGATTCCAAATCAGCACGACGCGCTGGTTCTACCTCACTGAAATACAGCAAGATGAATTCAACGAAGTAAACTGCTTCCTTGAAGATACCGCGTTTCTCAGAACGATTAACCTGAAACACACCCTCACGACCATCGCCCACATCGGCAGCAAACATATCGCCAGTATTAGGGATGATCTGTGAGTGGATATGAGCACTACCCTTTACGGTAAAATTCTTGGTCTCATCATCCTGATCACTCATCAAAGGAGATTCAATCTTAATCTCTAAACGATTGATCTTCTTGTATTGTTGATACAGAGCACTTTGACCAGGATCCTGACCAGACAAAGCTGTGTCAGTATTAAGAACCTGGCTGTAGTAGTTAACAACGTAGGAGCTACCTTCTACAAACGTAATAAGAGAAGATAATGGATTGTATTTGGTATCTACAATCGTACTCTTTGCTTTTACGTCTTCAATGCGTGGTACTGCTGGCTTGATAATACCTGGAGCAGATACCGGAGTCTTAACGATTGGCATGTTTATCCTTGTTTCTTGTAATCACTGAGCTTATCACCGCGAATCCCATCACGAGCGACAATGTACGAGGTCTGAACAGTATTGAACCCAATGTGTTGATTACGCACTGTAGCCAGACTAACACCAACGTTGGGTAGATCAGGAAAGTAATTAAGCAAGTTAATCTTACCACTGATCATATTCAGTTTGTGTTTAGTAATGTTGATAGCCATTAAGGCTTTACGCAGTACGTTAGGGTACCTGCGCAGTCTACGCAAAGCTTCAGTATCTAAACATTCAATATCGTTTACCATGGATAAACGAACACGGTGGTTAGTGCGAAGAGACAATGGATTGCTAGACTTAACTCGCAAGTTACTATCCACGAAGATGTTTCTATCCGAAGTCAGATGTTGCCAGCGATACAAACTTACATGAAAGATAGACTTATAAGGTTTAGTCAGATAAGGGTATTCCACCTTCTTCATGAACTCAGCAATCTCATCATCGAGTTCCATGTCTGTAAGATCCAATAGATATTTATCATCTGTAGGATCAACCTGGCAAAGAGCACTAGCTACACCAAGCATGTCTGGTGGAGCATTATCAGGAATGAATTCATCATGCTCTGGATACTTGATAGGGGTATAGTGGTTGTGATACCTTGATTGAACTGTGGGTACTTCAAAATGGTTCAATGCAGATAGAGAATGCGAGAAAGACTTATCTGTGGAATCATCATTAAAAGCTGGTTGCGGAATAAACCGCATATCCAAAAGCTGATTATGAATCATCACAGGGTATTGCATGTGCATCCCTAAAGGCTTAGAGAAATTGAACTTGTAAGTAAACTCACAAACCCATTGACCAGCCTCGTTGCCTTTGGTAATCTCTTGTGGTGCTATTTGGAAACCAAACAAACCTTGAATGCGTACCTGGCTTTCAGCAAATGCAAAGGTCTTAGCTTTACCAGCAAGGTTACTCACCTCTGTCATTTTCGTAGTAGCACAAGTATGCAAGTATGTATCGAAATCTTCTCCGTATCCAGCTACGTTTTCACGCAGTTCGTGGATTTCTTTCATGATAGTCATGAAAGGAGTAGGAAGAGAATAGTGATAAACACCTTCGTGTAAGTTGATGTCACGCATGTGTGAAGTACGCATACGGATATCATCACGCCATCTTAGAGCATGTGTGCGAGACCGGCAACGATACTTGAAAGTAATTTCAATTTCGTTATTAGAGTAGATAGGCCGAATCATTACTCCTAGGTTATTATCCAAAATAACAGGAGGATGTTCTGTTTGTGCAATTGCGGTAGTGGAGACATAGTTCTCATCGTACAGGTCTGCAATCTCAATCGTTAAAAGAGAATTACCAGACAGTACTGTATTACCGGCTAATTGATCTCCAGCAATCTTGCTAGACTGCTGAGCAGTAGATTCACCTTCACCTAAATAAGTGATTGGTACATCTGATGGGATTTGAGTGATTTCCATGACCTGTCGAACTACATCGAACACCACCGGCCTGGTGATGCTTTTATCTACCTCAGGCAATGGAAGGAAAATACTTGGCATGGGACTTATCCTTTTGTTTAATCTACAGCTAGCGGGTATGCCACTAGTAACACACAATTTTAAGCTATCGCAGCATAAAGGCCAGTCCTAGGGGGTTACCCTAAGGACTGGCTTCTATGTCGTTTAAAGACCTTTAATGGCTGTATAAGGGTCAAAGCAAAGAAGACTATTTCTACCATGGTTCTCCACAGCGTCAATGATCTTAGGTGCCATGAAGTTAAACACAGCAGCAGGCTGATTGATGTACACATTCATGGCGTGCAATACAATCTTAGCGAAGTTAGCAGCATGCCTTCCACCAACAGAAGTCTTGGAGTTAGCAGCTTTGTCTGCAGCATTTTGAAGACCCTTAACGAGTCCATCATAATGATGCATGCTAGTGAGTAAGGTGTCAAAAGCTTTGAACACTTTCAGACCTGCATCCATAGTGTTATTCACACAACTGGAATCAAGGCAGAGTTCAACCATGGGTGGTTCACCAGAGAACTCAGAACGAGAACCCCTGTAGAAACCAGCACCAGCAATGTGCTCAGCAATTGCACCGTTAGCGATGAAAACTTCCACTAAAGCTTTGGTATCCTTCAAGCAATGGAAAGCCATACCTTCCGTGCCAGGGAAATCAGCCAATACCACCTGATCACCAATAACAGTACCACGACCCTTCAGGAAGTTATTGAACTCCCGGGCATCTGGATAAAGGTCTTCAATAACCTTACTAGCTTTATCGACATCGAATCCACTAGCAGAGATAATGTCAGCTGCTCGTTTTACAGCAGCGTAGAACTTCCCATCCAGTCCCTTACTAAAACCATCAATCACTTCAGCAGAGTATTTCACTGCATCAGTCATATCAGACAAAGTACCAGAACCATGCTTGATGTCTTCTGCACTAAGCAGATAGATGGAGTCATTAGCTTGATAGTGAGGTTTGAGATCCTTGATCTTATCAAGTACCATCACCACAGATTCAGCAATGGTAGAGTGGTCTTCTTTACCGATAGTAAAGACCACATCAGGATCCGCCATTGCTTTATCGAACTTTTCCTTATCCTCAAAGGTATCGAAAATATCAACAAGCTTCTTACCATCTTTAGTAACAACAGCTTTAGCAGAAAACCTTTTTCTAGCTTCATCTGCCTCATCCATCAACTTATTGATGTCAAAAGAATCACGCTTCTTCTTAAAATACTCGTTGATCATTCGACCTTGTTTAGCGCCACGTTCCTTGATTTCCAATAAGACTTTATCCTTACCAGAAGTCTTCTTCTCACCCATCCCAAACAGGCTTTTAATCCAGTTCCAGATCTTGGAGAGAAAATCAGTAATGGCTTTCCAAATACGAGCAAGAAACTCACTAATGGATTCAGTAACGTAGCTGTATTGTTTCTCTTGAGAATATTCATTGAATTCCTCTACAGAGACCAAACCAAAGTCCATATTGAAACTATCCATCATCTTTCGAATCAGAGTGAATACTCCCCCAATACGAAGTTCTGGATCGTCCTTGGTATAAGTCTTACCAGCAACGATTACTTTTTCAATACTTTCTAACGCAACAGCTGCATCGATTGCATTAGCATAGTCTTTGTTGGCTTTTTGAAAACCAACATTTTCTTCAAGCATGGAGATCGTTTCATCAAAACGATCCCCTAATACTTGTTCAGAATTGTTAAGCTCCTCTAGAGCAAATCGCAATGTTGTCATTGTGTCCTTTATTCCCAAGACTTCCTCTTAGCAGCCATGTCAAGAGGTTTCATACCAATATCGAATGTAGCACAATCAAGATCGATTAGGTTATGATCAAACCACGCTATAGTCCTAGTGATTTTGTATTGAAGTTTAAAAGTAGTAAAGATCCAGGCTAAAATAAGTTTTCGCAACCAATTACTAAGTGATACAAGTGCAATATTAAAACCAATAGTGGTTAAACCTGATGCTGTTGCCATACCTCGTAAAGCAGGTTCCATATCTTTAGAAATCAAACCTTGTGCTAACAGAGAATCAACCATGCCATTGAAATTTTTTATGACATCAACCCCAGAGGCATTTGCTTTTATCATGCCGGAAATTTTATTCACTACGGTATAAATTTCTCGATTCCGAGCATTAAAACTCTGACCCTTGTTCCTATAAAGATCAATTGCTTCAACAATAGTCTCAAGATAACCAGCAATGGATTTCATATCCTGCAGTGTGAAGTCATGAAACTCAATTGTTTGTTTTTCGATCTCTAGATTTCGTCTTTGTTTAACAGAAAAAATACCGATACCGATATCATCAATAGCTGTACGGATTTCTGCTCGTTTAGAAGTTGCAGTAATTTTCTTATCGCTATTATTAGCACTTATCACTTTGTTAGTGATAAGATTATTAGTTTCTGCACTGCTATTACCGTTTTTATGAGAAAAGAATTTACTACTGATAATTTTACCGATCAAACCTTCGTTATAGCTAGTAAAACTTTCAGCTAAAAATTCATTGTATTTACTAGTAGATCTAAACGATCCCATTACTTTTAAGAAACTAGCGTTGACATCATCAATCACATTAGTATAAATTTTAGTAATTTCTAAAAGTCCTTCTGAATCTTCTTTCAAAGATTTCATGAATGTTGCTTTATCTTTAATAGACGAACCAACTGGCAGACTCATGCGCAAGATAAAAGATGCTTTGTTGTTTGTTTTATCAACACCATCAATAGCTTTCTTTATATTCTCAATGCGTACTTGTTGTGCTTTGACAATAGTACCAAGACCAGTAATACGTTTCTCAATAGCCCACATCACAGCACTATTGCTAGCGGCAATAGAAGCAATACCGTTTTGAATACTCTCCAAGATACCTTCAGTAGCAATACTTACATCTTTAAGTGATTCCATAGAAGGTACAATGTCTTCAGCCTTAGCATCAGTACCAGTAGCACCAAACTGACCAGCAATATTGATAAGACGCATTTCTTCAAGAGAAAGCGTCTCCTTACCTTCCAGAGTTTCCAGAAGCGCTTCCATGGCACTTACTGTATCGATGACTCGTGCGTTCGTGTTGAGTTCGTTCTCAATCACGCTTTCTTGTTCATCAAGAAGATCTACTGCATCTTCTATATCTTCCAAAGCAAAATTAATAATAGTCGTCATTGATCGGTCCTTCTTAATAAACAACATAAAAGCCCTGGGAATAAACCCAGGGCTTTTACTATTTCAAAGACTCAAAAAGTCTGAAGAATTACTTCTTCTCTTCGGTCTTCTTTTCTTCCTTGTACTGAGCCAGCGAACGCTCAGCGTAATCAAGGGCAGCCTTAGCCACGTTGGTAGCGTAAGAAACCTTGACCGAGACTTCCTTGATCTGATAGTTGATACCGGCGCTAATAGCCTTACCAACCATACGCGAACGTGCAGCAGCACCGGATTCGTCTTCCTTAGGAGCAAGAGCAGCGGCCGAACGAGCGTCAGCTTGCAGCGACTTGATCTGTTGTTCCAGACCGTTTTCTACCTTACGTGCTTCCAAGTTTGCCTTGGTCAGACTACGGGCAGCAGTAGCGATCTTAGCAACTTCAGCAGTGGACAGAACAGCAACTTTCTCGTCCTTAGCAGTGTCAGCCTTACCGTCAACACCCAGAGCAGCAGTCATTTGACCAATTGCTTGGAAAGCAGCTTCGCCTTCCGTGGTTTCCTTAGGAACTTTCAGTTTGAAAACAGCGTTACCAGGCATGGGGTCAGAGACCAACCACTGCATGCCTTCGCCAGCTCCTTCATCACCAACACGGTAACCAGCAGGGGCACTTACAGCTTCCGATTTGAATGCGTCAAACTTTTCTTTGCTCTGAACAATTTCTTTAATGCTCTTAGGCAGAACGCCAGAAACCTTAGAATCGTTATCCTTGACGAACTTAGCCAGACCCGCAACACCAGCCAGGACTTGTGCTTTGTCAAACTTGCCATTCACGCCGAGTGCTTTGGCAACATTAGCTGCGGGCATGGTTTCTTCTTTGGCAGTACCCTTGGTAGCGTTAGCACGCTTTTCCAGAGCATCAGCGCGTTGTGCCAGCTTTTCATTGGCATCAAAGATAGCGCGGAAGAAGTTCTTGATCCAATCCATAACCTTGCCGAAAGCAGCGACGATAGCGTCCCAAATCTTCTTCAGGGTACCGCGGATTTCTTCCACAGCGATACGGGTAGCGCGCACGCGCGTTTCCTTAGCACCGAAGGCTTCCATAGCGGGCATCTTGGAACGCTGCACGCCCAGACGAGCATAGATGCTTTCCACAGCGACTTCAGCCACTTGAGCAGCCACGGGGTCCAGACCACCGGTTTCTTCCGAAGCTTCCAGCGTGTCAGCAATGTCGGCCAGGGTATCCGAATCAGCTTGAGCCGATTCGATTTCACCCACGCCAGCATCCACTTCAGCAGAAGCGTCAGCGGCTTCAACCAGATCGGACTCGGCGCTATCAGCAGCCACTACTTCTTCCACGGGAACTTCTGGCAGGTCTTCTTCCATAGCAGCGACCAGGCCACGACCAAAACGATTTGCAAAACTCATGATGAGGATCCTCAATTGAAAAATGTTTAAAAAAGCGCCTTTTTTTCGAAAGCAGTTGCTCTCAAATAATAGCAGTAGTTTAGCTACACTTCTGCTCGTATTATTTATACGTGCAAAAAGCTATTCTACTTAATTGGTTTTGGCTAAGACAGCCATACTGCATGCTCGAATGCAGGCATTAACGTAGTCGTTCAAAGCATCCGTATGATTACCAAACAAAGTAAGCATATCTTGATTACCTTTGTGGAACATCGTTGTAGTGTAACGTTGCACATTCGTAAGCAGGTTGGTAAACAAACTGAAAAGTTTTGGATCTACATTACCCCAGCGACTAGGGATAGTACCAATCAGTTGTTTATACTTATCTTCCACATGTTTGAAGTTATCAATCATGAGTTCGAAAGCTTTAGTTTCAAGCTTACGCAATGCTTCGATTTCCTTGATGATTGTGCTGATGTCGTTATTATCAACGATCATCTCCACACCACCACGGATAGTATCGCCAGAATAAGCAGAAACCAATTTAATAGAGTTTTGCTTGATAGAT
>Ga0073900_10001067_pt1 | contig 15690 bp, 17 predicted proteins | sample KloWWTmetKNB5Kit_FD_66666 | JGI IMG/M metagenome (GOLD analysis project Ga0073900, IMG submission 66666) | Active sludge microbial communities from Klosterneuburg, Austria, studying microevolution and ecology of nitrifiers - Klosterneuburg... | ecosystem: Engineered > WWTP > Aerobic digester >...
CTCGAAGCCGGCCGCGCGCAGCGACTCCAGCAGCACGTGGCGCGACTCCTGCACGCCGTAGCGCTCGCGCAGGGCGGGTTCGAAGAACGCGCCGATCCCGGTTTCGAACAGCACCGTCTTGCCGTTCAGCGGCGAGGCCAGCAAGGCGCGGCAGGCAAGGTCGATGCGGTTGTCGGCGTCGACCTTGGCCCAGCGTTCCCACATCGCCTTCGGCGCGTTGCCGAACATCGCGCCGCCGTCGAGCTTCTGCGAATTGCCTGACAGGGACCAGAGTTTCATCGCGCAAGTCTACGCCGGGGCCGGTCAAGGCCGCGCCAAGACGTCGGCCTTGCCGGTCGTGGTGCGCGGATCGCTGCCGCCGCCGAGGGTGTTGTTGCGCCGGTCCCACAGCACCGTGTTCATGTTGCCCCAGGCATCGCTGGAACGACGGCCCTGGTTGTCCTCGCCCGGCACGTTGAGGGTGTGGCCCATCGCCCGCAGCGCCGCGATCACGTCCTGCGGCAGGGCATTGCGCTCGACCCCGATCGCGTCCGGCCACCACTGGTGGTGGTAGCGCGGCAGCGCCGCGACCTGCGCCGCGTCCAGCCCGTCGGCGTAACCCAGCATCCCCAGCAGGACCATGGTGATGATGCGGGTGCCGCCAGGGGTGCCGATCACCGCCACCTTGTCCGCGTTGCTCATGAAGGTCGGCGTCATCGAACTGAGCATGCGCTTGCCAGGCTGCGGTGCGTTCGCATCAAAGCCCATTACCCCGAACGCATTGGGGGTGCCCGGCTTCAGCGCGAAGTCGTCCATCTCGTTGTTGAGCAGCACCCCGGTGCCGGACGGCACCAGCCCGGACCCGAACAGCAGGTTCACCGTCTGCGTCACCGCGGCGCGGTTGCCGTCGGCATCGATGATCGAGAAGTGGGTGGTTTCCTCGTCCTCCAGCGGCGTCGGCGCGCCGGACAGCAGGTCGCTGGGGGTGGCCTTGCCGGGGTGGATGGTGGCACGCAGGCCGGCGGCGTAGTCGGGATCCATCAGGGTCCTGGCCGGGACCTTCACGAAGTCGGGATCGCCGAGGTAGAAGGTGCGGTCGCGGAACGCGCGGCGCATGGCCTCGACCACCAGGTGCACGCGCTGCGCCTGCGGCAGGGCCTGCAGGTCCCACGGCTCCAGGATCTGCAGCATTTCCGCCAGCGCGATGCCGCCGGAAGACGGCGGCGGCGCGGTCACGATCTCCCAGCCGTCGTAGCCGAAGCGCAGCGGCTCGCGCTCCCTGACCCGGTAGCCTGCCAGCTCGTCGGCAGTCCAGCGCCCGCCTTCGGCATTCACCCCGGCGACCAGTCGCTTCGCGGTCAGCCCGCGATAGAAGCCATCGAAGCCCTTCGCCGCGAGCCGCTCCAGGGTGGCCGCAAGTTCCGGCTGGCGGAACACGTCACCCTCGACCGGCGCGCGGCCGTTGCGCAGGAACACCTCGCGGGTGCCGCGGTAGCGCTCCATCACGTCGCGGCGCTCGGCATAGCCGCGCGCGAAACGCGGATACACCGGGAAGCCGTCGCGCGCGATCCGGATCGCCGGCTGCAGCGACTGCGCCAGCGGCAGCCGCCCGTACTTGGCCGACACGTGCACCAGCGCCGCCGGCAAGCCGGGGATGCCGGCCGACCACGGCCCGTTCTCGGCGCGTTCGCGGTCCAGGTTGCCTGCCTTGTCGAGGTAGGCGGCGGGCGTGGCCGCGGCCGGCGCGGTCTCGCGCGCGTCGACGAACACGTCGCGGCCGGAGCTGGCGTCGTGCAGCAGGAAGAAGCCGCCGCCGCCGAGGCCGGAACTGATCGGTTCCACCACCGACAGCACCGCCGACACCGCCACCGCCGCATCGAAGGCATTGCCGCCCCGCTCCAGGGTCTCGATGCCGGCGTCGGTGGCCAGCGCATGCGCGGAAGCGATCACCGCACCCGGCGGGCGCGCGGACGCCGGCGGCTGCACCTGCGCGAAGGCAAGCAGCGGCGCCAGCAACAATGCCGCCGCGATTGCCGCGAAGGCGGGAATCCGGGCCTTCGCGCCGGCGTCGGGAAGCAGGTACCGCAATCCCGCATTCGCGGAAGCGACAGGCCGGGATGGATTCATGGCGTGGTTCCTTGCGCCTGCAGCCCGGCCAGCTTCGCCAGCAACTGCTCGATGGATTCCGGATGCAGCGGGTCGGGGTCGATGCACTCGACCGGGCACACCACCACGCACTGCGGTTCGTCGTGGTGGCCGACGCACTCGGTGCACAGCGCCGGATCGATCACGTAGATCTCCGGACCCATCGAGATCGCCTTGTTCGGGCAAACCGGTTCGCAGACGTCGCAGTTGACGCAGGCTTCGTTGATCTTCAGCGACATCGTGGGGGATGCGTCGCGAGGCCCGTCCTTCGCCGGCGAAGGACGGGCGCCGTGGCGTTTACTTCGCTTCGACGAACACGTACTTGACGCCGGCCGGCTCGGCCGCGGCCTTCACCTTCTCGCCGTCATCGGGCTTGCCGATGAAGATCAACTTGACCCCCTTCATGGTGCCGGGCTGCACCTGCGCGAACCCGGTCACCGCCAGCTCGGCGGCCTTGGTGGAGGACGGCGACGCGAACACCAGCATGTTGCCTTCGATGATGCCGCGGCCAAGGTCGCCCTCGACCTTCTCGAGCTGGCGCTCGTACAGGCCGCCGAAGCCTTCGCTGGCTTCGCCCGGCAGGAAGTACACGTACGGGCTGTTGGTGACGCCGTCCATGTGGCGCCCGGCGACGTCGGTGACGTAGGCCCGCCACGCGCTCACGTCGTCGGTGGTGGGCGCGGCCATCGGCGCGGCGACCGCCTCGACCTTCGCCGCTTCTTCCTTCTTGCACGCGGCGAACGGCAGGGCCAGGCAGGCGATCACAAGCAATCGGGTCATCGTGTTCATAAGGTCCCCAGGTTCAACGGTGATGATGATGGTACGACGCCACGCGCCAGCCTCAACCCTTGCGGCCGCGCCACTGCGCATCCAGCGCAGCAGCCACGGCGGGCGGGACGAAGCCGGAAACATCGCCGCCAAGGCGCGAGATCTCGCGCACCAGCGACGAAGAAATGAAGCCGTACTGCTCGGCCGGGGTCAGGAACAGGGTCTCGACCTCGGGGATCAGGTGGCGGTTCATGCTCGCCATCTGGAATTCGTATTCGAAGTCCGAAACCGCGCGCAGGCCGCGCAGCAGCACGCCGGCATCGCATTCGCGCACGAAATGCGCCAGCAGCGAGTCGAACCCGCGCACTTCCACGTTCGCGCAACCGGCCAGCGCCTCGCGCGCCAGCTGCACCCGCAGTTCCAGCGGCAGCGCCGGCCCCTTGGACGGGCTGGCGGCCACCCCGACGATCAGCGTCTCGAACAGCGGCGATGCGCGCTCGACGAGGTCCACGTGGCCGTTGGTGATCGGGTCGAAAGTGCCCGGATAGACCGCGATGCGCGTGGCGCTCATGTCGTGGCTTGGTTGCCGGCGTGAAGGACTGGCGCCAGTGTAACGCGCCGGTACAGCGCATAGCGCACCTCACGGGTCGCGCTTTCGCGATGCAATGCCCATTCCGCGGACAGCGCCGGTGGGTGCCCGGCCGGGCATTCCAGGTACAGCCAGGCATCCGCCGCCAGCCGCTGCGGCAGCAGTTCCAGCACCGCCGGCCACAGCCCGGCGTCGAACGGCGGATCGACGAAGGCGATGTCGAACGGCGGCTCCCTGCACCCACGCAACCACGCCAGCGCATCGCCGGCGTGGACCCGCACCTGCGCGGCCGCGCCAAGCCGCGCTGCGACCGCGTCCAGCGCCTGCACCAGTTGCGGGTCGGCCTCGACCAGCTGCGCGGAGGCGGCCCCGCGCGAGACCGCTTCCAGCCCGAGTGCGCCGCTGCCTGCGAACAGGTCCAGTACCCGCGCCCCCGCCAGCACCGGCGCCAGCCAGTTGAACAGGGTCTCGCGAACGCGGTCGGCGGTTGGCCGCAGCCCGGGCTTGTGTGGCACCTGCAGGCGGGTTCCGCGCCAGCGTCCACCGATGATGCGCACGCTGCCGGCCCCGCCAACGGCAGGCACTCGTCCACGGCCGGTGGCGGGGACCTTGTTCATCCGGGCGGTTGCGGGGCGGGTGCTACCATGCGCGCCATTCTCGCTCATTCATCGGCGCCCCCGCGGCGCGCCATTCCCGACGCATGGCCACCTGGTTCCGCCGCAAGAAACCCGACGCAGCACCCGAGCGCCGCCTCAGCATCGAAGACCTGGCGGCGGCATTCCCGCAGCCGGCGGGTGAAGCGGCGGAGGCCGTGGATGCGGCCGCACCCGGACCCGCGCAGGCCGCGCCCGCAGCCGGCCACACCGCCGAAGCCGCAGCGCCGATCCCAGCCGAGGTGATCGCGGCGGCGATGGAAGACGGCACGCCGGCGACCGCCACCGACGTCGGACAGACGGCCACGCCGACGGCGCCACCGGCGGCGGCCGGCAAGCCCGGCTGGAAGCAGCGCATCGGCAGCATCCTGACCCGCGACATCGCCGAGCTGTTCGGGCGCAACCCGATCCTCGACGACGACCTGCTGGACGAAGTCGAGACCGCGCTGCTGACTGCCGATGTCGGCGTCACCGCCAGTACCCAGCTGGTCGAGGGCCTGCGCAAGCGGATGAAGGCACGCGAGTTCGCCGATGCCCGCGCATTGCTCAAGGCGTTGCGAACCGAACTCATCGCGATGCTGGAACCGGTGGCGCAGCCGTTGCGGATCGATGCCGGGCGCAAGCCGTTCGTGATCCTCACCGTCGGCGTCAACGGCGTCGGCAAGACCACCACCATCGGCAAGCTGGCGCGCCGCTACAAGGACGAGGGCCGCAGCCTGATGCTGGCCGCCGGCGACACCTTCCGCGCCGCGGCGGTCGCGCAGCTGCAGGCCTGGGGCGAGCGCAACGGGGTGGCGGTGGTCGCGCAGGGGCAGGACGCGGACCCGGCATCGGTCGCGTTCGATGCGCTGCAGGCGGCGAAGGCGCGCGGGGTCGAAGTGCTGATCGCCGATACCGCCGGCCGCCTGCACACCCAGCAGGGCCTGATGGCGGAGCTGGGCAAGATCCGCCGGGTGCTCGGCAAGATCGATCCCGAAGCACCGCATGAAGTGCTGATGGTGATCGACGGCACCACCGGCCAGAACGCGCTCTCGCAGTTGCGCCAGTTCCATGCCGCGGTCGGGGTCACCGGGCTGGTGGTGACCAAGCTCGACGGCACCGCCAAGGGCGGCGTGGTGTTCGCGCTGGCGCGCGAGTTCGGCATCCCGATCCGCTACGCCGGCATCGGCGAGCGCCCGCAGGACCTGCGCGTGTTCGATGCCGAGGCCTTCGTCGACGCGCTGCTGCCCGAGACCCTCGGCAGGTGAAGACCGCGGCGACGGAGCCGAAGGTTCCGGCCCTGCACCGCCTGCTGCGGATCACCGGTGCCGCTGCCGTCGCACTGGCCCTGTTCGCCCTGCTGGTCGGCTGGCTGCTGCAGCCGCCACGCGCGGTCGGGTTCCTGCTGGACCGGCTTGGCGACGGGCTGGGCCTGGAGCTGCATGCCGGCGGCGCCGACTACCGCCTGCGCGGGACCCCGCAACTGGTGCTGCACGCGTTCGTGGCGCAACGCCCGGGCGACGCCGACGCCCTGCTGCGCGCCGAACGGGTGCTGGTCTCGCTGCCGTGGCGCACCATCCGCGCGCGCGGCGACGACCTCACCATGCAACGGGTGGAGCTGGACGCGCCGGTGTTGGACGTGCCCGCGCTGCAACGCTGGCTGGCCACCCGCCCGCCAGGCGAGACCCGCGTCCCGACCCTGCGCGACGGCCTGCGGATCGTGCGCGGGCGAATCCGCAACGACGACTGGCAACTCGACGGAATCGAACTGGTCGTGCCCGCGCTGGCTGCGGGTGCGCCGCTGCACGCCGCCCTGGGTGGCCGCTACCTCGACCCGCCGCTGCGGATCCCGTTCGACCTCGCGATCGCCATGACGCGGCCCGAAAACGGTGCCGGGGTGGCGGCGGTCGGCGCCCTCACCGTCGAAGGCGATGGCTGGCGAATGCCGGCACGGGTGCACCTGTCCGGTCCACTGCTGGTGGGCGATGACCGGGTGCGGATGTCGCCGGCGCGGCTCGGCGTCTCCGCGCGCTACCACTCCACGTCTTCCGACCTGCCGTTCGTGCTGGGCGCGCATGGCCCGCTGCTGTTCGACGAGGCGGTGTGGTCGCTGGATCCGGCGACGCTGGTGCTGGAGGGGTCCGGGACCATCCCGGATGCACGCGCCCGCGGCGCACTGGCACTCGGCCGCCGGCTGGTGCTGCGGTTGGGTGGCGACATCGCTTCATGGCCGCAGGCCTGGCCGGCGCTGCCGCCGCCGCTGTCGGCATCGGACTCGCCGCTTGGGTTCGCGCTGGACTACGCCGGCCGCGCGGATTCCGGCGACATCGCCGCGCTGCAGGTGCGGCGCGACGAAACCGCGCTGGATGCGCGCTTCCGGCTACCGGCGCTACTGGACTGGCTGGAGGCGGACGCCGCCGGGTCGCCGTTGCCGCCGCTGCGGGGGATCCTGCGCACGCCGCGGGTGGAGATCGCAGGCGCCCTGCTGGAAGGCGTGGAGGTCGAATTCGACGACCCCGGCATCGCCCCGCCCACGCCGTGAACATCGAGGCGGAGTTCGCCCCGCGGCTGCTGGACTGGTTCGACCGCAACGGTCGCCACGACCTGCCCTGGCAGCATCCGCGCACGCCTTACCGGGTCTGGCTCAGCGAGGTCATGCTGCAACAGACCCGGGTGGCGGTGGTGGTGCCCTATTTCGAGCGGTTCGTGGCCGCGCTGCCCCACCTGCGCGCGCTCGCGGAAGCACCGCAGGACGATGTGCTGGCGTTGTGGTCCGGGCTCGGCTACTACGCCCGCGCACGCAACCTGCAGGCGGCGGCGAAGCGCTGCATGACGCAGCACGGCGGCGCGCTGCCGCGCGACCTGGACGCCCTGACGGCGTTGCCGGGGATCGGCCGCAGCACCGCCGGCGCGATCCTGTCGCAGGCCTGGGGCGATCCCGCGCCGATCCTCGACGGCAACGTCAAGCGCGTGCTGTGCCGCGTGTTCGGCATCGAAGGCTGGCCAGGCACGCCGGCCCTCGAAAGGCGGCTGTGGACGATCGCGGAATCCCTGCTGCCGGAGGCCCGCCTGGCCGACTACACCCAGGCGCAGATGGATTTCGGCGCAACCCTGTGCACGCGCGCGGATCCCGCCTGTGCCATCTGCCCGTTGCGGGATCCCTGCAGCGCGCGCCGCGATGGCCGCACCGCCGAACTGCCCACGCCGAAACCCGGCAAGCCGTTGCCCGAACGCGCCGCCCTGATGCTGCTGATCGAGGACACGAGCGGGCGCGTGTTGCTGCATCGGCGGCCACCCAGCGGTGTCTGGGCTTCGCTGTGGTCGCTGCCCGAACACACCGACATGGCCGTGGCCCGCGACTGGTTCGACCGCCATGTCGAAGGCGATTTCGATACGGCGCAGGCGGGCGCCGCGATCGTGCATGGCTTCAGCCACTTCCGCCTGCGCATCCATCCGCACCGCATCGCGAACGTACGCCCGCGCGATGCCGTCGGCGATAATGAGCAGCTGCGCTGGACGCCACGCGCCGACCTGCGGGCGATCGGCCTGCCCGCACCGGTGCGGCGATTGCTCGAAAGCGCCAACGACGAAAAGGGATGACGATGGCACGCACCGTGTTCTGCGAAGTGGACCAGATCGAAACCGAAGGCCTGGATTTCGCCCCATGGCCCGGCGAGGCCGGCAAGCGGGTGTTCGCCAGCGTCGGCAAGCCGGCCTGGCAGCGCTGGCTGGCGCACCAGACCATGCTGATCAACGAGAACCGGCTGTCGCCGCTGAACCCGCAGCACCGCGCCTTGCTCGAAGCCGAAATGCAGAAGTTCCTGTTCGGCGGCGGTGCCGAGAAGCCGGCCGGTTACGTTCCCGCGGAGGGCTGAGCGCGCGCCGCGTCCTGCGCGGCCCGCACCGCCTTGACGTCGATCGGGCGGATTTCCTCGATCCGGCAACTGACCGGCGAACCCTCGGTGAGGATGCGGTCGAACTTCGCCATCACGTAGGGGCCAGTGGAGCTCAGGCGCAGCAGCGGCGACCCGCTGCCCCAATCCAGGCAGGGCCCGGAAACCTCCAGCAGCCAGCTTTCGGTGGGCCGCGTGCTGAGGATGACGTGCTGGTCGTCGACCCGTTCCCATCCCATCGCGTTGACGTTGCGGATCTGCTTCACCGGCGCGCCGGCATGCGCCTCGTACATGGCCAGCCGGTCGGCGTCGCTGGGCCGGTTGCTGGCACAGGCGGAGGCGCCGAGGACGGCAAGCAGCAGGATCATCTGGGTTTTCATGGCAGTCTCCAGCGGATGGGCCTGGCGATCTTCGCCCGCGGTTTCCGAACCCAGGCTTTACCCGCCCGCGACGGTTCAGCTGCGGTCGAGCTTGCCGAGCCCCGGCCCACCCCGTATCATGCGCGGCTCGCTTCGCCGGTCGTCCGGCCGGGTAGCTCAGTTGGTAGAGCAGGGGATTGAAAATCCCCGTGTCGGGGGTTCGATTCCCTCCCCGGCCACCATCGGTTCAGCGAGCAAACGTCAAGCCCCGCAACGGTTTCCCGCCATTGCGGGGTTTTTCGTTTGCGGCTCATGCGATCGCGCGGCCCTCGCCGGCTTCCTCGTGGGTGACGCCGTCGCGGATGTGGTAAATGCGCTTGAAGGTGGGGATGATCTTCTCGTCGTGGGTGACCACGATGATCGCGGTCTGGTACTTCTTCGCCATCCCGTCGAGGATGCGCATGACTGCCAGCGCGCGTTCGGAATCCAGCGGCGCGGTGGGTTCGTCGGCCAGGATCACCGGCGGGCGGTTGACCAGCCCGCGGGCGATCGCGACCCGTTGCTGCTCGCCACCGGACAGCTGCGCCGGCATCGCCTGCGCGCGGTGCTGCACGTCCAACGCGGTCAGCAGCTCCAGCGCCTGCGCCCGCGCCCGCGCGTTGGGCATGCCGGCCAGCATCGGCAGCAACGCCACGTTGTCGGTGACGTCGAGGAACGGGATCAGGTACGGGGCCTGGAATACGAAGCCGATCTTGTCGCGGCGCAGCGCGCGCAGGTCGCGCACCTTCCAGCCGTCGTCGTAGATCACCTGGTCGCCCAGAACCATTCGCCCGCCGCTGGGATCGATCACCGCGCCCAGGCATTTCAGCAGGGTGCTCTTGCCGGAACCCGAGGGGCCGATCAGGCCGACCACCTCGCCGGGCGCGACCACCATGTCGACTCCCTTCAGTGCGTCCACCGCGGTGTCGCCCTGCCCGTAGCGCTTCCTCAGGCCTTCGATGCGGATGCCGTTGCCTGCCATGTCAGCCCCCGATCGCCTCGGCCGGATCCACCTTCAGCGCCATCCGGATCGCGACCACGCTGGCCAGCGCGCAGATCACCATCACCGCGAAGAAGCCGGTCACCGAATCCCCCGGCAGCAGCAGCACGTACTTGGGGAACGCCGGCGCGGCGAAGGTGGCGGTGATCTTGCCGACCGCGAAGCCGATCACGCCGAGCGCCAGCGCCTGCTGCATGATCATCGCGGCAATGGTGCGGTTGCGGGTGCCGATCAGCTTGAGCACCGCGATCTCGCGGATCTTGTCCATGGTCAGGGTGTAGATGATGAAGGCGACGATCGCCGCGCTGACGATCGCGAGGATGGCCAGGAACATGCCGATCTGGCGCGCCGAGGTCGCGATCAGCTTGCCGATCAGGATTGCCTCCATCTGCGGCCGGGTGTGCACGGTGAGCCGCTTCCAGCGCCGGATCGCATCGGCGACCTCGTCCGCCGAGGCACCGTCGCGCACCCGCACCAGCACCGCATTGACGTAGCTGTTGGCCGCTTGCGAGGCCACCACCGCATCCAGCAGCCCGGGCACGCCGGGGCGGTTGAAGGCGGGATTGGCGGCGCTGCGGCGGCGGCCCTGCAGGATCGCGTCGTTGTCCTTGAGGAACTGTGCCTCCTGTGCGTCCTTCAGCGGGATGAACACCATCGGGTCGCCGCTGGAGGACACCATCCTGCGGGTCAGGCCGACCACGGTGTACTCGTTGCGGCGGATGCGGATGCGCTCGCCGGGGCGGAAGCCGCTGGCTACGTCGGCCACCGCCTCGTAATGGCTGCGGGTGATGTGGCGGCCGGCGACCAGTTGCGGCGGCCAGCCGGGTGCGCCCCATGCCTGCCCGGGTACCACCCCGACCACCATCGCGCGCACGTCCTGCCCGCCCTTGCGCACCTGCATGGTCAGGTAGGTCACGTTCGCGGCGCGGTCCACGCCGGGCATGCCGAGCAGCGCCCGGTACAGGTCGTCGTTGACGCTGGACGACTCCGCGTACGGCCCGAGGGTGTCCTTCTGCACCACCCACAGGTCGGCACCGCTGTTGTCCAGCAGGGCCATGCCGTCATCGACCATGCCGCGATAGACCCCGGCCATCACCAGCGTCACCCCGATCAGCAGGCCCAGGCCAATGCCGGTGAACACGAACTTGCCCCAGGCATGCAGGATGTCGCGGCCGGCCAGGCTGATCATCAGTCGACCCCGGGGATCCGCTCGACGACCTTGATCCGCGTGCGCGGTCCCAGCGCCTGCGCGCTGTAGACCACGATGCGGTCGCCCTCGGCCAGTCCTTCCAGCACCTGCACGTTGCCGTCGAGGTCGGAGCGCCCGAGCTTGACCGCCACGAATTGCGGTTCGCCATCGAGCAGCCGCCACACCCCGGCCTGGTTGCCCTCGCGGCGGATCGCGGCATTCGGGATCACCGTGGCCGCCGCCAGCGGGGCCAGCGCCACCGTGACTTCGGCCAGCTCGCCGATCGGCGGCAATGGCGTGGGCACGCTGTCGAAGCCGACCTTGGCCAGGGTTTCCTCGGTGATCGCGTCCGCCTTCGGCTCCAGCCGCAGCACCCGCCCCGGCAAGGCCTGGCCATTGCGCGAACGCAGCACGATGTCGGCCGCGAGGCCGGCGGCGAGACCATGCGAACTGGCCTGGTCGAAGCGGGTGTTGACCCAGAGGCTGAGCGGATCCACCAGCTCGACCACCGCCTGCCCGGCCACCACGGTGGTGCCCGGGTCGACCTCGCGCAAGGTCACGATCCCGGCGACCGGCGCCCGCAACTGCAGGTCGCCGCGCTGGGTCGCCACCGCGTCGCGGTCGGAGCGTGCGCGCGCCAGGTCCTGGCGTGCCGCCGCCAGCGCCGCGTCGGCGACCGCAAGCTCCTGGCGCTTGGCCGAGACCGCTTCCTCGCTGACCGTGCGCGATGCATACAACTGTTCGTAGCGCCGGGCCTGGCCACGCGCATACGCCTGGCGTGCGCTCGCTTCGCGGATCGCCGCCTCGGCGCGGTTGCCCAGCGCTTCCTGCGCGCGCAGGCGGTCGTCGATATCCACCGGCGCCATCTCGCCCAGCACGGTGCCGGCGGCGACGCTGTCGCCGACCTGCACGTCCAGCCGCGCCAGCCGGCCGGGGAAGATCGGCCCGATCCGGTACACATGGCGTGCTTCCAGCGTACCGATGCCGAACAGCGCCGGCGCGATCGTGCGCTCATGCACCTCCGCCACGGTGACCGCGACCGGCGCCAGCGGCCCGGAACGCAGTGCCACGTAGGCGAGCAAGGCCAGCAGCGGCAGGATCACCGCGACCAGCGCCAGGGTGCGTCGCTGCATCGGTTTCCAGCTCATGCCGCACCCCCGATCCCGCGACGGTAGATCGCGAACACCCGTGGCGCGTCGTGGCGCATGCGTTCGACATCGCCGGCCAGCAGCGATTGCACCACCAGCCCCTGCACGGTGCCGACCAGAAGGATGGCCGCGGCGTCGACATCCAGCGTGGCCGGCAGCTCGCCGTTGGCGATCGCCGCTTCGAACAGGCGCTGCAGGCGCTCGCGGTAATGCCGGAGCAGGGTCTGCGCCATTCGCCTGGGTGCAGTCGGCTGCGCCCGCTGCAACTCGCCGAGCAGCATCCGCGGCACCCCCGGGTGGTCGCAGACGAACCCCACGTGGGCAAGGAACATCGCCTCGATCGCGGCGCCCGGCGAGGCGGCCGCCTGCGCGGCCCGGTCCACCCGTGCCAGCAGGTGCTCGGCAACCCAGGCCATGACCGCTTCCAGGATCGCGTCCTTGTTCGGGAAGTGCTTGAACAGCGCGCCCTGGGTCACACCCATGTGGCGGGCGATCGCAGTCGTGCTGATCTCGCTCGGGTTCTGGCTGGCCGCCAGTTGCACCACCGCCTCGACCGTGACCGCGCGCCGTTCTTCCGCCGGCAGGTACTTCGGTTGGGAGTTCACCACGCCACCAAAGATAGTAAGTTATTACTATCTTATCGCCCGTGTCCCTGCGGTCAAGTGCAGGCCGTCGCCGCGGGTCAACGTGGCCTGCAAATGCGTGCAGACGCGGTGTATGTTCATCCTCCACGCCGACGGAGCCACCGCATGGACATCCACGACATCGCCCTGAACCTGTTCACCGGAATCGTCGCCAGGCAGGACCTGGCCGCAACCAGCGACGACAGCCGGCTGGCGCTCGGCCGCGAGGCCTATCTCTGGGCGGAGGCGTTCATCGCCGCCAAGGACATCTACATCCGCGAGCTGCCGGTCCCGGAGATCGATCCCGGATTCTGATCGACGCTCCTCCACTCGGGTTGCGGCGGGCTATGCTCGGTGTCCCCGCACGAGTGATGCCGCCATGACCCCACGTTTCGCCTGGATCGCCGCCCTCCTGTTGCTGCTGGCCGGCTGCGGCAGCGGCGGGCCGGTACGGCGCATCTCCGAACCGGCGGCCAGCCTGCAGCAGGTCAGCGTGCGCGCGGACGGGCGCTGGGACGTGCAGGTGCGGCTGGACAACTTCAGCAGCGTGCCGATGCGCTTCAGCGCGGCCACGATCCAGGTCGCCCTCGACAACGGCGCCGCGGCCACCGTGCAGGCGCAGCCGCAGATCACCATCGGACCGGAATCGGCCGATGTGTTCACCGCGACGGTGACACCGCTGGCGGAGGGCCGCGCGCGCATCGCCACCGCCCTGGCCGATGGCCGCAGCCTGGCCTACACGCTCGCCGGCACCCTCGAGGCAGGGCCCGAGGATGGCGGTCCGCGCACCTACACGATCAAGCGGACCAGCGCGCTGACCCCGGTGCCGGGGCTGCCGGGGGTGCTGCGCTGATCGGCGCCGGGACACCATTCCCGCCGACCATACGCCGTAGTATGCTTGGGCTTCCACGGGCCGGAGGGCGGCCCGGACCAGCCACTCGGAAGACCCCATGAGCAGCTACAAGCCCCCCCTCGACGACATCCGCTTCGCCCTGTTCGACGTGCTCGGCAGCGAGGCCAACTTCGCCAGGCTCGGCTTCGCCGACGCCAACCGCGAGTTGGTCGACGCCGTCATCGACGAAGCCGCGCGCTTCTCCGAAACCGTGCTGGCGCCGCTCAACCGCATCGGCGACGAGGTCGGCTGCAAGTTCGACCCGGCGACCGGCGACGTCAGCGTGCCGCCGGGCTTCAAGCAGGCGTTCGACCAGTTCGTCGAAGGCGGCTGGACCGGCCTGACCAACGATCCGGAATTCGGCGGCCAGGGCATGCCGGCCGCGCTCGGTGGCGTGCTCACCGAAATGGTGGACAGCGCAAACCTCGCCTGGGGCAACTTCCCGATGCTTTCGCACGGCGCGGTCAAGGCGCTGGAGACCTACGGCGAGGACTGGCAGAAGGAAGTGTTCCTGAAGCCGCTGGTGGCCGGCACCTGGACCGGCACCATGTGCCTGACCGAGCCGCACTGCGGCACCGACCTCGGCCTGCTCAAGACCAGGGCAATCCCGAATGCTGACGACGGCAGCTACGCGATCACCGGCACCAAGATCTTCATCACCGCCGGCGAGCACGACATGTCCGGCAACATCGTGCACCTGGTGCTGGCCAAGCTGCCGGACGCACCGGCCGGCGCCAAGGGCATCTCGCTGTTCGTCACCCCGAAGTTCAAGGTCGCGCGCGACGGCAGCATCGGCGAACGCAACGCGGTGCGCTGCGGTTCGATCGAACACAAGATGGGCATCCACGGCTCCGCCACCTGCGTGATGAATTTCGATGGCGCCCAGGGCTACCTGGTCGGCGAGCCGCACAAGGGCCTGCAGGCGATGTTCGTGATGATGAACTCGGCGCGCCTGGGGGTTGGCGTGCAGGGCCTGGGCCTGTCCGAACGCGCCTACCAGAACGCGCTGCGCTACTCGCGGGAACGCCTGCAGTCGCGTTCGCTGTCGGGCCCGAAGGCGCCGGACAAGCCGGCCGACCCGATCATCGTGCACCCCGACGTGCGCCGCATGCTGCTGACCCAGAAGGCGCTGGTCGAAGGCGGCCGCCTGCTGTCGCTGCATGCCTACTCGCTGCTGGACGCGGCCGAACACGAAGCCGATGCCGGCGCGCGCGAACACGCGGATACGCTGGTGGGCTTCCTCACCCCGATCTCCAAGGCGTGCCTGACCGAATGGAGCATCGAGAGCACCTACAACGCGATGCAGTGCTTCGGCGGCCACGGTTACATCCACGAATATGGCATGGAGCAATACGCCCGCGACGCGCGCATCACGACGATTTACGAGGGCACCACCGGGATCCAGGCGCTGGACCTGATCGGCCGCAAGACCGCGGCCTCGCAGGGTGCCGGCCTGAAGCTGTTCCTGGGCATGGTCGAAGCGTTCGCGAAGCAGCACGAGGGCGATCCGGCGCTGGCCGAGTTCATCGCCCCGCTGCGGGCGAAGGCCGCCGAATGGGGCAAGCTCACCATCGAGACCCTGCAGCGCGCCGCCTCCAACCCGGACGAACTGGGCGCGGCCAGCCACGACTACCTGTTCTACTCGGGCTACGTGGTGCTGGCCTACTGGTGGGCACGCAGCGTCGCCACCGCCGACGCATCGTCGCGGCCGCAGGCGTTCAAGGACGCCAAGCGCGAGACCGCGCGCTTCTACTTCGCCCGGATCCTGCCGCGCACGCTGCTGCACAAGGCCGCGATCGAGGCCGGCGCGGCCTCGTTGATGGCGATGCCCGCGGAGCATTTCGGCGAGTAACCGGCGGTGCCAGCCAGCGGCCGCGCGCCGCTGGCTGTGTCCACAAAACGTCACCGAATGGGTATAAGCTCGGTGTCCGATGGAGACCGATAGCGCAACGCTACGTCCGGTCCTTGCCGGAACCCGAACCGCAGCCGCTGCGGACGGGCTCCTGCCCTCCGCGGGTACGGTCACCGGATTCCCCGGCCTGCGCCTGCTTGGCCTTGACGCGCATGGCCGCGCCCTCGACTGGATGAGCTGGCAGGACGCAACCTGCCTGTACGTGCGTGGCGCGGTGGCGTGGACGCTCGGTGACCCCTGCCTGGAGATCCATGGCGGCATTTCACGTGCCAGCGGCGAACAGAGCCGCGTCCAGCTGCATCCGATCATCGCCGCCCGCGGCCACGCGCGCCCGCATGCGCTCGACCCCACCCCGGCATTGACCAACCCGGCGCTGTTCGCCCGCGACCAGGGCCTGTGCCTGTATTGCGGCCGCGAATTCCATCGTGGCGCGCTGACCCGCGACCACGTGCAACCGGTGTCCAGGGGCGGCCGCGACACCTGGGAAAACGTGGTCTCCGCCTGCTTCCACTGCAACTCGCG
>Ga0073900_10001081_pt1 | contig 15591 bp, 8 predicted proteins | sample KloWWTmetKNB5Kit_FD_66666 | JGI IMG/M metagenome (GOLD analysis project Ga0073900, IMG submission 66666) | Active sludge microbial communities from Klosterneuburg, Austria, studying microevolution and ecology of nitrifiers - Klosterneuburg... | ecosystem: Engineered > WWTP > Aerobic digester >...
ACGATCGCTGAGGAAACCGCGTTTGATTGCTACCGCTACGACGTGAAACGCGCTGCCAGCTCGATCGACGGCTCGATGCGCATGTGCGCACCGGTGGATGGCAGTCGCCTGGTCAGTGGCAGCGACGCCCGCGAATGGGATACCGCCGTGCCGGCAGCCGGCATGCAGTTGCTCGGCCACAAACCGGCCCAATGGTTCCCGCTGCAACGCGACTGGGCCAACATCGCATTGTTCAAGCCGGTGACGAGCAACACGGCCTTTTCCGCCGGGCATGGCATCGACAAGCTGACCGACGGCTGGTTTGACAACGAGGCTCTGGCCGGCGCACCCCGCGTCCAACCGTATGTCGAAATCGATCTGGGGAGCGTGCGCGATATCTCCAATATCCGCGTCTTCCCGGCCGCTGGCGATGCAATCGACCTGAAGGGTTTTCACGTCTATGCCTCGCGAACGCCGATGGACACAAGCGGAGTTCCGGCAGGTACCGGCATTTCGAGTTATGCGCCTGAAACCGAAGATGCGGTTTCCTACGATCGCTGGAACATCTGGACGCGCAACCCCGCCATCCCATCGGAGATGTTGCGAGCGCGATATATCCGTCTGCAAAACCCTGCCGCGCAGGCCGTCAATTTGCGCGTGGCCGAAATCCAGGTGTTTGGTGATGTCCACATGGAGCCGCCGCAGTACCCCCAGGCAGTGTGCGACCCGGTCGCTGATGACGGCCTGTTCAAGGCGCTGGTCTGGAACGCAGGTACCGCGAAGTTCGTCGAGGTGCAGATGCGTGGTGACCTGCTCTGGAACGGGTCGGGCACCTGGCCCGCGCCGCAGGCAGGTGACACATACAGTGCTTGCAGCAACTACCCGACCCTGCCAGTGCGCGACATCTGGTCGACCGTGGCGGTGGGTGGCAGCAGCGTCGCCACCTGGAATCTGAGTTCGGAATCGGGAACGCTGAATGGCAACGTGACCAGTTTCGACAATTCGACCCGCGTCGGTGCCGCTTTCGACTTCAAGGCCGGATTCATCGCCAAGGTCATCGCCGGAGTCGCGTATGAATTCACCAAAGGCGTCACCCAGGAAAAACAGAACACCACCTATTGGGGTACGGGATTGGAGATCGGCGGCGCGATCGGAGGCTTCACGAACACGTCACTGGCCGGGCCATGCCGTTATCGGCCGCGGCCATATGCCTACCGCCTGCCTGAACGCTCGGACACCGGCTACCTGCACGAGGCGTACGCGGTTGATTACACCGTTCAGGAAGGTGCAACCGGATTGTGGAAGCGGACAAACGTCCCTGCCGCCTGTTTTGGCGATCGGATCTTTGCCGACGGCTTCGATTGAGCGCACTTGCCGATGGCCGCGCGGCGCACAGTCGAGCGGCGCTGAACACGTATCCGACCCGGAATTCCCGAGGAAAAGTCATGCGCATCAATTTGCATATTTCCATCATCTGCGCGCAGGTTCTTGCACTCGCCCTGCCCTCCGTGGCGAGTGCACTGAGCGTTTCTGCGACCGGCAATCTTGCCCATGCCCGATCCGGCGCGACAACCTCGATGATGTCCGATGGGCGCGTGCTGATCGCTGGTGGCCTGTCCACGCCGACCACGACGAGCTCGATTGAAATCTACGATCCTGCGAGTGGAGCATTCAGCGGCGGGCCATTCCTGTCCTTGAACGAGCCCCGTTCGGCAGCGATAGCCGTCACTCTGCCGACGGGCCAGGTACTCATCGCCGGCGGTCGCGAAAATGTCGGCAGCGAATCGACCTTGCGCAGTGCGGAGCTTTTCGATCCGGTCAGCCAGCAGGCTTCGGAGACCGGCATGCTCGGCTCGCGCCGGCAACGGGCAACGGCGACACTGCTTGCCGACGGCCGCGTACTCATCTGCGGTGGATTCGACAGCGGCGATGGTGGTGGCGTCAACGGTGACCCCGGCGTCGGCGGACTCGCCAGCGCCGAGATCTATTCGCCGCTCAGTGGCATGTTCAGCCCGACAGGATCGATGAGCACGCCACGCGAGCAGGCCACCGCGGTGCTGCTCGCCGATGGCCGGGTGCTCGTCATCGGCGGGTACGATGCGAGCAACGGTGTCAATTTGCAGACTTCCGAGATCTACGATCCGGATAGCGGACAGTTCAGCCAGGTCGCGACGATGCCGGGTGGCGGCAGGTCAGGCGCTACCGCAACCTTGCTGACCAATGGCAAGGTTCTCATTGCCGGCGGCTACAACGGCAACTATCTCGCCTCGGCCCTGATCTACAGCCCAGACAGCAATACCTACACGCCGACGGCTTCGATGGGCACGGCGCGCAGCCAGGCTGGTGCGGTCCTGCTGCCCAGCGGCAAGGTCCTGCTGGTGGGCGGCCAAAGCGCACGATTCTCCGCGACATCCCTGATCGAGAGCTACGATCCGGTCACGCAGACGTTTGCCAACGAAGGCAATCTGGCCAGCGCACGCGGCTCGGCATCGGTGAGCATGCTGCCGGATGGGCGCATCCTGGTGGCCGGCGGATATGTGCCACCCCCCGACAACAATCATGGCGGCACGATCCTGGCCAGCGCCGAAATCCTCAAGCAGCCACTGGCGACTGCGACGCCTCTTGCCCACTCGATGACCACCCCGCGCGCCGATGCCAGCAGCAGCATCCTGCTCGATGGACGCATCCTTGTCGCCGGTGGCCGCAACGGCAGCAACGTGCTGGCCAGCGCCGAATTGTTCAGCGACCTCCTCGACACGTTCACCGCAACAGGATCACTCGCGACACCGCGCGAACTTGCCAGCTCCGCACTGATGCCGGACGGCAGCGTGGTGCTCGTCGGCGGGCGCGATGCGAGTGGTGCGGCACTGGCCAGCGCAGAGCGATTCAACCCCCTCACCTCGAGCTTTTCAACCAATTCCGCATCGCTCTGGCATGCGCGCTACTCGGCGGGCAAGGCGCTGCTGGCAAATGGCCAACTGCTGGTGGCCGGTGGCCGCGATGCAAACGGTCCGCTTGCCAGCGCGGAAATCTTCGATGGGCATACCGGCATGTTCCGGATTGCCGGTTCGCTGGCCACGGCACGCAGCGAATCAAGCACGGTCCTGCTTGCCGATGGCAGCGTGCTGGTCGCAGGCGGTCTGGGTACAGGCGGAGTGCTGGCAAGCGCGGAGCGCTTCGATCCGGGATCACGCAGCTTCACGCCAACTGCCGGCAGCCTTGGCACGGCTCGACGCGGTGCCATGACCGCGCTGTTGCCGAATGGCAAGGTGCTGATCGCCGGCGGATACAACGCGGCGTCCGTCGCGCTTGCGAGCGCCGAATTGTACGATCCGCTGAGTGACACCTTCAGCGCAACCGGAAACCTGACCGGGGCCCGCGCCGACGGCTCGATAATGGTCATGCCGGATGGCGTGGTCATGCTCGTCGGCGGCAGAGGTGCAACCGGCACGCCATTGGCCACCAGCGAGATCTACGATCCGGCGAGCGGCGCATTTCTTGCCGGCCCTGCATTGTCGAACGCGCGCAGCCGGCCGATTGTTGCTCTGACATCGTTCGGGCGTGCGCTGGTTGCCGGTGGCGAAGGCACGGCAGGCACCCTGGCCAGCGCTGGAACGATTTTGCGCAGTGCCTTCGCAACGACCTTCACCGGCCAGCGTCCGAGTTTCAGCGTATCGGCCAGCATGCTCCCGTTGCCGGCCGCGCTGATACTTGATGGCGAAGGATTGCGCGGCTCACACCGACTGCAGAGCATCGCCGGCAGCGAGGGGTCCAGTGGCGGCACGGCAAGTACGGCCAGCAACGGCCCATTGCTGCGCCTGCAAAGAATCGACAACCAGCAGGTGATCCACCAGGCACCGGATGGCACGCTGCCATGGACGGACCTGCAGTTCACGACACCGACGCTGGCCCGCCACGACGCATTCGATCCGGCGAGCAGGATGGCTGGAGCCTATCGCGTATACATCGGCGTCAACGGCGTTGAAAGCAACGCCGCCTACGTTTCGCTGTACTGGATCGAGGACGAAATCTTTGCTGCGGGCTTTCAGGTCGGCGATTGAAGGCTGGCGCGCCGCTCAGGCCAGTTCGCGCTGCAGCCAGGCACGTGCCATGCGCCAATCGCGCACGACGGTCGGACGCGCGATTTCGAGCATGTCGGCAATCTGCTCGAGTTCAAGCCCGGCGAAAAATTTGAGGTCGACGACCTGTGCCTGGCGCGGGCTCAGGGTTGCCAGGCGATTGAGCGCGCCGTCGAGTTCGACAAGGTCCGTCGATTCGCTGGCAAGGTCGATCTCCACGATGTCAATGCGCTGAGCGGGATCAGGACGCTTGCCTGCATGACGCCGGCGCGCGTGGTCGACCAGCACGCGACGCATTGCCTGCGCCGCGAGCGCGGCGAACTGGGCACGATTGGCCATGCTCGCAGCGCCATCACCGAGCAGGCGCAAACAGGCTTCGTTGACCAACGCAGTTGTCTGCAGAGTGTGGTTGGCGCGCTCGCGGCGCATGGCATTGGCGGCGAGTGCCTTGAGCTCCGCATAGACGATAGGGGTCAGGTGATTCAGCGCGTCGCTGTCGCCATGACCACAGCGTGCAACCAGGCGGACTATTTCCTCGGAGTCAGGTGCGTCGGACATCGAACTGGCTGATCTGGGCAAGCGTTGTCTCCTGCCAGCATATCAAGCCGGGATGGAATTGGCAGTCCTGCGCGGGAGCCGCGCGGCGGCCTGATCCATTCAATTCGCCGGCAGTCCGTCGAAGCCGTCGCCAAAGATTGAATCGGGGGCTGCGGCACAGCCCTGCACGCTCACGTCGTCGACGTAGAAACCATCCGGGACGCGTCCGGTCGAGGCATCGGTGGCGAGGCGAAACCGCAACTGCACGGTTTCGCCTGCGTGCGTGTCGAGATCGACGACGTAGCGCGACCAGTCCTGCGGATCACCGCACCAGGCCTGCTTGCCGCGCGCGGGATTGTTGAATGAGCCGCTGATCGGCCCCCGATACGCGCCAATCAGCAGTTGCGAGGGCGGCACCTGGTTCCAACTGGCACCGGCGTCACTGGAAATTTCCAGGAATGCCCCGTCGTAGCAGCCGCCGAGGCGATCCTCGATGCTCTGGTGGTTCCAGAACTGCAGGCTCAATGGCGCTGAATCGAGCGGCAAGGCGATGGCTGGCGAGACCAGGCGCTGGTCGGAATCGTAGGCGACATCCTTGGCCAGCATCGAGTGACCCGGACCGTGGGCGCGGGCATTCGACAAGGCCCAGGTATCGTGATCCCCGGAATGAGTCCAGCCATCGGCCCCGGTTTCGAAGTCGCTATGGCGAATCACGCTCGGCGTCGCCCCGACCGGGCATTCGCCGGGCACTGGCGTGGTCGTGAACGCGTGAGCCGGTCCCGGCAACCCTTCGCCACACGGGTTGCGTGCATGCACCCGCCAGTAGTAGCGCGTCGCGTAATCGAGTTCGATGGCTACCGTATGCGTGGTCGCTGTAGTCGTTGCCGAGTAGACAACATCGCTGAACGCCGCGTCCCGTGCAATTACAACTTGGTATTCCTCCACTGCGGCGAGCGCCGTCCAGTGCAACAGCGGCTGGCGAGCGACGTTGCCGGCATTGTCCGGCGGCAGGATCGGCGTCGGCGAGGCGGGCACCGTTGTCGCCAGTTGCAGTTGTGCATGGCGGATCCGGGTGATGCCGGCGGCCTCTGCCTGGAATGCCAGGACATGGTGGCCGGCGCTGGCTGCGGCGAGATTGCCGATGTGCGCCGTGGCACTGCCCGGCACGGCGACGGGATTGGCTGAAAAGCCGGTCGTGGTGCCTGCCGGATTGCCGCTGATCGACAGCGTCGCTGGTGCGGCGAAGCCGAGGATCGACTGCGTGGCGACGGCGAAATCCACCGCAGCGGTGGTCGCCGTGCAGACGCTCCAGGCTGGCGGGGTCACCCCGAAGGTGAACGCCGGCTGCCGCGCACAGTTGCTGCAGACCAGGGCGAAATCCTGGTCCGTGCCATCGGCATTGCCTGGCACGCCGTCGCCGGCAATGTTGAAGCCACTCACGGCGATCGTCAGCGGTGCAGCCGAACCGGACGCGAGGAAAATCGCCTCGACGTTGTTCTCGGCATCCGCGGTGCCGCCCGACACGCTCCAGGCGCCCTGGAAATGATTGCCATGCCACAGCGCCGAGCCATCCGTCGCCACCAGGTCGAGGTTGTTGACTTGCGGGCTGGTGCCGACGGCGCCCGGCGCATCGGTCCAGGCCAGCACGATGCGCGTCGGCTTGGCCGGATCGACGCGCTGCACCTGGGCCGTCCAGACCTGCCCTGAATCAGCGAGCAGGTGATCCTGGTTGACCAGCCAGGTCGGCGTATCGCTGAACATGTCGCCGAGATCCGGCATGCCGAAGCCCTGCGCATTGCTGGGCAAGGAGTCATTGGCATCCTTGCCGGTGAGATAGCTCGGATGGGCGATGAGCCACGCCTTCATGAGCGCCGGCGTGGGTGCGGATGGCATGGAGGCATCGAACTCCAGGCTGCCTTGCGCGTTCGCGATCCACCACCACGACAACGAGGCAACGCCGGCTACCGCCGGTGCCGCATGACTGGTTCCGGATGACGCGGCATAGGTGGCGTTGCCAAGCGGGCGCTTCGCATCGCAAATGCCCTCACCGATCCCCGGCCTTGCCTGGGTGCCGGTGACATGCGTTCCCGGCGCCACCAGATCCGGCTTGGTCCTGTCGCCCGGAGCCGGGCCGCGCGAGGAAAAGAAGATGATGTCCATCGCATTGTCGGCACCTCCGCCGTCGATCTGGCAACCATCGTTCCATGCGCCGTCCTCATCAACATCGCGCGGATTCTCCGAAGCGCCGACCGTGAGCATGTTCTTGCCATTGCCCGGCGAGCCAATGCTGCGCGCGCCCGGCCCGCTGTTGCCGGCGGAGAAAATCGTGATCAGCTGCTGATTGCCCGGCGCTGCCGCGTCGGCATCACGCGTACCGATATCGTAGGCTTGTGAAGAAACATCGTATTGCCCGGCACAGGCCGCACAGCCCCACGAGTTGGAGGATATGCGTGCGCCGGCCGCGTAGCTCGCCTTGATGACACCGTCATAGCTGCCTTCGCAGGCGGCCAGATCGAATGCCGGCGCGAACACGCGGGTGGCGCCAAGGCGTCCAAACGGGTTGATGCCCTGGCCGCGCTGGTACTCGCCGGGAAAGCGCGCGCCGGGGATGGACGCATTCTCGCGCACGTCATATCCCAGCGCGATGTTCGCATTGATATGGCCGTGACCATCGACGTCACCATCGTTGATCGTGCATTTCTGGTTGTAGGCCAAGCGCGAGGCATTGGCGCTGTCGCCGAGACGATGCAGGGTCGGATCGCCGCTCTCGATGGTGCGATCGCCGACGCCCGAATCGGTGATGTCGAGGATCGGATATTCCGCCGGGTCCTCCGGAAAACCGAGCGATTGCAGCCACGGCAGGTAGCCCGGCTGCGACGGCCCGGATTGGTCCGCGTTGAATTCACCTCGCAGGATCTGTGCCTGCACTTCATCGTTCATCGTCGGCGCGATGTATTCGCCGACCCAGAACACATCGGGCAGGTCGATGAGCTGGCGGACCTGCTCGTCGCTCGCCTCGAAGCGTGCAATCTCGTAACCCAGTTGCGGCGTCCAGTCGTCCAGCGGTTTCAATCCCAGGGCGGAAAAACGCTCGCGCCCGGCATCGCCGTCGTGCCGATAACGCTGCACGATGACCGGGACCTTGTCGGCAGTGGCGGCAGCGTTCTGCAGGCGCTCGAACAATGCATTGTCGAGCTTGATGAATCCGGGCAAGGGCTGGCTGAACTTCAACACGCGCGCCTCGGCCACCATGGCATCGAGCCGCGCGCGTACCGCGGCATCGGCCCAGACCAGATAGCCAAAACTGTCGATGTACTGGATCGGCACGGCACCGGTCGCGCGCAATTGTTCGAGCCAGGCATCCTGCAGCGGGCCGGTGAACTGCACGATGTGCAGGGCGGGCGCGGTCACCGGCTGCTGCGAAAACCCCGCAGGCAGCGGGATCGCCGGCACTCGCGTGTCGATGCGCAGGCGATCGAACTTGAGCAGGTGTGCATCGGCCAGCACCCAGGCCTTGTCCGGCAAGGCCGACGCATCGCCATCGAACAAGCGGTAGGAGCCGTAATCGGCCAGCAGCCGGAAATCCGCCGGTGCCGGCACGCCTGCAGGCACGATCACGCTTGCCGCATGCACGGGCGCGCCCGCCATGCAGGCGCTGATCGCAGCGGCGAGGACAGTGAACGTGCGCATGGGCGTCGGAGTATGCAGACGGAACGGCCGGGGCGAACCAGCTTGCGAGCATCCGGGGTTGCCGCGAGGTCGTCAAGCAGGCGGCGACGCGCCGCTCAGGCTGGTGCAGGACGAATTCGCCGTACGCCAAACCGGCGTTCAGCGGCGCGACACGTTGCCGTCGCCACGCACATGCCAGCGCCAGTTCTCGTCGGTCGCGCGACTGACGCCAATGCGCGGTGTGGCAACGGGATCCGCTGGCGGCGCGGTGCCATCGTCGACAATGCAGAAGCCGCCGCCGAAGGCGACCAGATCGATGCCGTCCTGTTCGCCACGGATGCCCATGGCCTGGGTCAGGCGTGCCGGACCGCTGCACAGATCCTCATCGCGCCGCGCCTTCGGCCGCGCCGCACGCATGGCTTGCAAGCCGCTCAGTGGTGCCAGCGCGCGCAACAGCACGCCGACGCCTTCATCGACCTCGCCACAAACGGCATTGCAGCACCAATGCATGCCGTAGGTGAAATACACATACATCATGCCCGGCGGGCCAAACATGGTCGCATTGCGCGCGGTCTTGCCGCGGTAGCTGTGCGCGGCGGGATCGAGATCGCCGCAGTAGGCCTCGGTTTCGACTATGCGCCCGCTGCGCCCGTCCGCGGAGTAGAGGATCTTGTTCAACAGGTCCACGGCGACCATACGCGGATCACGCCGGTAGAATGAACGTGGAAGGATCTCGCCGGGCAACGCCACGCCGCGCAGCCGGCCAACGCGGACCATCGCCATCCGCCTACTTCGACTTGCCGGCAACCACGTAGTCGCCAACGCGCGCGCGAAACGCGATGGCCATGCGGTTCCAGCCATTGATGGCGATGATCGCCAGGTTCAATTCAACCAGGGCGCGTTCATCGAATTGCTCGCGTACCGCGGCATAGACCTCGTCGGATACTTCCGATTGCGCAACCAGGGTCACCGCTTCGGCCCAGGCCAGGGCCGCGCGTTCCCGTGCGGTGTAGATGGGTGCCTCACGCCAGACCTGCAGCAAGTACAGGCGCTGCTCGGTTTCGCCGGCCGCGCGTGCTTCCTTGCTGTGCATGTCCAGGCAATAACCGCAGCCATTGATCTGCGACACGCGCATCTTGACCAGTTCGATCAGGGAATCCTCCAGGCTGCCACGATGCACGGCGGCCTCAAGATCCAGCATGGCCTTGAAGGCGTCCGGTGCCGCCTTTCGATAGTCGATCCGGGAATCCATGGCTTGCTCCTCGCATGTCGGGTTTTGCCATGTGCGATGGATGCGACGCGGCGTGAGCGCCGTCGATGCACGTCATCCTGCTTCGTCAAGGCAATACGGTGGTGGCGTCGGAACCCGCCCGACGGGCGGCAGCGAGCCTGCCGACAAAAGATACGCCGTTGCCAGGCCTCTGGCGAACCGCCTGGTCGATCCGCTCCCGTCGGCAGCGGCAGATGAATGGCCGCGCACATCGACATCAGCGCAGGCAGGCGCGCACGGCACCTTGAACTCCGCGCTGCCGCCACCACCTCGAAAGTTCGCGGCACGGCGCTATAGTTGGCGGCTCCGCACCCCCCTGTTTCGAGCCTGATCCTGCCCATGGACATGATCCGCATTCGCGGTGCCCGCACGCATAATCTGAAGAACATCGATATCGACCTGCCGCGCGACAGCCTGATCGTGATCACCGGCCTGTCCGGCTCGGGCAAGTCCTCGCTGGCCTTCGACACGATCTACGCGGAAGGCCAGCGTCGTTATGTCGAATCGCTGTCGGCCTATGCGCGGCAGTTCCTCTCGGTGATGGAAAAGCCCGACGTCGACCATATCGAAGGCCTGTCACCGGCAATCTCGATCGAGCAGAAATCGACCTCGCACAATCCGCGCTCGACGGTCGGCACGATCACCGAAGTCCACGATTACCTGCGGCTGCTCTATGCGCGGGTTGGCTCGCCACGCTGCCCGGATCATGGCGAAGCTCTGGAAGCGCAGACCGTCAGCCAGATGGTCGATGCCGCGCTCGCGCTCGATCCGAAGAAGCGCTACATGCTGCTGGCCCCGGTCGTGCGCGAGCGCAAGGGTGAGCACGCGCAGGTGTTCGAGCAGCTGCGTGCGCAAGGTTTCGTGCGCGTGCGCGTCAACGGCGTCGCCCATGAGCTCGACGAGGTGCCGACCCTGGCCCTGCGCCAGAAGCACACCATCGAAGCGGTCATCGACCGCTTCCGCGCCAAGCCGGATATCAAGCAACGCCTTGCCGAATCATTCGAGACCGCCTTGCGCCTTGGTGATGGCATCGCCCTGCTGGTCGACATGGACGACGCCGCCGCGCCGATGACGACATTTTCGTCGCGCTACTCGTGCCCGATCTGCGACTACGCCCTGCCCGAGCTGGAACCGCGCCTGTTTTCGTTCAACTCGCCGGTCGGTGCCTGCCCATCCTGCGATGGCCTCGGCGTGACCCAGTTCTTCGATCCCGAGCGCGTCGTCGTGCATCCGGGGCAAGGCTTGTCGGCGGGCGCGGTGCGCGGCTGGGACCGGCGCAACATGTATTACTTCCAGATGATCCTGTCGCTGGCCAGGCACTATGGCTTCAGCGTCGACACGCCATGGATGGAGTTGCCGGCGAAGATCCGCGAGCGCGTGCTGTATGGCTCGGGCGACGAGCAGATCACCTTCAATTACGTCATGGAGAACGGTGGCAAGGTTGCCCGCAAGCACAAGTTCGAAGGCATCATCCCCAACCTCGAACGGCGCTACAAGGAAACCGAATCACCGGTCGTGCGCGAGGAGATCGCCCGCTTCATCAGCCCGCGTCCCTGTCCGGAATGCGAGGGCCAGCGCCTGAACCGATCGGCGCGGCACGTGTTCGTCGCCGATGCCAACCTGCCCTCGATCAGCGCGCTGCCGATCGACCGGTCGCTCGAGCACTTCAACAACCTCAGCCTGCCTGGCTGGCGCGGTGAAATCGCGGCGAAGATCATCAAGGAAATCCGTGAGCGCCTGCACTTCCTCGTCGACGTCGGCCTCGATTACCTGACTCTCGATCGCCAGGCCGATTCGCTGTCGGGTGGCGAGGCGCAGCGCATCCGCCTGGCCAGCCAGATCGGTGCAGGACTGGTCGGCGTCATGTACGTGCTTGATGAACCCTCGATCGGCCTGCACCAGCGTGACAACGAACGCCTGCTTGGCACCCTCGTGCGCCTGCGCGATCTCGGCAACACGGTGATCGTCGTCGAACATGATGAAGACGCGATCCGCGCCGCCGACCACATCGTCGACATCGGTCCCGGTGCCGGCGTGCATGGCGGAAGCATCGTCGCCGAAGGCAAGCTCAAGGATATTCTCAAGGCACCCGAATCGCTGACCGGCAAGTATCTTTCGGGAAAACGTCGCATCGAGGTGCCCAGGCAGCGTCGCGTTGCCGATCCCGAGCGGGTTTTGCGCATTGTTGGCGCGAGTGGCAACAATCTTAAAAATGTCAAGGTCGAAATTCCTGCCGGGCTGATGACCTGCGTCACCGGCGTTTCCGGTTCGGGCAAGTCGACCCTGATCAACGACACCTTGTACCGGCAGACCGCGGTCGAGCTGAATGGCGCCAGCGAGAAACCGGCGCCGTTCACGGCCATCGAAGGACTCGAATTGTTCGACAAGGTGGTCGAGATCGACCAGTCGCCAATCGGACGCACGCCGCGCTCGAATCCGGCCACCTATACCGGGCTGTTCACGCCGCTGCGCGACCTCTTCGCGCAGATTCCGGAAGCTCGGGCGCGTGGCTATGGCCCGGGGCGTTTCAGCTTCAACGTCAAGGGTGGTCGCTGCGAAGCCTGCCAGGGCGACGGCCTGATCAAGGTCGAGATGCACTTCCTGCCCGATGTCTATGTCTCCTGCGATGTCTGCCACGGCAAGCGTTACAACCGCGAGACGCTCGAGATCACCTACAAGGGCCACACGATTTCCGATGTCCTCGACATGACCGTGGAAGATGCGCAAACACTGTTCCAGCCCGTGCCGGTGCTGGCGCGCAAGCTCGATACGCTGATGGATGTCGGCCTCGGCTACATCAAGCTCGGGCAGAGCGCGACCACGCTGTCCGGCGGCGAGGCGCAACGCGTCAAGCTCTCGCGCGAACTCTCCAAGCGCGATACCGGGCGTACCTTGTACATCCTCGACGAGCCGACCACGGGCCTGCATTTCCACGACATCGAGCAGTTGCTGAAAGTGCTGCATCGCCTCACCGACGAGGGCAACACGGTCGTCGTCATCGAACACAATCTCGACGTGATCAAGACCGCCGACTGGGTCATCGATCTCGGCCCGGAAGGCGGCGGTGGCGGCGGCACGATCCTCGCCAGCGGCACGCCCGAGCAGATTGCCAAGGTCAAGTCCTCCCATACCGGGCGCTTCCTCGCGCCGGTGCTGGCACCGGCGAAGAAGAGGAAAGCCGCATGAGCGAGACAACCCAACGCCTGCTGGCGCGCGTACCGATCACCGTCCGCTGGCGCGATCTCGATGCCTACAACCACGTCAACAACTCGACTTTCCTGACCTATCTCGAAGAGGCGCGACTGGCATGGTTGACGGGTATCGAAGGCGAATGGAAAACCGTCGAAGCCAGTCCGGTCCTCGCCGCCAGCCAGGTGAATTTCCGCGAGCAGATCGAGTGGCCGGCCACGATCCTTGTCGAGCTCCGTTGCGCGAAGCTCGGCAACACCTCGATGTCGATCGACCATCGAATCACCTCGGCCGATGGCAGCCGGCTGCATAGCGATGGCAACGTGGTCATGGTCTGGGTCAATCCGGCCAGCGGAAAGCCGATTCCGCTTCCGGCTGCCGTGCGCGAGGCGTGCGCGTGACGCGGCGACTTACCAGTCCGCGCCCAGCTTCAGCATGAGATTGCGCCCGGCCTGCGTGTACAGGTCGAGGTCGAGGGCATCGGGCTTGATGCCGCGCACACTGACCCAGTCGTAGTAGCGGCGGTTGCCCAGATTGTTGAGGGCGAAATCAAGGCGCAGGTGATCGCCGAAATTGAGCCAGGCATTCAGGTCGATGCGCGCATATCCAGCCGGTTGATAGAGCGCGCCTGCGCTGTCGTCCACGCGTGAAACCCGTTGCACGCCCGTCAGCGACAATTGCGCGCCCCAGCGTTCCGCATCGGCCTGCCATCCGCCCACCACGGTGGCACGACCCGGCGCGACACTGTTGAGCGGCTGCTCGCGCACGGTGTCGGTGCCGCGCAGCCAGTTCGCGCGCAACTCGACATAGCTGCCGCGCCACGCCTCTCGCCAGGCGCCAAGCGACCAGTGCGCATCGGCCTCGATGCCGTGGATGCGCGCACGATCGCGATTGACCGACTGGAACACCAGCGCACCCGTGGCCGGGTCGATGCCAAGGTTGGCGCGCGATTCGATGAGGTCGCGGAAGCGGTTGTCATACGCGGCCAGCGAGCCGCGCAGGAGCGGTCCGCTCCAGCGCAAGCCGGCTTCGAGACCGAGGCTGCGTTCGGGTTTCAGGTCCGGATTCGGCTTGACCAGGTAGTTGAAGGTCGGCAGGTACAGACCGACATTGACATCGGAGAATGGCGGTGCGCGATAGCCGCGAACCGCCTGCATGTAGAGCGTCGCCTGCTCACTCGCGCTGAAGCGCAAGCCGAGTTTGGGCGTCCACTGCGAATTGTCGAGGTCGGCCAGTGCTGTCTGCGGGTTGTCCTGCAACCAGATGGCATCCGCCTGCGAATCAAGCGCATAGCGTTCCCAGCGCAAACCCGGCACCACCGTCCAGCGCGGCGCGAAGGCGATCTCGTCCTGCCAGAACACACCCGATTCGCGGACATTCGAATCCGGAAAATCACGTACCGGGAACACCTCGCCAAGAACAACATTCGTACTTTGTCCGTTGTTCAGGTTTATCTGCGCACCCGTGCGCAGGCCTTCGTAATCGTGCCGGGTCAAGTCGATGCCGAATACCTGCCAATGCGCAATATCACCCCATTGATTGCGCGCTTGCGCCACCAGCTCGAGGCCGCGACTGCGTTGCTCATGGTTGAACTCACGGGCGCGCAGGGTCGGGTACGGGGTCTGCGCATCGGCGAGACGATACTGATCGGTCACCTGTCGCGTGCTCGAATCCTGCTGATAGACGAGCACATCCAGCGCATCGATCGCCGCCCACGGCTGCGACCAGCTCGCGGCCAGACTGATGCGATTGCGCTTCCAGCGATCGTCCGCATCCAGCGCATTGGTGGTGCTGTAGCGACCCGGGCCGAACACCAGCGACTGCACATCGGTTTGCTGCCGGCCCGCGCCGTGGTCGAGGGTAAACGTCCAGCGACCCGCAGCTCCGCCGTCATGGACGATCTTCGCCAATGCTGCATCACGCTCGATGTCGGCCGGATTCGCCGACATGCCGCCGTCGCGCGGAAGGTTCTCGTTCTCGTGTCCCTGGTGCCGGGAAAGCAGGACCATGGCACTCCAGTGACCATTTGCCGCAGCCAGGCTGGCGGCACCGAAATGACTGTCATCGCGGCTGGAAACACCGACCGACGCAGCCATCGCCAGGGCATTGCCGCGCCAGAGGAAATCCTCCGGATTGCGCGTGGTCAAGGCGACCACGCCCGCCAGCGCCTTGCTGCCATACAGCGTCGATGCGGGTCCGCGCAGCACTTCCACGCGCTGCACGGCATCGAGAGAAACCAGGTCACGCCCGGCCAGGGCGAACTGGCCGACGCCGAAGCCATCCGGCAAGGGCACGCCATCCACCTCGATGCTGACCCGATTGCCTTCCAGGCCGCGGATGTTGAACCCCTGGCGGCCAAAGCGCACCGCGTCGACCGGCACGCTGACGCCCGGCACCAGCGCGGCCAGATCGGCAATGTCCATGACGCCATTGCGGTCAAGTTGCTCGCGCTCGACCACGCTGACACTGCCCACCACTTGTTGCAGTGGCTCCGCAGCCCGACTGCCGACCACCACGATCGGCTCCAGTGCCACGGCCACGTTGTCGGCATTGGCTACAGGCTGCGCAAGCGCCACGGCACACGCAAGGAATCCGGAAGCGCCCGTGATGACGAGGCACCGTGGCAGAGGCAGACGCATGGCTGTAGTCCGGCTGAAGAATGGCCAAATTCTAGCGGACGCCGTCGGCGCGACCTTGATTCCACTCAAGTGAAATCCATTGCGGGCAATCAGGACTGATTTCGTCCTCATTTTCTTTGTTTGATCTGAGTCAGGGCAGTCCGCGGAGATACCGGGAAACTGTCGCGTATGGTGCCGGGGGAAAGGCACGCAACGAACCAAAATCGTCAAGGGAGTCAGCTATGCGAAC
>Ga0073900_10001083_pt1 | contig 15586 bp, 20 predicted proteins | sample KloWWTmetKNB5Kit_FD_66666 | JGI IMG/M metagenome (GOLD analysis project Ga0073900, IMG submission 66666) | Active sludge microbial communities from Klosterneuburg, Austria, studying microevolution and ecology of nitrifiers - Klosterneuburg... | ecosystem: Engineered > WWTP > Aerobic digester >...
CGAGCTCCGCGACTGGTCGTCCATACACGAATATCGTTTGGATGTCGCCCGATAGCCGTATTCACTGTTCCTCGATCATCTGCCCAGTCCAAGACAATTGCAGTATATTCTTTTTGAATCGTATGATCTTGAAATTGTTTTTTCAATGATTCATATGATATTTGAGTCTTTGCAACGACCATGACGCCAGATGTTTCGCGGTCTAATCGATGCACGATTCCAGGTCGATCAAGGGTCAGTTTCTCGCCCTTGTGATCAATAACCAATGCTTCGCCTACTCCTTTTATAGTAGGGTGTGTTTCCAAAATCCAATCGATCAATGTTTCACCCTCTCGGCGACCATCTGGATGTACAACAAGACCCGATGGTTTATTAATAACCAACACATTGTCATTTTCAAATATAATTGTTGGTGTAAGTGGACTCATAACAACAGTATGCATAATCCAACGACAATGTAAAAGAAAAAGCTATTCATTTGCTGAATAGCTTTTCTACATTAAGGGAGTATTTAATTAAATAATGGAACCATTTTAGTTGCAATTCCAAATCGCATCATGTGTTCAAAGTTAAGAATCTCTTTTTGATTATTTAGATAAACAACTTGCTGTTGCGATAAATGAGTTCTTTCGATAAAGAAATCTATCGCTGCTTGTTGTTTTTCTTCAAGCTCTCTAATTGAAACAATCTGATCTTTTGACGGAACTGGTAAGTGAACTGTTGCCGTACTATTAATATCAACATGTCGTTCATGCATATTAATTGCAAATATTAATGCCGCAGAATCTGCGATGACTATTTCAGAAATGAACTTACAGTTATAATTCTGAACTATGTCGTGTACTAAGCCACTCATATTTACCATGCTACCCGTATTTCCTCCATGGGATGTAATACGAATATATATCTCGGACAGCTCTTTAATACCTGTAATACTTGTTTTAAAATAATTTTCCATTTCTTCATTAAATCTCCCATTTAATTGAATGTACTTTTTAGTTGACATTTTGTTTCATTTTGTTATACTTTACCTATTATTATAATAATGTCAATACCTCAATATGATGAATGAATCAAAAATCCCAACAAGTACACCGAAAGCAAATCCATTGGAAACTAAAGATGATAATAGTTACAAATTTGACGCTGAAGGAAACCCACGGCTTCACCGCCCTATGCCAGATGGAACAGATGCATTTCTAAGTAAACAAGAATATGAAGAAACTATGGAAACATATAAAGGTTTCGATAAATAAAAAATGCAGCAGTGCATTTTTTATTATTTTCTGGTAATCTGATTTTATTGCCCCCGTAGTTCAATGGATAGAACAGGAGACTTCTAAGCTCTTGATGTAGGTTCGATTCCTGCCAGGGGCACAATATAATCGCTTGCAATTTTCGCAAATTCGGGTACTATCGGAAGTACCAATCGCGGGATTAGCTCAGTTGGTAGAGCAACTCATTTACACTGAGAAGGTCGGGGGTTCGAGTCCCTCATCCCGCACAAACATAAAAACCACTTCGGTGGTTTTTATGTTTGTGCGGGATAGAAAGCCAAAAGTTTGGCTTTCGTGAGGGACGAGAAAACCCTGAGTATGCGATTTCGAAAAATCGCCAACTGGGTATGCGCGAAGTAATAGCGAGCCCGACACGAAACCTGTACAGGAACTGCGATTTCGCGAAATCGCCTACTGGGTAAGGATCGAGTCCTCTATTACACAAAAAATAAAACACCATTCTGGTGTTTTATTTTTTATCTTTAATTTCCTGAAGCATCTTGAATATTTGATCAAGTTTCTCATCCTCGATTCTTGCGAGTCGCGTTTGTAATTCTTCAATCTCTTCTTTTGCTCTAATGTTAGTTTCGTAATCTGCTTTTGCTTGGGCACGATCACGATCTGACTGTCGATTCTGAGACATCATAATAATCGGAGCAGCATATGCAGCCTGTGTTGAGAATAGTAAGTTAAGTAGGATAAATGGAAATGGGTCCCATTGAAATGCGATTCCAATAACATTTAATGCCATCCAGACGATAACAATTAAAGTTTGGATAACAATAAATTTCCACGATCCCATACCTGCTGCTACTTGATCAGCTAATTTCTCACCCCATGTTCTAGTATCTAATTCATCGTCGTGCCAATTTTTTTCTGGAATTTCCATAATGTGTATTATTACTCTGTTAAATAGTTTACTGCTGTCGACATGACTGGTAAATAGAGCGGCAAGACCTCTACTGGAATCTGTATAATAATTTCTTCGTCGAGGAATTCCGTTGGAATAATATCAATAGGGCGAACTGATGCGTTAGTTTTAATTCCTAAATACTGCGCAATTCCTGAAATAGATGCCCCGATTCCATACATATAGAAATCACTTTCAGATGCGTGATAAAACGAGTGCTGGTAATTTGATGATGAGCATGCGACTTGAACTTGTCCAATACTTTCTATTACTGGTTTTAGAGTCATAAGCAGTGCTGCTAATACTTCTTTATCAGGATGCATATGTAGTATTCCATACTGATGAATAATTCGCTCTGCTTCGGCTCGTGTAATCTTTAGTTTTGTTTCAATAACTTTTATTAAATCATTACTTCCAACCTGACACCATGATGAAGCAATTACTTTTCCTGCTTGGACCATACTGACATGAGTACTGTGACTACCAATAGAAATAGTTCCGTATGAAGATTCTTGATTGATATATTTTGCAAGTTTATGAATCGCAAAACTTGATATATCAATATGATCAATAATAAATCCAGCAGATTCCAACAATTCTGGAATATGTCGGAACTGCGCAGGTCGTGCAACAGATACATGAATGTCGTATCCTTGAACTGTCTCGCTGATGACTTCATAGTCAGAGATCATATCAGATTCTGAAAACTCCGGATGTTCGATTAATAATTTTTCCAAATATCGTTCAATTGTTTGTTGTAGTGACAATTGTGATCCACTTCCAAACACAGACCGTGGAACAACCGTGTGGAATACGGTTACATATCGATCAGGAATAACTAAATGAACTTTTTTAAATCCATATTTTTTTCGAGTATCTTGTAATCGTTTTACTAATAAATGATCCTTCATTAAAACATTCCGATCATCAAACAATTCGTCTGGAATTCGCTCGCTAAAAAAGTTTACTAAATCTATCTTCTTTCCAGTTTTTTGCACATGAAAGAATCGAATAAATCGATCATCCAACATACATGCAACAGAGTCGTGTGTTTTTGATAGCAGTGCCATAGATGGGTAAAGTATAACACATTTTTTTGTTATAAATAAAAAACATGACTATAATCATGCTTTTTATTATCGAACCTTACTACCTGGCTCGACTGGTGATTCAGGAATTAAAAATATCGGAGCATCATCTCCAACCGCCATCAACATTCCATTACTTTCTAGGCCTCGAATAGTTCGTGGTTCTAGATTCACAATATACAATACTTGTTTTCCAATAAGTTCACTGTGGTCAGGATAGTATTCACGAATCCCTGACAAAATTTGTCGAACAGGAACAACTGTTCCGTCTGCCATTTCAAAGTCTTCGGTTCTTAATTCCTCGGTAAATTGAATCAAGAATTTTAATAATTTATCAGCGCCTTCAATTTCCTGAATATCTCGAATCGTTCCAATGCGGATATCCATTTTTTTAAACTCATCATAAGTTACATATTCCATATATCGTTGTTATAGCATACATCTGGGCAATAAAAAAGTTCCTCTATTAATGAGGAACTTTCAAAGCTTTTCATTCAAAATCACATACTTGCTAACATTTTTCCTACCTCTGCCATTTTTTGTTCATTAACGAAATAATAGGTATTATTGGCAATATGTTCTTTTTGGATTAACTGTGTTTTTATAAGTGCTCTCATTTCCTGAAACACAGTTGAGTGCGGCTTACCAAGTCTAATAGGAATTTCAGTTGCAATTATTTTTTCATCTTGCTCTAGTAATTCAATTATTTCCTGGCGTAACTTGTTATTCAAGGACTTTAAAATCAAAGAAGCTTTTTTCAACTGAAGACTGTTTATTCCTTTCATGGGTACGATTTTAATTACCTTGATTTAATCATTATGTAAGAGTATTGTCAATTTACTTATTCGCTTCCAAAAATCTCTGTAAGATACTTGCAGCGGCCTGTGCATCAATCGATTGTTGTGCTGGTTTTTTAGTTCTGTTACGAGAAATCGGTTTTTCAATATTCTTTGAGAAATCAAAACTTTTTAAGAAATGCGAAGTAAATCGCTCGTCTTCCATGTGAATCGTTTTTCCAGACAGCTTTTCTAACTCTTCCACAAACACATCAATATCATCCATGATCGCGTTTCGTTCTCCATGTGTATCCATAGACTTTCCAACCACAATTCCATTAATCGATTCGGTTCGTATGATATCGAGAATCTCCTCGAACAGCCTAGGAGAATTTCCGAGGATCACCCTAGGGAACGCAATCGTGCCACCATCATCAGACACGGCAATACCTATTCTTTTCGTTCCATAATCAATTCCCATGTATTTCATGGGTTTACTATATCACATCAAATACAAATGTGGGATTTGCTACGCAAATCCCACATCACCCTTCCTGCTTGTATTTTCCAGACAATTTGATATAGTAGCCACGCATAACCTGCACCAATTCACGGAGGCGTGGATGAGTGGTTTAAATCAACAGTCTTGAAAACTGTCGACTCGAAAGGGTCCGTGAGTTCGAATCTCACCGCCTCCGCAAAGAAAAACTTTTTGAGCAATAAAAACACGCACATTTTACTGTGCGTGTTTTTTTCTTTTGTTTATTAAATTATTGATACACTTCCTCCTGTACAGCAACATCATGTGAGTGCAGTAGTTTGTAATAAATACCATTCGTATCTGCTTCTAATTCATCATGATTTCCGTCCTGAACAATCATTCCGTTTTCCATTACAAGAATTCGGTCGCAGTTTCGAATAGTAGACAAGCGATGAGCAATCACAATTACAGTCTTTCCTTGCAGTTGTGTTTCTAAAATCTGCTGGATTTCTTTCTCTGTAATGTTATCCAGTGATGATGTTGCTTCATCAAAAATTAAAATGGGTGCGTCATGGAGTAGTGCTCGAGCAATACCAATTCGTTGTCGTTGCCCTCCTGAAAGCCTTACGCCTCGCTCACCAACTTCTGAATCATATTTCTGTGGTAAAGATTCTATATATGAATCAATGAAAGCTTTTTTTGCAGCCGCTCTAATTTCATCGAGCGTTGCGTTCGGGTTTCCATATCCGATATTGTCTTTAATTGAACGATTATAGAGATCAATATTTTGAGACACAGAACTAATACAAGACTTGAAACCATCTTGAGTCACATCGGTTTTGATGTTGTAAGGACCAATATGAATTGATCCTTTTTGCACATCAATGACGCGTAACAGAAGCGAGACCAGAGTGGTTTTACCGGCTCCGGTTGAACCAATGATCGCTACTTTTTGCCCTGCTGGAATACTTAAATTAAAATTATTAAATATTTGTGCAGAGGAATTATAAGCAAACGAAACATTTTTAAAATCGATAGTTGCTTGTTCTGGAGAAAGAGATATGCGTTCCAACGCACCTGGTGCATCTACGATACTTGGCGGTGTGTCAATAATCTCCACCATTTCCTCCGCATCGGCAATCGCACGACTAAATTTTCGAATAGTTTTACCAAAATCCCAAAGCGAGCTTGATAATGATCCTGCATAGATAGTAATCAGAATGACATTTCCTGTACTCATTTGATTATTAAACCATAATGATACAGCTGCAATAATTCCTCCAATATGGATAATTGAAGAAAAAATTCCTTGCATTGCGTTTTGCGTGTTCGCAAAATGTAATGCTCTTTGCAGTGCTGAATAATGCTTGTTAACTGTTCCAGAGAAAAAGTTTTTTTCTCTTTTAGTAGTGCCAAATGTTTTCAAAATGGAAATATTTCCCATTACATCAGCAAAATCACCAGTGACTCTGGATTCTTGTTCAGCCTCATTGTAGTCTAGCGCTAACCGCTTTCTACCCATAAAAATTGCATTCAAAATGTAACACCCTACCCAAACTAAAACACCAATGACCATGGGTGGTGAGACAAACAGCATAACAATAGAAACTCCGATAACTTGCACAGTCATCGAAAGAGTACTACCGACTAATTCTTCAAATAGAACTTCGGCAGAATTTACAAATCGTTTCTGGCGAGTTACCAACGCTCCTGCGTGGTTATTCGCAAAAAATGCAAGCGAGTGCTTTGTCATATGCTCGAACGCTAAATTCCGTAAATTACGCATGTGATTTGATTCAAAAAGTGAGTTTATAAATTCACCGCTTCGAAAACAAATTTGAGCTGCGATATGCATCACTGCAAATAAAACAACTTGATGCCAAATGAAATCTCTATCATTGGCATGTGTTGTTAATCCATCTACAAGATCTCTGAGTACATACGGACGCAGAATCTCACGAAACAGCAATGCTGCGGTAAATAGTAAAATAGTGAGGAATGCGGATGTCCGTATTCCTTTGGTGTACTGCCAGTACACAGTAAGTACTCTCTTCATGTCTTTATATTTATTGTTTGAAATGTGGTTTATCTATTTTTATAATAGCATTATTATTCTAATATGTCAACAATGTTCAATACCTAAAAATTATTCATCCCCCATGTTATACTACCCTTCTATAAGCCAATAATTCCTAAATATATGTATACAAAACAAGACTTTATTAACTCTTTTGAAAACGATGTGCGTATTATCAACCACTTGATCGAAAAGATTCCCGCTGATAAATATGACTTTAAATTGATGGATAATCAACGAGCAGTTACTGATTTGCTTCACTACCTTAGTTCAATCTTTTCTGACACATTACAAGTAATGAAAGCTAATGATCAAGATTTATATAAAACACTTCCAAAAGCTCCATCAATTACTCCAGAAAACGCGATTGCACAAATGAATGCAGAAGTTGCAAAAGTAAAAGAACTTCTTGCAGCATGGACAGATGAAGATTTAAAAGCACCTATTTCATTATTCGGCGGACCAGAAATGTCAAAAGGTACTATGCTTGTAGATTATTTATTACAATGGGCAGCTGCATACAAAATGCAATTATTCCTATACATCAAACAAATGGGGATCAAAGTTGGTACTAGTAATGTTTGGGGCGGTATGGATATGCCTGAAATTAAATAATTATGAAAATATTTTATACATACTTAAAAAAATATTGGAAATTGTGCGGATTGATTCTGATCCTTGCTTTGGTCAATCAGGTTTTCTCGTTGCTTGAGCCGTATATTACCCAACTACTTGTTGATAGATATGCTATGCGATTTGCGGAATACACTCGGTCTGAATTTTTAAACGGAGTAGGATTACTCGTTCTGACATTCGTCGGTACAGCGCTTGTATCTCGCATCGCAAAAAATTTCCAAGATTATTATTTAAACACAGTTAGTAAACGAACTGGCGCAGACATGTATCGAGAAGGAGTGCAGCACTCCCTTGCATTGCCATACAGTGTATTCGAAGATGAACGATCTGGTGAAACGCTTGGAAAGCTACAGAAGGCACGCCAAGATACAGAAAATTTGATGCTACAAATTGTGAATACAGTTTTTGTTTCTATTCTTATTCTGTTATTCATTGGAATCTATTCTGCAACGATCTATTGGGTTATTCCTCTTGTGTTTCTTGGTATGATTACAATCATTGGCATAATCAGCATGATCATGTCAAAGCGTATCAAGAAAATACAAACCACTATTGTCGCAGAAACAACTGCACTTGCCGGGTCTACTACGGAATCCTTGCGTAATATTGAACTTGTTAAATCACTTGGATTGGCAGGACAAGAAGTTGATCGTTTGAACATGGTTACTGAAAAGATATTGAAACTAGAACTTAAAAAATTGCGTTATCTACGATCTTTGGATTTTGTTCAAGGAACAATTACTAACGCAGCACGCGCAGGTCTTGTATTCTTTCTTTTTTATCTTATCTTTACTGGCACTATTACGCTTGGGCAGTATTTCTCGTTAAGTATTTATAGCTTCTGGCTATTCTTTCCGTTACAGATGATTGCACCGTTTATTGCGGCATATCGCGAAACAGAAGCATCGCTTGCAAACTATGAAAAGTTGATGAACACATCACCGGAACCGAACCCAGAAAACGCAAAAGCAATTGGCGATGTAACGAAACTTGAATTCAATAATGTTTCATTTGGTTACGGCACTGCAGCTACAAAGGCTCTTTCGGGCATATCGTACAATGTACAGCAAGGAAAAACGATTGCGTTCGTTGGTCCATCTGGGTCTGGAAAAACATCTCTTGTAAAATTGTTGGTTGGTTTGTATATTCCAACTGATGGTGCAATTTTGTACAACAATATACGCCACGATGAAATTAACAAGGAAGAACTTCGCAAACAGATCGGATTTGTTACCCAAGACACACAATTATTTTCGGGAACAATTCGCGAGAACTTATTGTTTGTAAATCCAAACGCAACAGACGATGAGTGTTTGGATGTGCTGAACAAAGCACAATGTCAAAACTTGCTTGCACGCGGTGGACAAGGACTCGACACGGTAATCGGTGAAGGTGGTGTAAAAGTTTCTGGCGGTGAAAAGCAACGCCTATCAATTGCTCGTGCACTGTTGCGCAAGCCAAAGATTTTAGTATTTGATGAGGCAACATCGGCTCTTGATTCATTAACCGAGGAAGAAATCGGAAAAACTATTCGTGATGTATCTCAATTAAAATCACATATTACGATTTTAATTGCACACCGACTTTCAACAATTATGCATGCAGATTGTATTTATGTTCTTGAGAAAGGATCTATTATCGAGTCTGGAACTCATGCGCAACTGATTGAAGAAAAAGGTTTGTACAGCGCTATGTGGCGTCAGCAGGTTGGAGAGCGAAATTAGTTTAATACCCAGTAGGCGATTTTGCGAAATCGAAAACACGCTTTATGCGTGTTTTATTTTTGTATCATTTCCAAGCGTCCTTTTCGCTTTGTTATATTTTTATAATCCCACTGAATATCTTTTGCTTTTTTCAACCATCGTTTCACATGAGTAATCTTTATTTGTTTTAGATCTGTATAATTTATCTCTGCAGCCTTGAAAGATCCTTCTGGTTTTAAATCTGATTCATCAAATGATTGTCCGCTCCAAAATAATAATTGAACATCACCTCTCTTTCTGACCCAATATCCAACAATAGGGTTTTCATCAATAAACCATACAGGTCCGCCATGCCAAACCTTGGAAGTGCTTTTCTTGAGGCTGGCATTAATAGTAGTTTCCAGAACATCACAGATTTCTTTGATGTTCTTTGGTTGGGATTTATTGTATTCGGAAATGGTTCTTGGCTTCATATCGTAAATTATATCATATTATTAAAAATGCCTATTTTGAGTTAAACTGCTCATATGACACAGAAAAGAGTTTCATCGGGAATCGTCCATACATTGCCCGCAGATTTGCAAGCGGCCATTATTGCATCGCCCAAAGTACACGCATTATGGGAAGATATAACACCGCTTGCACGCAACGAATGGATTTGTTGGGTTACTTCTGGCAAGCTTGCTGAAACGCGAACTATTCGTATCACAAAAGCAATTTCAAAAATGTCAGGCGGTATGCGACGACCATGCTGCTGGGCAGGATGTATTCATAGATAAAATAAAAAAAGCTTAATCGCTTTTTTTATTTTCTAAAAGATAATTTGTTATTTTTTAAGGCTTGTCTCAATGCAGGGATCGAGCTTGGTCCAACGCCATGCAGTGTTAGTAGGTCCTTTTCAGTCCATTTCGATAAATCTTTCAGATTCTTAATCTTCGCATTCGTGAGTGCTCGCATTGCAGGCCCAGAAACATGCGGTAATGAACCGTCTTTCTTTCCAGGACTAGCTTTTGCTTTGCCTAAATTTTCGCTTACCCTGAATTTTACTATCTTTGCGATCAACACCAAAGGAGGTTGCTTGTTAATGGGAAAACGAACACAGCCTTTTGATGTTGAATAACTTGAAAGTTCCTTCTCGAATTTTATAATTGCAGACGGTGCTGGATAAAAGCCAATGTGAGTTTTATAGCCAGCAAAGTGTACAAGGTTCTCGTCATTCAGCCGAAATGTCGGCATACCATATCGAATTGCCTCCTCTGCACCAGGAATAGCCTTGTTGATCGTAACCCGCATAGACTGCAGCGTAATTTGCACATCTTTCGGAAACGATTTGATGTATTGATCGATGGTTTTGTAATCTTTCATATTGTTATTTTTCAGAAATCTCCTTCAATTTTTCAAGTGCTTTTGACCACATTTCTTCAAACATTTCTTTATGTTCGGATTCAATATCTTGATCGATAATGATTTTTGTTCCTTGACCTACTGATTCAAATGTATAATTTTCAAATGATGGTGCCCACTTCTTTGCTTCGTCACTAGTTGTATCCTCAATGCCATTTGCATAAATTCCAAGATGTTCAATCGAGATAAATTCATATAATCGATTTTCGGCTATGCGACTAACCATTCCCATCTCGCTACCATTTTCTCCTGGACCAATGAAAAGGATTTTTGATCCCAAACTCCAGTCACCCTTGAAATAAGATCCAGGATGAAACGCACTAGTCCATTGTCGATAAGTTTCGTCTTGAAACATTACATCCCACACGCGATCTACTGGCGCATCTATTATAATTGATGTGTGAAGCTTTTGCATAAAAGTAATGGTTAGATTTATTAATTAGATTCTGTATATTTCTTAAAATTATCCAAGATCACTTCCCACCCACCGCGCTGCATTTCTTCTGGGTTTTCTTGCTTTGGATCAAATGTTTCGGTTATTTTAGTTTTCTGTCCAAGATCTTCAAATGAAATTGAAACGTTGCGACCAACTTCTTCACCTGAAAACTTATCCATTGTATATTCAATTAATTCATTTGGAATAATATTGGTGTATGTTCCTCCAAAATCAAAGCTTACTGATTTATCTTTTGCAGCCATCGTCGTTACAAATGTTCCACCAACTGTCAGATCATTAGTTGCATGTGGTGCTTCCCAGTCATCTGATGCGAATGCCCATTTGGTAATATGTTCTGGCTCGTTCCAGTATTTCCACACTTTCTCGATTGGTGCGTTAATATTTGTTTCTATGGTTATTTTATTCATATAACTTAATTATAACAGTTTTTAAAACAATGAAAATAAATTAAAAAACAATCCATCGTATTGATGAATTGTTTTTTAACTTTTAGCAACTCTATTAACTTAAGGTTCGAGCTTGTCTGCAAATGCAACAAGTCGCTTATACACTTCGAACGCTTGTGGCGGAGCTGTTACCAACATGGCTTCGGATTCGGTTGAATATTCGTTCCAGTCCAGCTTCACGCCGTGACGATCTTTCAGCCATGGAAAATCTTCTAACTTCCAGTAATCGCACACCCACATGTTATGGCCGTCCCAATTATCATAGCTAAGGCAGTAATTTCCGAACCTGAAAATAAGTGTATCTTTTGAATTTTCACGCTCTTCAGGTAAAACAATGCTTGTTGATTCATAATTAAGACGATACATTGCAAGATTCATCTTCCATTTACCTGTAATGCTGTCTTTTTTATATTTACAGCAATAATAATGTGAGATATGCAAATCGATAGCGTCTGACATGTCCAATTTCGGAATCAAGCTAGTATCATCAGCTACGGTAAGGCGCAAATCCCATTCTTGCTTTACTGAATCAAGAGTAAGACTTGCTCCATCAATTTTCATTCCACCAGCAATGGTTTCAAAATGATTCCTGGTAGTATTCTGCCCAGTTTCGGCTGACTGCTCTTCCGAGTTGGATTGCGCCGGCAAATCCTTGTGAGCCTGTCTACAGGCGACACACATCAATACGATGATAATAATTTTTCTCATTAATTTTCTATTTTAATTGGAGCAATAATATCACTTAATATTATATATGTCAATAGTCTATTAATAAGAGATTCTTATATTCTCCTTTTCCTGTTTGACTTTTCTGATTGAAATTGGTCCAATATCACCAAGATTCTCAACATGCGTTCCGCCGCACGGAATACTGAAATCACTATAATATACAATGCGTCGCGGCTTTCCGTTTTGCAAGGCATCATTCTCGAACACAAGTCTTGTTTCGATATTCCTGCTTATTATCTCGTTGCACTTATTTTCAATATCTTTTAGCAACTTTTCTTTATCTAATCCATCCAAACTTCCTGCATACTCTACGTACGGTCCGTTTGGAAAATGATAACCCTTGCCTGGAGTCCAGTCGATTAATAATTCTTTTAATGCCATGTCTACCAAGTGACCAATGGAATGCAGCCTTGTATGCAGTATTCGTTTTTCCTGATCGACAAGCAACTCTACTTTCTCTCCAATACTTAAGGTTCCTGCTTCATATGTGCCAATATGATGAACCTGCTCATTAATATAGCGAACCTCTTCAACTCGAAAGACTACGTTGCCATTTTTTATAATACCCGTGTCGTACGGCTGACCACCGCCTTGCGGATAAAAGATCGTCTCGTCCAATACAATGACAGTTTTTCCATCAATTGTTTTTATATCTTCGATAATAGATTCATAAGAAAACATGTTCATGTGTTCCATGTAGATAAGTTTTGTCATATATTTAAAAATTAGTTAATAAAAATTGGGAGATGCTAAGCATTCTCCCAACGCACAAATGAAAACAACAATTAATCACGATCATCCATACGCTGATACCAATGATTATAACCAAAGGCTATCTCTCCGCTTTTCCCATATATGGGTGCATCGAAATAGTAGCGTTCCTGTTTAGTCCCTACACCCACTGAAGCGGAACGATAGTTGAGCGGGAAAATCAAGATAACAGTTTTCTGTTCAGGCGCTATCGGAAATTCTGCTACTATGCGATCATTAGTAAGCGCTCCCATGTGCCCTCGGCGAGTAAATATGAATTTTGCTTTTCCGTTTATTGCTTCTGTAGCAACAACCAGCACTAGATACTCGTCGGCGGCGGTTATGCCTTCTGACTTTTCGAACGGCTGAACAACTGGCGCAATCTGTGAAAGAACATCAATTGCATCGCATTTTGCCCTGAGCTTGAAATGCCCATAAGGAATGTCTGTGGAACCGCCGCCAATGCAGCCGAATCGGTAGTCAACATCTGTGTTCTGTTGTTCGAGTCCTGCATGCGAGCAGATAAATGTGAAAATTTGTGCGAAATTTTCAAATGTTAGTTTGTCTTTAAAAATCTGTTTCATTTTTTATATTTTAAGTTTTTGGAAGAAATATCTCTTCTGTATTAGTATATTAATACTGAATAATAAGTTAATTTTTATAGCAAATTAATCATATTTGTATCTTTTTGTTATAAATGATAGATTATCAATATGATCAAGATTAATGAAGTCGTTGAACAAATCGTGTATTCCGAGGAAGAAGCACTGTATTCCCTCTCTCAAAAATTCATGAATCTGTCTGCCTATGCCAAACGCATCAGAAAGGAAGTGGAACGACAGACCAAAAAAACAGTTAAGACGACAAGTATTGTCGTTGCGCTTTCGCGCATCCAAAAGCAGATGAAGAAGGTCCATCCACTTATCCAGGATATAAAAATAAATAACATCACTGCCAAATCTCCCTTGTCAGAAATCGTATTTGAAAAGACGCCAGCGACGATTACTAAATATTCTCAATTGTATGAAAAAGTAAAAACTACAAGTGATGATTTTTTGACCATAACTCTCTCTACCTCAGAAATTACAATAATTTGTTCTGATCGAATAAAACAGTCTATATTAAATCATTTTAAAGAAATACCCATTATGATCGAAGCAGGCCTTGCTTCTCTTGGGATATCTATAGACCCGAAATACTATCCAATGCCAAACATTACTTATTCACTAATTAGAAGAATTGCTACAAAGAAAATTCCTCTTGCGGAAACGATTACGACTCATGCTGAAATAATTTTTGTGTTTCATCAAGAAAATCTTTCAGAAGTATTAAACTTATTTCAAACACAATAAAACACCAAAATGGTGTTTTATTGTTTATCTTTTTTCTTTTCGCATCTTTTTTCCGCGGGTTTGCTTTTCGATAGGATTTTGGTCTTTCAAAATATTCCTGATTTGTTCTTTTGTAATATTGTGTGTTCTTAGTATTTCTGGCATTGATTTTCCTGCTGCAATTTCTGATTGAATATCTGTTATATTAACACCCAGTTTTTTTGCGATATTCGTGATTTGTGTATTTGTTAACTTGTGGTGATCTTTTCCCATCCCTGTTTCAGCAAGCGTGCTTCGGATTGCTTCCATTGATATATTATGAGATTTCAACACATCGCGCACAGGTGCTCCTGCATTAATCTCTGTTTTTATTTTATTAATTTCATCGTTATTTAGTTGTAGTGTTGATGCAAATGCTCTATTTGAAAGTAGGAGCATAAGCACCAGTAGTCCGCCGGTAATAAAGGCTTTTTTGCGCATAATAATAAATATAAGGTTAAAGAACTTGGTAAAAATAATTCAAAATAATAAGTTTGTTAGGAACCACCACTGCGGTCCCTAGATCTAATTATACTCTATGGTCTAGCTTGCTACATGATTGCAACATAGAAACATGTCAATGCACAACCCGGCCTGAAAATGATATTTGAACCTATTGCGTTTCTGGCGATACTGTAAGTAAATTTAAAATTTCTTGGATTATTGATATATGTCTTTTTTATATATAGTTAAGTGCTATAATGATTACATGAAACTGCGCCTATTCGTCGTAACACTATTTACCTTGTTTTGTATCATATTCATTATTGGAAATGATTCTGTTGAACTTTTTCGTTGGTTCTGCGCAATTGTATCTGTTATGAGTATTACCGCAATGTACTATGCGCATCGCAAAGAACGATTAGAAAAATCTGAGCAAGCAAAAGGCTTAATAATGGAAGAAACAAATAAAAAAATGGAAACAATTAATCAAGCAAAGAATGAATTCCTTTCATTTGCAACACATCAATTGCGCAGTCCGCTTACTTCGATTAAATGGGGGCTTAATGCAATTTCCGATTCTGTAAAAAACGATGCTTCAACCCTTCAGATGGTGGAACAACTGCGAACAATTGCAGATAATATGGTGACTACTATTAGCGATTTATTAGACATTTCTAAAATTGAACAAGGAGGATTAATTCTAACCACCGAATCTGTTGACTTAGTTGAATTACTCGATCAACTTGCAGAGGACTTTAGAATGACTGCTGGTGCAAAATCTCTTTTATTGCAATTTAAGACAGATTTACCAATTGCGATTATTTCTGGTGATAAAACCAAACTACGCCAGGTATTTTCAAATCTTATCGATAACGCCATTAAATACACATCAAGTGGTTCTATAACCATTTCTTTATCATATCAAGCTAATGGAAATAAATTTAATATAGATATTACAGATACTGGTCCTGGGATTGAAAAAGAGGAATTAACCAATTTGTTTGAAAAATTTGCACGAGGGACCGCAGGAAAAGCATC
>Ga0073900_10001086_pt1 | contig 15578 bp, 9 predicted proteins | sample KloWWTmetKNB5Kit_FD_66666 | JGI IMG/M metagenome (GOLD analysis project Ga0073900, IMG submission 66666) | Active sludge microbial communities from Klosterneuburg, Austria, studying microevolution and ecology of nitrifiers - Klosterneuburg... | ecosystem: Engineered > WWTP > Aerobic digester >...
CTTAGCATTGTTCGTACCAAAATAGCTTTGGTACCAGACTTGCTGCACGTAGGGCGTTGTCGACTGGCCCTTGGCCAACTGACATAAGTGGCGGGAATTTGCATTCGGATCTTTGCTTTTGCCGACCAATGCCCAGTTGCCGGTTTGGCTCACATAAACTTCCATGTCCCACTTGTCGTTTGAGGCTTTTATGCCTGTCGGTTCTTGTTCTAGCATAATTGACAAAGATTTTATGATGCGAAAACTGTAATCGCAGATGGGGCTGGTACGGAGACCCAAAGCATCGACGCCATCGTTGGGATCCCAAATCGCCGTGCCGGACCAATGAACGCTCAACTGGGTGCAAGGCTTGGTATCGCCGTGCAGGCACTCGAAGAAAACCGAAGCGCTGACCCTCCGATTGATCTCGTAGTCCCACGACATTCTGCGATTGTCATACCAGATTTTGGTGGGCTCACCGAGTTGCCTGATCACCTCTCGCTGGCTCGGGCTGAGCAGCCGGAGGAGCGGCTCATTGTCCACTCGCCTGACTGCGCTCACGCCCTCGGAACCAGTGACGGTAAACCCATTGATAAGTCTGGTCTTCTTGTTAAAGGACACTTCCAACTGGCCTTTGGCCCAGAAGTATTTCTCTGATGCCCCGAAATCTTCGCTGCGAGCCGGTTGGCCGAAGCGCTTCAAAGCATCGTCGATCGAGGCACCGTACCGAATCCCTGCGAAGACAAAGGGCACATCGTCCGAGCCCGCGGCGTCTTTCGTGAGTTGCGCGGCAACGTGTCCAGGCGTCGCAAGCGCCGCGAGTGCTGCTAGTAGACTGGCTGCAAGCGTCTTGTTCATAGCGACTCCAGCTGGGTTTAAAAATTCTATCCACAGGTTCCGCATCGCTTCCAAGTCGGACAACGGATAGGAATAGTGCTGATCTAGAACGGCAGGCGTCCTGTCAACAGATAGAAAAGTGCTAGTAGAAAACCTGCCGCCATCGTGAACTTCAGGGCTACCCGGAGCGCGATACCCACAAAGTGCAAGGCCCATCCCAGTGCCCACAGCCCAGCCCCAAGCACTGCTCCACCGATATACCCACCAGAGAGCACGCCGATCAGATCGGGACCGGCCGGACGATCCAGCAGGAAGAACCAAAAAAGCGCTGTGCATACGAGTACAACCATCGCTGTCCTGGACACGATCTGCCTGAAGGGAACAGGTGTGCCAGACCCAGCCGGTGAATAGGTACCAACTCCTGCGATGGGCTGCTGAGCGCTCGCATTTGCCGCCAGGAAGTCTCGTTGAAACCTCTCGTCTCGCTCACGGGCGGCGGCCGCTGCCGCTTCCTGCTCCAGCCGCTGTTCCCTCTGCCTGGCCCATACTCCTTGCTGTTGCTCATAGTTTCCCGGCTGGGCGCCTTGGAAGTAGCCCTTATCAAACTCGCTCATCGCTGATCCTCCCCGCCGGCCGTACATCCAGCTTAAATAGGAAATAAGGATATGAAATTCAACTGCAATCAAAAAGGGGAGACACTCACGGCACTAAACAGTTCATTCCAGCATGTGCAGGAAACTGTTCGCTAACTTTCGATGTCGAGAAATTGCCTAAAGATTTACCCGTACACTCAGCGGCAACTTATTGGTATGTCGCCCCATGTTTTTGAAGACCAGGGAACTTCCACTAGTTGATGACCAACCCGAGTACTTCAATAGTCTTGCTTCGAAGCTTTTTTGCCTGCCAAAACAATTCGGCCAATATAGCCGTTGCAGCCCCCGGTTTAGCGCGATTGACAATACCCGCGGAACCAATTCGCATACGCGTTTATCGAAGGTGAATCCGATCTTCAAATCTGGAGACTCAATAATGCGGAGAACCGTACTCATCGCCATGATCTCATTGGCCTGCCTTTCTGCGCATGCAGAAGTGGTGTACATCAAGCGCTCCGAATTGTGGGCCCATGAACTGGGCAAATCGGTCCAGCAGGGAGTCGAGAGTTACAACGATTGGAACCGTTACATGGGAGCGCGGGATGCTGACTATGCGAAGCTCGAAGAGTTGAAGATGAAGGTCGCATCTTGCAATCAGTGTCCGGATCGTGCCCGCCTCGTCACCCAAGCCAACGAACTGGAGGCGCGGCTGACCCAGTTCGACGACATGCTGTGCGGCACACTCGACGCATTGAAGCAATTCAGTACTGAAGCTAGAGATACTGCAATAAAGAAGCTGTTCCGGCTCGACTCCGTTTGCGAGAAGGTGACCAAGAGGAAGTACGAGGCCATGGACCGCGAGTATTTTGAGAAGCAGTACAAGCGTATTGCTGCAGGAGACCTTGAAGGTTATGCCGCGGTTGGGATGCGGCACATCATGGATCGGGACAGGGGCTGGATTGAGCGGAACAGTGCGGGCTGCCCGTGGCTTTATCGCGGCGCACATCTCGGCAATGCTAGGTCCACGACCGACCTCGCCTTCAACTGCATGTTTGACGAGGTCAGCACCGAACAAGAGCGCAAGCAGATCGCCGCGCTGCTTAAGGCTTGCTCCGACAGAGGTGAGAATTCTTGTACTCAGCTTCTAGCGGAGATGTACTCCGAGACCTTTAACAAAACGAGTCACGCTCCTTTTCCCCCCAACAACAAAGAAGCGCTTCGACTGTGGGACTTGGCTGCTGCCCGAGGCCATAGCCTAAGTGCCGAGCGTGCAGTGCGGTTGCGATCAAGAATGGGCCTCTCGCAACCGCTAGCCAAGTAACCTTGTCCCTGAAAAACATATCCCTTGCTGAGTGATCCAATCCAAGCAAGATGTTGCGAGTGGCAAACACACGCAACGCTTACGGCGTGGAGGAGTTCGGATCAGTGCCTAGCCGAGGGGCAACTAACCTGTGCTTAGCCGACTGAGTCGTTCAGTTAGTTGAGTGTCAGCAATGGCCGAGGAATTGCCAGTCAGTCGTAGGCTGGAACGGCCGCTGCAATCAGCTACCTGCCGTTGAACCGCAGATTGCTTGACCGACAGCAATCGGCACCCAAGAGCCACTCCACAAACTCAAGGCTGAGCGGCAGCAAACTGAGTTGACCGGCCGCTGGCTATGCATTTGTCAGCAGGCCGGAATCAGTCTGAACCTGCCGCTGACATGGGACGTGAGTCGCTAACATGGGCACGGTCGGCTTTCAGACGGTTTGCTGCCATTCAGGTTTCCGGGTCGGTCGGCAGGATCGTGCCCAAACCGGCCGTTGCAGTTTCCCGATAGCAGCCACTCAGCCAAACCCGGGATTTTTGAAGTGAAATGCTCCGAACCGGCCATTCGCGACCTCACCCATTCGGCCATGAACTGCCGGTGACGATATCTTCCCAAAGCCGACGTTGAGGTGGACCACGCGCCCGTCAGCGGCCATTCGCCCGTCAGCGTCGGTCCTCGCAGACGACGGGACGCTTTAAGATGCGGATTCAACTGGTGGAAGCAACAGATTGGCAGGGTCTCGGTCCGGCCAACTGCACCAACCTTTGCTGCACTGGCTCGAATGACCCGCTTTCGGAAGTGGCGGAAGTCCAACTGGCGGCCCATGGGGCGGCGCCTACCGCCTGGTTTTCCAGAGGCGCTGGCCTATGCCTTCGATCGCCACAAGACGCTGTCGCCGCGCCGGCGCTCCGCCGTGGCGACGAGCGCATCGAGCGTGTGGTCAATGTGGCCGAGGCGATCGTGGCCTAGTTGGCGAAGCAGCCCCAGGGCGCTGTCACTCGCTACCTGGCCGAGCGCCACGATCGGCTGCATGCCTGGCAGCCGGCCGGGCCGTGGGCGGGCGAGCTCTACGCGTTGATCAAGCGATGCGCTACTGGTCAAGCATCGCAACGCCCTGCGCCAGCTGTCGGTCGAGACTTCGTTGCTCAACGAGGAGTGGGATGGGCTGCAAGCCGCCTTCGCCCGCTTCATCGAGGCGCTCGATACGCGCATCGAGCGCCTCGTGGCCCAGGACGCTGAGCTGGCACGCCGCTGTGCGCGGCTGCGCACCATTCCCGGCATGGGGGTGCAGACGGCGGCCTTGCTCGCGGCGCTGCCGGGTCGGATCGGGTTCGCCAACGCCAAGCCTTGGTCGTCTTCTGTGGCCTGGATCCGCTGCCAAACGACTCGGGCGCCGGCATGGCAAGCGACGGTTAACGCGGGCTGGCGCTGTGCGAAGCCGGCCGTGTCACCACGAGGCGATGCCGATCCTCGGAGGCAAGCTGCTGCGCACCGCTTTCGCGCTCTGGCGCAGTAATCAGGTGGTCGAGCCGGTCCGGTTCAGCGCTTTATCCACTTGACGACAAACATAGAACCCCAGACGGATGACTACGCAGGCTCCGCTGCCACCGTCGCGCCCACACCCAGCCGCTGCGGCCTCTTCACGCCTGTCGCGAGCCCGTGCACTTGCGAAATCCGGTGGGCGCTACTCAATCACCAGCCGCGCGCCCGCCACGCGGTCGGAACAGCCCTGGGTCGCGTTGCGTCACGCGCTGGAACTTCACGGTGATGCGGCTTTCGTCAAGCTTCTCCGCCTGCAGTTCCAGTCGCGACAGCGGCACCGTGACCGTAACGTCGCCGCCGTAACCGACCTCCAGCGTGCCGCGAAGCGCCAAGTCGGTGGCGAAGTAGGCACGTAGGCCGCCTTCGTCATCGTCGATGTCGACCAGATGAGCTGCGACCGTCTTGCCGTCGGTGACCACGCGGGCGAACGGCTCCAGCGCACGCTGCGGGAAGCGGCCACCGCGCAGCGCGATGCGTAACAGCAGATGAGGCAAATTGCCGACCTCGCGCAACACCTCCACGGCGTCGATCTGCAGCGCCACCGGTTGCTGGTAAGTAAACTTGATCATGGCCTGGTTCCTGGTTAGTTGCTGAACTCGAGTTCATCGACAGCCAGCTCGCCGCTGGCAATTTCCGAGAATGCGAACTTGATCTGCATGACGTCGGTTAGATCGACGGTGACGGCACCTGCGCAGACCACGGTGAACGCGCTCAGCGGGATGCGCAGAGTCGACAGTGACGACTTCGTGTTCGCCACCTCGTTGGCGACCGCGGTCTCGGGCACGCCGCCGAAGGCAGACGCGCGGATCAGCCGCTCGTTGCCGCTGCCGTCTCGCAGGCCGATACGCAGGTTCTGCGGCCCGCTGGGGTTCGATGCGCTGGCCACCACCTTGCCCAGCCGCACTGCCAAGTGGCTGAAGGCCGTGACGTTGCGTTGGCCGGCCGGCACGTCGAAGGCGAGCTGGTCGCCGCTGTCGTTCCATCGCAGTCGCAGCCCGCCGGTATCGTGCGGCGACTGGTTGTCCTGCGGAAAGAGCTGGGTCTCGACCGGAGTCGCCTGCAGCCCGGTCTGGACCGCCGCGCCGCCGATGGTGCTGGTCTGCCAGTCGTCAGCAGCATGCGGCCCTTCAAAGTCGTCGACCGTGCGGCGCACCGCGCTGCGATACTGCACCGCGATGACGGCACCGGTGGCACCGACCGCAGGCGGTTTCCATTCGCCGGTGAACATGCCCTGCCACTGCGGTTCGGCGAGCACATGCATGCGGCAGAACGCGTTGCAGTATGCGAGCAGGATTTTCTGCTGGTCGGCCACCGCCATCAGCGGCGGCACCGGTGGCGTGCCAAAGGCTTCGTTGTGGGTGACGAAGCCGTTGTGCGTGGCGTCGGACACATAGGCCATCGCCTTGTCCTGGCCGCTGAAGCGGTCGTACAGCGAAAAGCCCGACTGCCGCACGTTGTAGCCGGCGTACGGCGTGCCGCCCGAGACGTCGTCGTCCTTCGCGCCGTACAGCACGAACAGCGGCTGAGCCGCCGCGCCGCCGAGCGTTTCGCGTCCGTACTGGTCGGTCGGCCCTAGCGCCAGCAGCGCGCGCAGCCCGACCCCGAGGCCGAGCGACTGGTTCAGCCGCGCGATCTTGAACACCGCCTCGCCGCCGCGGCTGTGGCCGAGCACCGCGACTTCGTTGCGCAGCGACGCACCGAACACCGTGCCGAGCGTCGCGACATGGTCGAAGAAGGCATTCGCACGCGCCAGCCCGGCAAGCCCGCCGTTGAGGTGGATGGCCACCGCGATGAAACCGTTGCGTGCCATGTGCTCCAGCAGGAATGCGTAGTTTGTGTAGGTGTGGCCGTTGCCGTGTACCACCATGAACAATGGGTAGTTCGCCTGGGTGGCGCTGATCTGCGACGGCAGTGTGGCCCCCGCCACGTCGGCAGGAAAACGCACGATCGCCAACCTCGGTATGGTCACGTTGACCGGCGTGAAGCTGCCCGGGTTGAAGTACGCGCCGTTTTCGTCCTGCACCGTCATTGACGCGGCGATGCCGTGGCCCGACAGGAAGGCGGCGTCGACGGCGAACGCGCCGACCTGGCCCCAGGGCGCCAGCGTCCCGGGGTCGGCCACGACGCGCAGACCCGGTGTGAAGTAGCCGTCGATCATGTCAGCCGGCGTGTCGAAGCTGCCGTCAGGCACGAAGTTCGCGGGGTTCGGGTCGTTGTTGCCGAAGTCGGCCACGATGTCGAAGCTGCCAAGCTGGTTGGCGCTCGGCCAGACGAGCTGCATGTTGGCGTTGATGCAGCCGCTCTGCAAAACGATTTGCAGCGGCCCTACCGGCGCCACGTGCACCAGCGCCGAGCTTGTGTTCCACTGCGTCGCAGTCTTCGACGCCACCACGTTCAGCGCGATCTTCTTGCCGATCTGGCCTGGCATCACGATGCCCGGGTCCATCGCGGCGTAGATGTTCTCGCCCAGCGCGAAGGTGTCGCGGTAGCGGAAGTAGGGCGCGCCGCTGACGGGGCTGCCGCTCATCGGGAACGCGTTTACGCAGCCGCCGAGCACGGGCTTTGCGCGCCAGAAGTCTTCGCGCACGACGAGCCCGGCAAAACCGCGGCCAACGACGATGTCGTGCGCCTGCAGGCGCCACGCGGTATCGGCCTCAAAGCCGTAGCGCACCGGCCGCAGCACGATACTGTACGCCCCTGGCGGCACGCGACCGGCCGACGCCAGGCGCACCGTTCCGTTTTCGCCGCGCGCGAGGTTGTCGAACACCATCGGCTGACCCTCGCGGTCGCGCAGCGGCACGACCGGGTCGCCGGCCACCCAGCCGTCGCGCCGATCCACGAGCCAGGCGCGCAGCGGTGCTTTTGGTGCGTTAGCGATGGCCAGGATCAGGTCGTCGCGGTCGCCCTGGATCGCATTGAGCAACTCGCCTTTCGCGTTGGCGACGAAGGCCAGCGGCACCTTGCCCCGCAATTCGATCGCCAGCGTGCCATTGGCGACGGTGCGCCCGCCGTCGCGAAGCGCCCAGCCGAGCTGCTGCCCGGCCAGGCGCTTGCGCGCCGCCGCGAGCGAGACAGCTTCGTCGGCGTCGAAGGCCGACAGGCCGAACTGGGCCAGCACAACGCTCCTGTCGATGCAGCCCTGCGCATTGCTCGCCACCGTGTGCACGAGGCTCCGGTCTCCTTTGCCGCCCGCCTTGGCGCTGCGCGGGCCGGTGCTCAGGTGCAACGCGTAGACGGTGTTCGGCCGCAGTCCGGCGCCTTGCAGCGCCAGCGTCTGCCCAAGGCCGACGCTGCCGGCTTCCTGCTCGTCGACCAGCAGCGCCACGTCGGGCCGTCGGTACCCACGCTGCAGGTCGCTTTCAGGCACCTGCAGCAGCAGGCGGCCCGCCGGCAGGTCGGCCAGCCGCAGCGGCTTCGTCGTGTGGAATGGCGCCCCCTTGGGCTGGCGACTCACCGTGAACACCAGGCAGGTGCTGTCCTGCAGCTTGAACGCCCGGCCAATCGGCAGCACGATGCTGAAACGCCCGAGCGCGTTGCTGATGCAGCGGCCGGCCGGCCGCTTCGGGTCGGCGACGAGCACCTTGACGAGCACCTCGGCCAGAGGCCCCGCGGCTGCGGTTACGGTGCCTTCGATGGTCACTGCACAGACTTCGTTCATGGTCTACCTCCTGATTGACGACAACGGGTGGGCGCCGCTACTACGCCTGCAGCATGCGCAATGCCACGCGCCGGAACGGAGCACCACCGGGCAAGCGGCCCTGTAGTTCGATATCGACCTGCGCCAGGCCACACGGCACGGATTCCCGTCGATTTATCTTTGACGATGAGGCGCTTGACGCTGATTCCGTACGCTTCGAGCGTCATGATCTCGCCGTCGGTCAGCGTCAGCTGCGGCGCGCCGTCAACCGCGTAGCTCGGCGTCCGTACGCCGAGCGACTCAACACCGAACGATGATCTTGCGGAGTCCATGATCGCCGAGACAGACGGTCACCGTGCAACCCTCGCGACACGCACGCAGCACGACCTCCGCCACCCCCTTCTCGCGCGAACTGACGTGATGATGCTCGGAACACGACTCAAGGATGAAGCCGATGAAATCACCGAAGCAATCGAAGATCACCTCGCGCACCTTGCCGGTAAGCTGTCCGGGTCTTTCGGGGCTCGCTTCGCCCGGCAAGCCGGGATCGTCCGGCGATGCCGGAACCAGAGCGGGGTCGAGTCCCAGTCCGGCGATCTGATCGCCCAACTGAAACAGGTACCGGACGAACACCGGGTGCCAGGTGTCAGTGGCTGGAATTGCCTGGAAGATGTAGCGCAGGGCCGCGAGATTGCGCACGAGCTTGCGGAGAAGAGGCTCGCCGGATCCAACGACCACCCGCAACTGGAAGGCACCGAGCACGTGGCGGCGGGACAGGTTCACCTTTTTCGCCTTCTTCTCCCCGCGGCTATCGGTCCGGATGGTCAGGCCCGTATGGTGCTGTACGTCGACGGAGAACCGCTGACCATCGATCACCGTCTGTGGAAGTTGCAGCGTCAACAGGCCGGGAGTCGCATCTCGGATCACTCCCGGAATCGGGATGTACGCGATATCACCGACCGTGAACGAGACCGTATTAGTATCGACCTTGGTGATGATTTGCGGTCCTGGCCGAAGGCTCTCCGCCAGGGCAATCACGTCGTCCGCCTGCCACGCCGGCAGGTAAAGGCTCGCGACTGCCTCGCGCGGCAGATTGTTCCAGCGGAATACGAGTTCGTCATACCGCATCTGCTGGTTCGATGCAGTAGCGGCGGATCTGAGCAGGCCGGCGCGCGCCGACTGCGATGGCTTCAACAAGAAAGTGTGCTGTACTCGGTGCGTCGACTCGATACCGGGATTGTCGGACTCGACGATTGAGAGGTTACGCTGTGCTAGCCGGTCGCTTGTTGCCGGCTTTGCGCCGTTCGAGATCGGATCGGCGACGCCTGGCTGGAAGCGGATTTCGGCGACCAGGCACTGGTGGACCCCCCGCACGAGCTGCATGATTGGAATCCTGTTCGTGAACGGGCCGTCGCTCCCGACCGGGACGTTGGCCGGGAACTGCGGCTCGGTCTGGTTAAAGTCGAGCCAGACGCCGAAGTATGTGTGCGCTTCGACCGAGCCCGCGTGCACGAGGGTATGCTTGTTCGTGTTGTCGAGCTGCGCTGTCATGCTTTGCGACGCTGTGTTGACACGGGCCTCCGCGAAATATGGAACCGACGTGATCTGGTTGCCCGCACCGCTGAAGAAATTGTTGATGCCGAGCAGCGGAATCGTCCCTGCGGGCGTCCGGCGGTAGTTCTGCATCTGGGCAGTCGTGCTGTTCGTGTAGCTCAGATCCGAAACCATCGTGTTGAAGGTCCGGAAAAAGGCGCGCACGTCGACGGCGTCCTGCGAATTGGCGCGATAGCGGACTTTGGCCACCGCGAAATTGAGAACGCGAACCCCGCCGACCGTGCGCGAGAGTTCGAGCTCGTTCGACGAAAGGCTTTCGAAAGAAGGCGCGTCCGCATTCCCGTATCCACGCAGCTCCGCAACCAGCGCCTGTATGTAGTTGTATGGCGCGGCGACGACCGTGTTCGGATCCTGGAGCGAGACCGAACTGGAGCTATGGACTTTCTGGCCCGGTCGCAGTTGAAACACGCGCACATCCGTGCTCAGCCAGGTTACCGGCCCGTCCAGCATGTACGGACTCGGCTGATCGAGAAGGTGCATGAGCGCGACATCCGTGATTCCGCCAAGGGTGGCTTCAACATAGATGTCGCGTTTCTCCGCGGTGAACGCCGACGTGTTGTTGAAGTGGACGCGGTACTCGAACATGATTCGTTGCGGCGTCGTCGGAGCGCCGGCGTTCTCCAGTACCACATTCGTCTTGACGGAAGTAATCGTATTGATCGCCGACCCGCCGATCGAGCTCAGGAACCTGATGTTTGGCTTGGCGGCTGGAAGTCCCAGCTCAGAAGGCGAGAAGCCATCGTAGAACACGTAGAACGCCTCGTCGTAGTTTTTGGTGGAATCGACCCCGTCCTTTGAAAAGCTGTCGCGATTGGTGACAATGAAGCTGTCGATGCCGAGTGCTTCGAGGCCAAGCCCCATGAGGCCGGCGGAGACGTCCTTGATGATTTCCTGCATTTCCGCCCAGGGCGGCTGAAATTCGGTGCCCCATTCGACGGTGAATGAGAGGGCATTTGACAATCCGGGACTGGCGAAGTGACGGCTGTACGCGTAGTCCTGGTTCGTTCCCGACGTGGGATACAGCGAGAAGCTCGGCTTGGCGACATAATACTTCCCGCGCACTTCGCCGAGCGTGCGCGTGAACGCCTCGGACAGTGCAATCAGGTTCGAGAGATCGTTATCGGGGATGTACTCGTCGTAGTCGTCACCTAGAAGTCCGCGCTGGTGGTTGTATGCCGAATTCTGGAAGTTCTTCCCGGTGTCCGCGACCTGCATCTCGTCGTTGCCCCATACGTAGAGGATGTCCTCCGAATAACTGTGAACGTCGATATACCAGCGGATACGCGTATAGGTATCGTGGATGTAGTTGATGTTCTTGGTTTCGGCTTCGCTGTGAGGTGTGCTTCCGTGGTAGGTGTCATCCCCCGGATTGGTGGACGCGAGGAAAACGTTGACGGCCGCGGGGGCGAACGCCGTGTTGAAATCCCAGAGAAAGTCCTGGTTGCGGTTGATGTCCACACCGATCCGGGACGGGTCGCCCCCACTGGCGGCCACATTGCGGTTCTTGCGCCACAAGGCGACCGATGTCTGCGAAAAGTTGCGGCCGTCGGGGTTGACACACGGGAAGATGATCACGTTGATCCGCTCCATGAGGGCCTTGACCTCCGCAGCGGAAAAGTGCCTGCCCCCATAAGCCACACCCGTGCCACCGGCGTAGGCGTCGCACAGGTCAGTGGCGAGGTTGACAAGGATTTCGCAGCTCCCCCATTCCCGGGCGTGCACACCGCCGGTCAGATAGTACGCATCGACCGCGTTCGCAGGCGCCGTGCCGAGGCGGACCGCATGGTTCGTGCGCCCCTCGACCGTGGTGTGCGGAAGTGTGATCAGTTCGCAGATCGTCGGATGAGCGGCAGCGAGCCCGATCAGGGCCGACTCAACTTCGGTGACATTCATGTATGGCATGGCCGTTACCTCTTCTCGCCAATTCCGGTTGGCTTGATCTTTCCTCCCTTGAAGCGGTCGGTCTTCGAGACCTCCTTCTGACGCTCAGCCAATACCTTCCCGAAGTTCGCCTCCGCTTCATGTCGAAAGCCCAGAGCCTTGATCTTCCTCGCCTCCTCCGGCGAGGCGTAGAGAATGACGCGGTACGAGCCGTCGTTCTCGCGCCTCGGAGCGCCGCAATCCAACGAGACCTTCGCTTTGGAAAGAACCTCGTTCAGTGCCTGCTGGTCGGGCACCCAGAGCGTGATTTTCTCGATATCTTCCATGGTTCCTCCCTTGTCATCTCTACGATCGATTAGCAGCCAGCCAGGGCCACTGCTGAGAGCAAAACTACAACACCATGTTTCTGATCTGCACGCCGAACTTGGCATCGTGGTCGGCGGTGACGAGGCCGAGCGCGTCCAGGTGCGCGAGCAAGGTCACTGTCTGACCAGACGGCGCGACGCAGCAGGTCCAGGTGGCCATCGCGCGGCTACCGCTTGCCGATGGTCAGCGAGAGCGTTGCCGAGCCGCTGATCTCACCTGAAGGCTGGCGTTGGATCAGCACGATCTCGTACGCGCCGGGCTGTGCACCCTGGCCGACGATGCCGCCGACGAGCACCGGCGACAGCCGCCCCTGGCCGCCGAGCACCGGCACCTGCACCCGCGGCCGGGCACGCAGGAATACGACCTCGCGGCCGTCGTGGTGCCCGATGCGCCAGGCCTGGTGCCCGGGTTTCAGCCACCAAGGCCGCGGCGGCAGCGTTTCAGTGGCTTCGTCACGCACCGGTGTGCAGCAGCAGCCGCGTGCAGGATAGGTGTGCGCCGGGCCTTGTGCCGACGCCGGGTCGAACCGGCGTAGCCGGCGGCGAAGCAGCGGGTCGAAGAGGTCGATGTAGAGCTCGACCTCGCTCGGCAGGCGGCCTCGGTTGACTTCGAGCAGCAGAAAGTCGGCGCTGTTCTCTTCGTTGCCGACGACGAGGGTCATCGCGAAGTCGCTGCCGGCGTCGGTGCCGACGATCGAGATGTTCTTCTGCGCCAGGTTGTTGTCGTCCCACACATGGTTGCCGGTGGCGGCGGGGCCATCGTGCGGCGTCACCTCGGCCAGCAGGCAGGGGTGCCAGCCCACCAGGCCGGAAGTCGTGACCACTTCTACCGGCGGGATCAGCCCGGCCGGCCATTCGATGTTGACGATCTGCTCGCCGCCGGGCGGGACGCCGGTGACCTTGGCCTCGCCGATAAAGTAGGTGCCCGGTGTCATCGGCGACGGCAACGGATCGCCGGGGCCGTTGGTCGGCTGGAACGAGGCTGGGTACGTGAACTCCATGCCCGGGTAATGCGTCACCGAGATACGCACCCAAGCGTCCAGCGACGCTGCCGTGCCGTTGTTGTGGACGCGGGCGTAGACCCAGTTGGCCTGGCCGCGGAGCGGGTCCTGGTGCGGCCCGGCGCTGGCGTAGCTGGCGGGCAGCGGGCCAGGATCTACGGCGGGCGCGGTGCGGCGACACCAAATGTCCGGGCTGTTCCAGAAAGCGCCTGCCGAGGCCACGGCACCAACGTCGGCGAGGTTGTCGCGCAGAACCAAGTCGCGTGTGGCGGCAAACGTGATCGCCGTCTGCACGGCGGCTCCGGCATTGACGCGGCCGTAGCCGTACCAGCCGCTGCGCACCGCGGGCAGGCCGGAGCCGACCGACGGGTTGCCGTTTGCGTCGAGCCACTGGCCCACCGGGTCGACGTTGGCGAGGTCGAACTTGACCGCGGTGTCGCGCAGGATCTGGCGCGCCTCAATGTAGATCAGCCCCGGGTTGGCCGACAGCACCAGCGCTGCGACACCGGCACACAGCGGCGTCGCCGACGAGGTGCCGCCGAAGTTGTTGCGATGGTTCGCCGGCCCTGTCAGCAGCACGGTGCCACTGACATGTGCGTTGAGCAGCCCGCCGCCGAAGCCGCCGTTGAAACCGACGATGCTGAGCTGCAGCGTGGCCGCGTTGACGGCCGTGACGCGGGCGGGTTCGCTGCCCGCCGCACCGAAGGCACCAACATGCACCACCGAATTGACGGCGAAGCCGGCGACGCTGGCCACCGTCAGCGCCATCGCGCCCACTGCCGACGCAGCGGTCAGCGTCGTCTGGGTCTGTCGGTAGCTGATCAGGTTGCCGTTTCCTTCATGGTCGGCGCCCCACGGCATGAAGCCCGTCGGCGGGTTGTGTACCGTACCCACCTGATCCTGCGACGGTGCGCTCAGCGCGATCTGGCCCCAACCCGAGTAGGGCGCGCGGATTTCAGTGATACCGTCGTTGGCAAACGAAGTGGCGGCAATGCCGAAGCTCTTCTCATACGCGCCCCAAGGACGTGCAGTGACGTTGTTCTGGTTCGCGTTGCCGGTGGAGAAGAAGCACAGCGTGCCCTTCCCGCCGCGGCCGAAGGTGGTGACAAAGTCGAGTGCCGCGCGTGCCGTGCCCGACAGCGGCGCGCCGGCCCCCGGTGTCAGACTGCAGGTAATGACGTCGGCGCCGCGCGGCGGCGGTGTCAGCGGGAAGCCGGCCAGCGGGCTATGCGGGTCGAAGCCGGCCATCCAGATGTACTGGTCGGCAACTTCGATGTCGATGTAGGGCGTGCGCCCGGTGATCGTCATGATGCGCACGTTCGGCGCGCTGCCGACGACACCATAGGACTCGCCGAGCACTGGCGATGCGTTGTTCGCCAGCGCGACCGAAACGCCTGCCACGCCCGAGCCGTGTGTATCCCAGGGGTTGTCATTGTTGGCGACCATGTTGTCGAAGTCGAATGTCGCCACGACCTTGGCGCCACCGTCGCTGACCGTGCCGGAGAAGTCGGCGTTCCTCGGCACACCGGCGGTGGACTGCACGCCGGAATCCCAGATCGCGAGCACGATGTCAGGGTCGCCGAAAGTGTCGAGCCCGGCATCCTGCAGATGCTGCCAGGCATCCTGCGCGGTGACCAGCTGGCGGTCCCAGAGGCCGGGCCAGAGCGGATCGGTAGGAACGATGGCGTCGACCTCGGGCGTGACCACCAGGCTCGGCTCGGCCCAGGCGACGTCGTCGCGTGCGATGAGCTTCTCGATACTGTCCAGCAGGGCCAGCGTCGCGGGCTTGTTCCAGCGCAGCACGTAGGTGCTGGGCGCGTAAGGCAGTTCGCGCACCAGCGTGTAGCCCATCTCCTTGGCGATGGCACGCACGGCCTCGGCGCGCGGCCCGCGGAAGCACACGACGATGTCGCGCGTGAGGTGGCTGAACCCGGTTTCGCGCATACTCACTACGGCGCCTGCATGTTCGACCAGCGGGTCGCTCGCCAGGCGTTCCAGCGCCTTGTCGCCAGCCGCCTTGGTGGCGCGGTACAGGCGCACGCCGGCGCGGCGCGCGAGATCGGGCACCTTCTGCGGCTTCAGGTCCAGCGTCTCGGCAAGCTTGTCCAGCGCCGACGGATCCCGGCGCGCCTGGTGCACGATCGTGACGGCGAGAAGCCCCGGTTCGGCGTCCACCGGCACACGGACGTTCTCGCGGAAATAGGTTTTCACGCCGCGCTCGGCAAGAATGAAGAGTTCCTGGCGGTCGCCCGCCTGCACCCGCACGCTCCGCTTCTGCGCTTCGAGCCTGCCGTGCTTGACTTCGACCATGCCGTCGCCCGCGGCGAGGCCGTCGACGACATAGAGCCCTGTCCTCTTGTCGTACCCCACCGCGATGGCCTTGCGTCCGGCACCGGTCGGGCGCAGCGTGACGGTGGCGTCGGGGACCGACGCGCCCTTGACGTCGCGCACATCAACGCGCAGCGACGATGAATCTGTCCGATCTTTCGACATCACTGTTTCCTCCTTGCATGCAAGATGGAAGGAACCGATCGGCGCCTCTTGTCATCATTCATCCAACATAGTCAATGGCGAAAAAAATTCAAGGGGAATATTGCGTGCAGCGATAGCTCATGGCTGCAGGCCGACTTCTGACTGCTCCGATCCAAGACCTGCCGCTCAGCCGACATGAACGCCCCGCAGGGCCGAACGGCTGCTTTTGAAATCCTCGACCTATAAGGGGCACCGATGCGACCGTCACCTCTTCGAATTCGTTGCCGAAAAGCGGCCAATGAAATTCCGCTTCCTGGAAGCGGACGGTCGTCACCGAGTGCTCGGTGCCC
>Ga0073900_10001087_pt1 | contig 15575 bp, 10 predicted proteins | sample KloWWTmetKNB5Kit_FD_66666 | JGI IMG/M metagenome (GOLD analysis project Ga0073900, IMG submission 66666) | Active sludge microbial communities from Klosterneuburg, Austria, studying microevolution and ecology of nitrifiers - Klosterneuburg... | ecosystem: Engineered > WWTP > Aerobic digester >...
ATCAGTAAGTGTCTTGCCTGGCTTGTAAGGACGATCCTTGGCGGTCAGCGCTTCAAAGATATCGGCGATGCCCATGATGCGCGCCTGCACCGACATCTGCTCGCGCGTCAGGCCGTTCGGATAGCCCTTGCCATCCATGCGCTCGTGATGCCCGCCGGCATATTCGGGCACATGCTGCAAATGCTTTGGCCAGGGGAGATGCTTGAGCATCTTGATGGTGGCAACGATGTGATTGTTGATGATTTCGCGTTCAGCTTGTGTCAGGGTGCCCGCACGGATTGACAGATTCTCGATCTCGTCAGCGCTGAGAAAATCCTTTTCCTCGCCATCGACATCACACCAACGCTGTCCGGTGCCAATGGCGGTTACCCTCTGCTGATCTTCGGGACGCATCGCTTCACCACCGACATTGACATGGCGCAGGAAAGTCCGTTCATCGTCAAACTGTGCCAGGCGTGTCTTGAATTCATCCTCCAGAGCATCCTCGGCCAATGCATTCTTCTGTTCACGCAAGGCCAGCTGGCGGCGTAGCTTGGTAATTTCAATATCGCGCTTGAGGACTTCAAAGCGCGTGTCGACGGTATGGATACGGTCGTAAAGAGTATGCAACTTGGTCGACTTGTCGACCACATGCACGGGTGTCGTAACCTTGCCGCAGTCATGCAGGAGGCCCGCGATCTTCAGTTCGTACAGATCCTTATCGCTCATGCAGAAATCGGCGAGTGGGCCTTGCGTAGTTTGATTCACCGCTTCGGCCAGCATCATCGTTAACACCGGTACTCGCTCGCAATGGCCGCCGGTGTAGGGTGATTTTTCGTCGATCGCTACGTTGATCAGGCCGATGAAGGATTCGAACAGATTCTCGAGCTGAATGATCAGCTGACGATTGGTCAGTGCAATCGCCGCCTGCGAAGCCAGCGATTCCGCCAGTCGCTGGTCGGCCGCAGAAAAGCTCACAACCTTACCGGTTTTCTGGTCGATAGAATTGATCAGTTGGAGCACGCCAATGACGGTGTTCTCGTGATTCTTCATCGGAACCGTGAGGAAGGACTGCGAGCGATAGCCAGTATTCTGATCAAATTTCCGTGTACCCGAAAAGTCAAAACCGGCTTCGATGTAGGCGTCGGCGATATTGACAGTCTTCTCGTTGATTGCTGCGTACACGGCGACCATCGAGTTGTTCGGCGCTCCGTGCTCGTTATGTGTGGGCAGAGACGGGAAAGGGATCGGATTGCCTGTGGTGCCGCCGAAAGCGATGTGCAGCGAATCGGTGCGCACAATTTCAAAGCGCAGTTCCTGAGCGTCTTCCGTCATCCGGTAGAGCGTGCCGCCATCGGCATGGGTAATGTCCTTGGCAGCGACAAGGATGATCTCCAGAAGCCTGTTGATATCCCGCTCGCTGGACAAGGCAACGCCAATGGCATTGAGTTTTTCAAGCCGGAGAAACAGGCTGCCGTTGTCGTCCTGAGACGTCATTTAATACATACCGAGCGAATAATCTTCATGTCGGTAATACCCTGCAACACCTTTTCCATACCGTCCATCTTCAGCGTGAGCATCCCGTCCTCAAGCGCACACGCCAGCAAGTCAGAAACCCGCGCATGTTCCTGAATCAGCTTCTTGACCTGGTCGCTGCCAATCATCAACTCATGCAGACCGACGCGCCCCTTGTAACCGCTATCGTTGCATTCGGTACAGCCCTTGGCCCGCTGCAGGGTGAACTTGCCGTTCTTTGCATAAGTTTTCAGCCAGCCATTGAAAACCGCATCCTGACTGCCCTTGCTATCCTTCTTGAACGTTTCGGTGTGCGCCAGTTCAGAACAATATTCGGTGAGGAACAGTTTCATTTCATCCTCAGTGGCGGTATAGGCTTCCTTGCATTTGCACAAACGCTTGGCAAGGCGCTGGGCAAGAATGCCGAGCAGCGCATCGGAGAAGTTGAACGGATCCATGCCCATGTCGAGCAGGCGGATGATCGACTCCGGTGCACTATTGGTGTGCAGAGTGGCAAATACGAGGTGACCGGTCAGAGACGCCTCAATGCCGATACCCGTGGTTTCGGCATCACGCATTTCACCAACCATGATGATATCCGGGTCGGCCCGCAGGAAAGCTCTCATGATTGTTGGGAAATCAAGGCCGGCCTTTTTGTTGATCTGTACCTGGCGCAGTCCCTTCTGGGTGATTTCCACCGGATCCTCGGCCGTCCATATCTTGGTATCGACAGTGTTGAGAAACTTGAGTACCGAATGCAGTGTCGTCGTCTTGCCGGAGCCGGTCGGGCCGCATACGAAAAACAGACCGTAAGGTTTGGAGATTGCCGATTTGAGGCGCTCAAGATTAGCCGGCAAAACACCCAGATTTTCCAGAGGAATCGGCTCGCCAGCCGCCAGAATACGCATGACGATGTCTTCACCACCGACCGATGGAATTGTCGCAACGCGCAGCTCAATGTCGAGGGGACCGTACTTCTTGAATTTGATCTTGCCGTCCTGCGGCTTGCGACGCTCGGAAATGTCCAGATCGCACATGATCTTGATCCGTGCGGCCATGGCATTGCGATAGACGGACGGCACCTCGACATATTTGACCAGGGAGCCATCCTTGCGGAAACGCACCATGGTCTTTTCCTTGCCTGGCGATGGCTCGATGTGAATATCGGACACGCCCTGCTGATAGGCATCGACAATGATTTTATTAACGAGCTTGACAAGTTCATTGTCGGCTGCGGCAGAAACGTCGCCTGCCGCATCCATTGCCGAGATATCGTCGTCTTCACCTTCCATGCTCGACAACAGATCGCCAACGGAAGACATGTCGGTCTCGATCTGCACTCCGAAGAGCAGATCAAGATTTTGCTTGAATTCGAAGTTGGTGGTGACGTGATAGATCAGCTTGCTCTTCGGAAAAACGTTACTGACGATGCGCGAACTTTTCACCTGTTCAGGGTCGATGGTCAGTATCAGAATTCCCGACGGGCCTTCTTCGATCGGCAACCAGAGATTCTGTTCGAGATATTCGCGCTTGAGATTTTTCAGCAAGTCCATCGGCTTGATGCGGTCATGCTTGTATGCATCGTATGGAACGTTGAAGAACTTTGACAAGGCTGCACCGATCGCTGACAGTTTGACCTGAAACTCGCTGGTCAGCACCTCCTCGATATCAAGGTTTTTGCGGCGTGCCGAACGAATCGCCAGATCCATTTCCTGAGCCGAGATGACCGCATCCGCCACCAGCGGATCGTACTTTGTCTTGACCGATTGCACCGGCTTGGCACGTTGCGAGAAGGCTATCGCCAGGGTATCGCATAGACCCTTGAGGCCCTCCTCGACGACAGCGGTAAATGGCTGACCGGTTTTGTTGTTGATGATCTGCACCACACCGAGCAGCTCACCGGATTCAGAAATAATCGGCCCCACCAGCATTTGCTGGGTGCGATAGCCGGTACGTTTATCGACTTCTTTCAAAAAACGCAGGCTCGGATGATGCGACTTGAGTTCGGCATCGTCATAGACATCGCGCAGGTTGATCACTTTTTTTGCTAGCGCAACATAACCGGCAATGCTCTGGTCGGCGATGGGCAGCTTGAGATCCTTGAAGGAATTGAGGCCCGTCTTGAACTTTGAAACAATGGCCGATTTGTCATCGCTTACAGAGTAGATAGTCAAACGATCCGCATTGAAAAGGGTGCAAATTTCCTGCGACAGTTCGAGCATGATCTCGTCGATATTGCTCGTCGCATGAATATTGTTGGTGACTGTCTGGAGATTCTTGAAGAATGTCAGGCGCGTGCCGACATCGCCAGCGTTTTTATCCTGGGTTAGGTTCTGTTCCGTATTCACAATATTGCTGCCTCCTTGCTTGAGCCTTTGTCGCCATATAGCCCGCCTTCCAGAAGGCTGGCGCGAAAACCGCGTTGTGCCAGAAGAAATGCGGCTGCCGCACTGCGCCGGCCATTCTGGCAATAAACAATATATTCCTGCTGAAGATCGAGCGATGCGCAGAGCTCGCGAACCGTATTGAGTGAAATATTGCGCGATCCATGAATACCGTCGTATTGATGCTCGGCGGCGAAGCGCACATCCAGCCATATCGCGCCGCTTGCCGCACGCTGCCACGCTTCAGCATAGGAAATCTTCTGCAGCAGACGACTACGCAACAGTTCGACGAAATCCTTTTTCGCCAGCCGCAACAAAATACCGTCGGTTTTCATGGTCACTGTAGCATTACGCGTCAAATCAGTCAGCAAAGCCTCTTCACCGAAGGCGTCGCCAGCCTTCAGTTCGGCCAGTGTCATCAGCGTTCCCGTGATTAATCGCGTGACGAGGCAACGCCCGGCTTCAATCAGATAATAATAATCACCCTCTTCATCCTGACGCACCAGCGTATCGCCGCGCCGCACCTGGATCCGTTGAAAATGCCTCAGTAATTGTCTGAGATCATCCAGCGGCAATGCATTAAAAGTGCCGCCAGCCAAAGCCTGCAAGGCCATCACGCCGGCCGCCTGGGGGCTTTCATAAGAAACGGACGCATCAGCAATGCCCGTTACGCATTCTGACGGGACATTTTTCAACTGGTTTTGCTGCAACTTCTGCGTTGCCAGTTGCGCGTGAATCAGCATGAATTCGAGTTTTTCTTCATCGAGACAAAGTAATTCGATGTCATTGATCGCCTTGGCCGAAACCAGCGTTTGCCCCCATTTACCAAGAGGCTGTCGGGTGTCCTCGCTGCCGCCAACCAGCACAGTTGTGCTGCCATCGGAATATTGAACTTTCAATTCACCCTTGACGAGATATACCAACTGCCGGGACCAGTCTCCAGTGTCAGGGGTCGCCTGACTAAGCTCGAAATGATGCACAAAAAGCGGCAACAATTCCTGCAAACATTGCGCATCGAGCTCGCCGAGCGGACGTAGTTCACGCAGAAATTCGACATCGATCAGGGTGGGATTACTCATAAATTCAGAACTCGAATATATGATTGTTTTGCAACATGCGCGGCCTGAACTCGCCGATACAATCCTCGATTTCCTGCATCGTTAATTCAATCTGGCCGGGTTTCAGATGGGTGATGTACAGATCCGGATCGTGTTGCAGATTGCTCAATTCCTCAGCCAGCATCCTCGGACAAAGGTGCTTGGAGGCTGTTGCCAATTGAAACTCGCGGTTTGAGAAAGCGGTTTCGATAATCAGGTAACGCAGATTCCGGATCTTGTTGACCTCAGACCACAGCTCTCGACAAATTGTCGTATCACCGGTGAAGACCAGGCTGGCTTCTTCAGAGTCCATCTGATAGCCAACCGCCGGAACCGTATGATTTGCCGGCAGAGCAGAAATTGTGCGTTGACCGAACTTCATCGGCTGTGCGAGCTGGATCGCCTCAAAGCGCATAAAGGGTTGCTTGGCCGAGGGAATCTCGGTGAAATCCGGCCAGATCGCCCAGTTAAAAATATGGTTACGGAGGATATCGATGGTCGCCTGCGTCGCATAAACCGTCAGCGGCTTGTTACGCAGTTCGCCGACAGTATCAACGATGAACGGCAGGCAGGCAACATGGTCAAGATGCGAATGGGTAATGAATACATGATCAATCTGCACCAGCTCGGCGATGGTTAAATCGCCGACGCCGGTTCCGGCATCGATCAGGATATCGCGGTCGATCAGCAACGAGGTGGTGCGCAAATGCCGCCCGCCGATGCCTCCACTGCAACCGAGAACGCGAATTTTCATGCTGTTATTTGGTCAGATAGTTTGTCACGCCGTCCCAGCCATCCCCAGGTGGATCCTTGCGATATTGGGTAATGTGCTGCATATAGAGATCATACAGATAGCAAGGAGCCATGCGCGACAGATTGAGTAGCGCAACCTCTGCCTGATCCCAATCCTGAGCGCGATAATAACGCAATGCCTGATTCCAAAGTTTGATCTCGTCAAGTTTGTCCTTGGCGACTTCGCCATCGGCACCGATCGGCTCATAAATGGCGATCGGCTCGGACTTGCCCTTGACACGAACCCGGTCGAGTTCGCGAAAAACAAAATCCTTCTTGAGTCGCTCCCGCGTAATCTCACCAACAATAATGCCAACACCATATTGTTTGGTGAGCCCTTCAAGGCGCGAACCAAGGTTGACCGCATCACCCATCACTGTATAAGACTGCCGAACCGGCGAACCCATGTCGCCGACCGTCATCCCCCCGGTGTTTACACCAATACCGATCTTCAATTCCGGCCAGCCCTTCGCCGCCAGATTTTTGTTCAATTCTGGCAATGTCTTCTGCATTTCAATCGCAGTCAGCACAGCATTTTTGACATGCTCCACATCCTCGACCGGCGCGCCCCAGAAAGCCATGATGGCATCACCAATGTATTTATCGAGAGTACCCCGATGATTCCGTACGATCGCGGTCATCGCGCCAAGGTATTCATTCATCAGGTTTGCCAGTTGAGCCGGCTCCAGTCCCTCCGAGATGGTGGTAAAACCACGTATGTCGGAAAACAGCACCGTCAGATCGGCCTTGCGTCCGGCCATGCTGTAGTTCTCCGGATCGCGACTCATTTCTTCCACCAGTTCCGGCGGCACATACTGACCGAACAGGCCGGTCAACTGACGTTTGCTATGTGATTCGACAAAATAGCCCCATGACATGTTGATCGCATATAACGTAAATACGAGAGTTAAACCCGAAGCCAGGGGAAGAACAAAATTGGCAAAGCGCCAAAACCCCAGATTCACGCCAACCAGGAACAGCAATACCAGCAAAGCAACGATGCTTGCACGCGATGCGGAAAGTCTCGGTAGTAGCAGCACCATCACACCACCGGCAAGCAGCAGCAAAATAATGTCGGCGCCGAGCGCGTAAGGCGGCTTGATCTTGATGGTGCCATCAAGCATGCCGGCAATCAGGTTGGCATGAATCTCGACACCTGAATAGGCTTCGCCGACCGGCGTGGCGCGTTGATCCTTGAGGCCTGGTGCGGTTGTCCCAATCAGGACAATGCGATCCTTGAGTAGTCCCGGGCTGATGCGATCCGCCAGCACGTCGGAGATCGAGTAATAATGAAAACTGCCTTCCCTGCCGCGAAACGGCACCAGCGCAGCGACATTTTCATCGACCGGAATACGCCGCAGGATGCCGTTTTCCGTTGTCAGATCGAGCCACTCCATGAGGTTGTAGGACTTGTTCGAGATACGTTCCTCGGGAAAGCCCGGCACGATTTTTGGAAAACCGAGATAAGCACGTACCATCGCCAGCGACAGCGATTCGTAATATGCGCCCTTGTACTCGACAATCAGCGGCACGCGCCGCACGACGCCGTCAAAGTCCATGAGCGGGTCAAAGTGGCCTGCACCAGCAGCATTTTCCTGAAGCTCCGGCAGATTTCCGCCATGGTTCAGCCAGGTACTGAACGGAATCGACCGTCCACTGAATGTACCAGCCGGCCAGACCGGTGGAGGCATTGCTCCGCTACTGCTGCCATTGGGTGCGCTCGACAGGTAGTAGCCCAGAATCACCGTTTTGCCGTGTATCGCCTCAGCAAATCGTGCGTCATAATCGAGGCGGGGACGCATATCCTTGAGCAGCGTCTGAAATAAAGCATCGTCCTTCAGATCCTTCCGTGCCAAAGTCTCCAGAGTGGCCAAGCCTGAACTGCCATCTGGTTCGGCAAAAACCACGTCGAAACCAAGCTGCCGGATGCCGTAATGATTAAACAGTTTGTCGACTAATTCGGCCAACCGGTCGCGCCCCCAAGGCCACCGGCCGATTTCGGAGAGCGACTTTTCATCGATGTCGAGGATAACAACGCTCTCGTCGACCGTATTTGGCATGGTCAACTTGAGCTTGTTGTCGTAAATGATCGCATCCAGCCGATTGATCAGATCGATCTGATAAAACTTGGCAGAATGACCGAGCAGCAGCAGCAGAACCGCGAAGCTGAGCACATAGCGAACCAGATGTTGCTTCAAGATGCCTCCGCTATCGGCAGAACTGAAGATGATTGGAATTCAAGTTGAGGGAGTCGTCCATGCAGGCACTCAGTACTCAGACACTTGCTGAAAGTGCGCTGCATGTCCGATACATGCCATCTCAATTCTTGAGGAAAAACTCCATCTTGATACCCGCAAGTTCAATAATGTCATGATCATTCAGCGGGTGCGCCTGGGCATCAAGCGACTTGCCATTGACGACAGGGAAAACCGCGCCTTCGACATGGGTGATGAAGTAGCCATGCGGCCGGCGCGCGATTACGGCGACCTGCACACCCGGTTTTCCAAGGGTGCTCAAAGTCTTGGTCAGTTCCATTTCCTTGCCGGCATTCGCGCCAGACAGAATCTGGATCGCCCCGCACAGTACCGGGGGAGCCGCTGGTGCCGGTGCAGGGGGAGTCGGAGTAATCACCGATAGCGGTGGGTTCATTGTGTCGTTTGGCCCCTGGCTGGCCGACGAAGCCAATTTGCCGCCAGGCAACAGATTGGAATGAGTATCTCCCATCGACTTGCCGGCAGGAATTTCTGGTGGCTTGCGCAACATATCAGCGCGCAGAATCATGGTCTTCTCGAAATCCTCAGACTTGGCCTGCTGCGTCGTCGCCTCACCAACATACTTGAGGCGGTACTTACCCATTTCGATGACGTCGCCGTTTTGCAGAAGCTGCTTCTTGACTGGCTGGCCATTCACATGGGTGCCATTGGTGCTGTTCAGATCTTCGAGGAAGGCATCGTTGAGGATGCTGACGATCACCGCATGTTCGCCACTGATGGCCAGATTGTCGATCTGAACATCATTGTGCGCCTTGCGCCCGATCGTCGTCCGTTCCTTGGTCAGAGGAATTTCCTTGAGGAGCATACCGTCCAGACTGAGAATAAGCTTCGTCATAATAATCTTCCTGTTCTAGCTATTTCTATTTGAGCCAGGCCAGCAGGCGCGTCAGCCAGCTGGCCTTGCCACGCGATGCAGGATATTCACTTTTGACGCGAACCAGAATTACTGAAACATTGTCGCGCCCGCCATTGTCGTTAGCCATCTCGATCAGTTGCATCGCTGCCAGGCCGAGGTTGGCAGAAAGCATCTGTACCGTGGAGCCGATATCCTCATCGGTCACCATGTCATTAAGACCATCCGAGCAGAACAAATAAATATCGCCGGGTTGCGCATCATACACGTGGATCTCTGGTTCTACTGCCGGGTCGACGCCAACAGCGCGGGTTACCAGATTTTTGTTCTGTGAATTGCGTGCCTCTTCGACCGTAAGCATGCCGCTGTCAATCTGTTCCTGCAACAGCGAATGATCACGCGTAACCTGACTGAACTCCTCACCACGCACACGATACAAACGTGAGTCGCCGACATGTGCAGTCATCAGGCAATTGTCGAAAAAGGCTGCCATCACCAGCGTCGTACCCATCCCGGCATACTGCGGCTGGCTCTGCGCCGCCTGATATATAGCGTTGTTGGCACGGGCAATTTCGGTTTCAAGAATGACCTTTGCCTGTAGCTGTCCATCTGCCGCCAGATCGTATGGCCGGGTCTGGGCGAAGGCTTCTTCCAGCTTAGTGCCGAGCAGCGTCGTCAACATGCCACTCGCCACTTCGCCGGCATTGTATCCACCCATGCCATCGGCAAGTATCGCCAGACCGAATGCCGGGTTGCAATAAACGGCATCCTCATTGTGCGAACGGACGACGCCGGGATCGCTGCGGCTGACAAATTCCAGTGCCTGACTGAGTTCCATGCCTGCTCCTAAATGCTGAGATCCACTTGATCCGAATCGCCCGCGGTACTCTGCTCATGTATGCCAGCCATGCTCTGACGCAGATCGTGAGCAAGTTCAGCACCGGTCTGGTAGCGCTGATCCGCATCCTTGGTCAGCACCTTGTCAATGACTGCCGCCAAGGCTGCCGGTACGGCCGGGTTGATAGTCCGGATATCCGTGGGGGAATCGTTGGCAATCTTGAACATCAGTTGTGCCATCGATTCACCTTCGAAAGGCAGTTTGCCGCAAAGCAGTTGATACAGGCTCACGCCGAGCGAGAACAGATCGGAGCGCCCGTCAATTTTCTTCCCTGACAGCTGTTCCGGCGACATGTAGCTTGGCGTGCCAAGCACCATGCCGGTTTTTGTCTTGCTCGAATCGGTAATGCGGGCGATGCCGAAATCGGTGACCTTGACGCTATCGCTTTCCGGTTCGTACATGATGTTGGCTGGCTTGATATCGCGATGCACGACATGATTTTCGTGCGCATACGCCAACGCATCGGCGACTCGTGCAACGACACTGACAGCCCGCCCCATCGGTAGCAGGTTGTCGGGCTTGGTGAAGGGGACAAGATCCTTGCCCTTGAGAAATTCCATGGCAATATATGCCAGATCATGCTCTTCACCAGCATCGTACATGGTGACGATGTTCTGGTGATTGAGGCGACCTGCGGTTTCGGCTTCACGGAAGAAGCGCTCCTTGACCTCGACAAGTTCGTCGCCCTCGAACTCCTGCGATAACGCCATCGTCTTGATGGCGACGACGCGATTTATCTTCGGGTCACGGCCGAGGTAGACCACGCCCATGGCTCCTTTGCCAAGTTCCTTTTCGATCTGGTAGCGACCGAGCATCGGCTTTTCGACATTGCCGCCGCCATCAAGCATGCTGGTATTGGTGCGCCCCCCTCCGCCACCGCCGAGAATCACCGTCTCAGACATCTGCTTGGCACGCGTCAGGCGCTGTTCGAGGTCGCGGAACTTCGGGTTGTAATCGTGCATGTAGCGGAACACGGCCTCGGCCTTGTTGAACTGGCGCTTACGCTCGAAATCGAGCGCCAGATTGTAGAGGTTTTCCATCAGATGATTATCGAGCGGACAGCGACGGAACTTGTCGAAGGCTGTGTCGAGTTGCCCCTGCCCCTGATAGGCCAGACCGAGCATGCGGTTGGATTCGGACGATTCAAGTTCGGATTTTTCCTTGCCGCGCTCGGTAAGAAGGAAGTGCTTGGTGGTCAGCAGCAGATGGCCGAGCAGCAGTAGTGTTGCCGGCACCATCAACTGCAGCCAGATGAGTTGTGTCGTCATCAGGATGAAATGCGTACCGAGCAACACGAGCAGAATCCCGCCGGTCAGCGCCGCGCCCATCCCCGCCTTGAGGCGCGGCAGCAGTGCGATCAGGTAAATCGCAACCAGCAGCAGCACACCTTTTTCGGCCCAGAACGCCCAGGTCGGAATGACAAAGAAATGCTCGGAAAGAAGACTTGAAACATTGTGTGCCAGCACCAGCACATCCGGCATGGCCGGCGAGACCGGAGTCGGATGGACGCTACCGACGCCGGCAGCGGTCGGGCCGATCAGAACGATTTTGTCGCGATATTTATCGTAGGGAATCTTGCCGCTTTTTACATCGAAGAACGAATCCACAGGAAAGGCCGGCTTGCCACCGCTATCCTTGTAGAAGAACGTGTTCATGCGCGTATAACCATCGGTGCCGATCTTCAGATTACCGAGCTTCACGGAATCGCCCAGTTGCACCTGGATTTCGTTGACGCCGAGGTTCAGGCTCTTCGCTGCGATCATCAGTGACAGCGATGGGTAAAGCTGATCGAAGTAACCCAGCACCAGCGGCTCGCTGCGGATCCCGCCGTCGATATCGAGCGTCGCATTAAGGTGGCCGATGGCTGCCGCACTCTTGCCCAGAGATTCGATGACCATGGCATCGACATCAGAGGTCGGAATCGGCGAATCGCCGCCGCTGGCCTTGACGGCATTCACCCGGATGTATTCGGGCAATTCCTGATCGGGATGACCGTTTGGCGAACCTAGCCGAAACAGCATCGGCAAAGCAACATTCCCAGCCTTGGCAAAGCTTTCGGCAAGACGTCGGTCGGTATTCAGATTGACTTCCGCATCGGCCAGCACGGCACCGAACTGCTCGAGTGGCGTCGCAGGCGCTGGCGGGACAACCGCCGCATTTGCTGGCGGAACTGCTGACACAGGCGCGGCCGGCACCCCGGATGTGGTGGGGGCAAGCGGCGAGCCGCCTGCCTGCCCGTAAATATCGATCAGCTTGTTGATATAAACAAGACCGGGGTCGATCTGCGGCTCGGAATAGAACACGGTCGTCGCAATGACCTTGGCCTTGGCAGCGGAAAGTTTGTCCACCATATCTGCCAGTACTTCGCGCGACCATGGCCAGCGGCCAATGTTGTCGAGGCTTTCCTTATCGATGGCAATAACGGCGATTTTCTCGCTCGGACTGCGCGTAGTCGCGGCGACACCAATGTCATAAGCCTTGCGCTCCAAGCTCTGCAGCAGATCACTGTTGCCGGCAAACAGCACAACTGTGCTCACGGCAAGGCCGATGAACCAATCATTCTTCCAGAAATTTGCCTTGCTCATGTCGCGCATGCTCCCCTGCCGTACGGCGTCATATTCCTAAGCAATAAGTCCATATGGAAACATGATCATAATTCAAATTGTTACAGTCAAACATCAACTCAGTCAAATATTTTTGCATAGTATTGCCGCCCCCTGGCCGTGAAATCTGCGCTGCACACGGAAGAAACAAAAAAAAACCGCGCCAACAATGCATTGGCGCGGCCTTTTGAGCAACTAAAACTTACAACAGCGACTTGAGCAGCTTACCCATTTCAGCCGGGTTGCGCGTGACCTTGAAACCGCAGGCTTCCATGATTTCAAGCTTGGCATCCGCCGTATCGGCACCACCGGAAATCAGTGCGCCGGCATGGCCCATGCGTTTGCCCGGAGGGGCGGTGACGCCGGCGATGAAACCGACGATCGGTTTCTTCATGTGAGCTTTGCACCACAGCGCGGCTTCCGCCTCGTCGGGGCCGCCGATTTCTCCGATCATGATGACAGCATCGGTGTCCGGATCATCATTGAACAGACGCATTACATCGATATGCTTGAGGCCGTTGATCGGATCGCCGCCGATACCAACGGCGGATGACTGGCCGAGGCCGAGTTCAGTCAGTTGACCGACAGCTTCATAGGTCAGCGTGCCGGAACGTGAAACGACGCCGATGCGGCCCTTGCGATGGATGTGACCAGGCATGATGCCGATCTTGATTTCGTCGGGCGTAATCAGGCCGGGGCAATTCGGCCCGAGCAGCAGGGTTTCCTTGCCACCGTCGGCCACCTTGGCCTTCATGCGGTTACGCACTACCAGCATGTCGCGCACCGGAATGCCCTCGGTGATGCAGATCGCCAGATCGAGGTCGGCTTCAGCCGCTTCCCAGATGGCCTCGGCGGCGCCCGCCGGCGGCACGTAGATTACCGAAACCGTGGCACCGGTTTCCTTGGCTGCTTCCTTGACAGAGCCATAGATCGGAATATCAAAAATTCTCTCGCCAGCCTTCTTCGGGTTTACGCCGGCGACAAAACAATTCTTGCCATTGGCGTATTCCTGACATTTCTCGGTATGAAACTGGCCGGTCTTCCCGGTGATGCCCTGGGTGATGACCTTGGTGTTTTTGTTGATGAGAATCGACATGGTTGCTCCTTACTTGCCGGCGACGGCAGCGACAATCTTCTGCGCCGCGTCCGCCATGTTGTCGGCGGAAATGATGGGAAGGCCGGAACTCTTGAGAATTTCCTTGCCAATATCCTCGTTGGTGCCCTTCATGCGCACCACCAGCGGCACGCTCAAATGGACTTCCTTGGCCGCAGCGACGACACCGGTGGCGATGGTGTCGCACTTCATGATGCCGCCGAAGATATTCACCAGAATGCCCTTGACCGCCTTGTTGCGCAGCATGATCTTGAAGGCCTCTGTAACCTTCTCGGTGGTGGCACCGCCACCAACATCGAGGAAGTTGGCCGGCTCTGCGCCAAATAGCTTGATGGTATCCATGGTCGCCATCGCCAGACCGGCGCCATTTACCAGACAGCCGATATTGCCGTCGAGCGAAATGTAGGCCAGATCAAACTTGGAGGCTTCGATTTCGGCCGGATCCTCTTCATCGAGATCGCGATAGGCGACGATGTCAGGATGACGGAACAACGCATTGGGATCGAAGTTGAATTTTGCATCGAGCGCCTTGATGTTGCCGTTGCCTTCCAGGATCAACGGATTGATCTCGGCCAGCGAGGCATCGGTTTCCATGTAGCAGGCGTACAGGTTGCGGATCTGCTCGGTCGCCCGGGTAATCGAGGCGGGCGGCACACCGATGCCGTGGGCCAGGATGCCGCACTGCTTTTCGGTCATTCCGACGAGCGGATCGACGAATTCCTTGAGGATCTTTTCCGGCGTCTTGTGGGCGACTTCCTCGATGTCCATACCGCCTTCGGAGGAAGCCATCACCACCACCTTCTGCGAAGCGCGATCGGTCAGCACGGCCAGGTAGTATTCCTTCCTGATGTCTGCGCCTTCCTCGATCAGCAGGCGATTCACCTTTTGGCCCTGCGGTCCGGTCTGGTGCGTCACCAGCTGCATGCCGAGAATCTCGCCAGCGTATTTGCGGACTTCATCAAGCGACTTGGCGACCTTCACGCCACCGCCCTTGCCGCGGCCGCCGGCGTGAATCTGCGCCTTGACGACCCACACCTTGCCGCCCAGTTCGGTCGCTACCTTGACCGCCTCCTCGACGGACAGCGCGGGCTTGCCGCGCGGTGTCACGACATTGAACTTCCTCAATAGCTCCTTGCCTTGATACTCATGGATCTTCATGCGTTTTCCTTGCTGTTAAAACCAGATGAAACAAAAAAAACCGCAGGCGCGTTGTTGCACTACCGGGCGCCGGTTCCGTTCAGTCAATATCCTGACCGCGGTACCAGCGCGGGTAATAACGCCTTACAGTCGCCGTAGTTGTCTCCAGGGCATGACACTTATCCAGCGGAAAAGGCTTGGTCCCTGGCGCATGTCCTTCCGTTTCAGTCATATCGCTGGCGAAGGTCTGAAACGCCGCCGCCGGCAACACCACCAGCAATTCAGTGAGATGCGAACAGCCTTTCACAGAACCAAAAATTTCACCAATGCGGCGGCGAAAATTGTGCATCAGGTTCAAGCCGACGATTTGCTGGTAGGCCGGGGCAATGGTGTCGCACCCGCCCGGATAAGGAACGGCATCGGAACAGACGAAAGCAGCGAGGATGTTGAAATCCTTGTCGATCGTGATTCTGATGCTCATGTCATGTACCGGCTCGCCGGTCGGGCGGACGCCTGAACCGAGCGAGTAATCGTGATCCTTGATATCCGTCAGACGGCCTTCGATATCCCATAAGCCATCTTCGCGCTTCCAGCCCTCAAGCGTGATGCGGCGCGTATGAACCCGCTTGCGGACGGCAGTGGATGGCGGAAATGGCATTTAAAGCAGGCGCTGGCACAAACGATATGATTATTGCAGCGCAAAATGATAGCACAGGAACAGGGGGCCCGTCGCAGCCACCGGCCTGCAACTACACCAGACGCAGCTACTCAGTGCTTGCCAAATCGCCGCCGCGCCGGCTCGATCGCCGCCAGGGCATCGCTCAGCTGCATGGTCGCCAGCGATCGACGCGCCAGTTCCTGGTAAATTTGTGTTCCCTGGTTTTTTCTCGCCATCTCATCGGCCGTCAGGTCACGCACCACCCTGCCCGG
>Ga0073900_10001090_pt1 | contig 15547 bp, 13 predicted proteins | sample KloWWTmetKNB5Kit_FD_66666 | JGI IMG/M metagenome (GOLD analysis project Ga0073900, IMG submission 66666) | Active sludge microbial communities from Klosterneuburg, Austria, studying microevolution and ecology of nitrifiers - Klosterneuburg... | ecosystem: Engineered > WWTP > Aerobic digester >...
TATGATCATTTGACTGCATGACACTGGGTATTCCTGCAGGAAAGGACTTGTAGAGTACAAGCCAAGTAAGAATTTTTTTAAATCATGAATCGTGGGATGACCTAATGGCTCCAGGACATGAGGGTTAATAAAAGGGTTCTGATAACTGATTAATAATCTCACAGGAATGAGGGCGGGGTAAAATGAATATTCCGACTCAATAATCTGGTGGCGGGAATAATACTTTTCAAAACTTGCATTGCCGTAGGCGTAATCTATGATACAGCCCCATCTATGGCTTTCAGTCAATACCCAAGTCTTGCGGATTTTCAAATTAGCCTCTTTCGCAAACTCGACGCTATAGACTTTCAACAGACCTGTATAACTTTCTTTCACCACCAATTCTTTCTTGATCGTTGCACCTGCCATTTGCCATACTTCCAGCTTCGCAATTACAGATAATTGGTCAAAATTTAAAAGAAACTTACTTAGCATATACAGCCAGCGTAAGTCATTTTTTATCACTATCAGGTTTTGATCATTGAGCTCTACATCTAGAAAGCCCGAAATCCTACGGGAAGCGGTGGGAAGTTGAAAATCGATCAATCGTTTCGCTATCTCATTGACATGAGTGGTGTTCCAGAAGGATTGCTCCAGAAGTCCTTTTTCTAATAACCCGGTCAGTATCTCAGCTAGAAAGGCAGCACCAGCCTGCATTTTTTTTAGTCTGGCAGCATTAAAGGTTATATTTTCCCAGAGATGGGCATTCATATTTTAGTGACTCAGTTGATGTGAATCTCAGACTGTGCATTATTCAAAATACCGAGTTTGTGCATTGCCTTTTCAGAGGCAATTTGTTCTGCATTTTTTTTGTTAAAATCATCTGCTTCAGCCAGCGTATTTCCCTGTACCTGCACTGCTATCTTATAGCGATCGCGTTTGTCTGTCTTATATTTGGATATTACCTCATAGTTGATTTCCTTTCCGTTTTTCTGGCACCATTCGAGTAGTTGGCTTTTGAAATTGTCATCAACGGCCTCCAACTGGTGCATGTCGATGTATTTCCGAAGTATTCTCTTTATGATAAATTGATGCGTGTGTTGAAATCCATTCTCCAGATAGATGGCTCCTATTAATGCTTCCAAAGCGTTTCCCAGCATAGATTTGCTGATGGGTGTATTGTTCATATAGGACATGATTTCATCCAGCCCCATTTTGAATCCGATGTGATCAAGTGTCTTGCGCTTCACGATCTTAGATCTCATTTTAGTGAGAAAACCTTCATCGCCATTAGGATACTTTTGAAATAAGTACTCTGCAACTATACCATTTAGAATGGCATCTCCTAGAAATTCCAACCTCTCGTTGTGTTGTTTATAGCCATTGATTGACTGAGAGTTCGACCGATGGAGAAAAGCTAGTTTGTATAGACTTAATTTGGCCGGTGTCGTCCCGGTCACCTGTGTAATCTTTGCTATAAATTCTTTATCCTTGGAAAGGTATTTATTAAATATTCTAAAAGCTCTGTTCACAAAAAATTATCCTTCAAATTGTCTCATAATAACAGAGGCATTATGACCTCCAAAACCAAAAGTATTGCTCATCACAACACGGACCTCTCTTTTCTGTGCAATATTAAAGGTAAGGTTTAATTTTGAATCTATGGCAGGATCATTTGTTAAATGATTTATTGTGGGTGGAATATACTGGTCCCTCATAGCCAATATACTTGCAATAGCCTCTATTGCTCCAGCGCCTCCAAGTAGGTGACCGGTCATTGATTTGGTACTGGAAATATTAAGTTTATAGGCATGCTCTCCAAATACGTCTATGATGGCTTTGGTCTCCGCGATATCACCCAGTGGAGTGGATGTACCGTGAACATTAATATAGTCGATGTCTTCAAGCGCTGTCTGCCCATCTCGAAGTGCCATTTTCATTACATTTTTGGCTCCGATTCCTTCCGGATGAGGTGCAGTTATATGGTAGGCATCTGCAGTAGCCCCAGCGCCTATTACCTCGGCATAGATGTTGGCTCCCCGCTGAAGCGCATGCTCCAACTCTTCAAAAATGAGGCATCCGCCACCTTCTCCCAGAACGAATCCGTCCCTGGTCAGATCGAAAGGTCGGCTTGCAGTTTTATATTCATCATTTCGCTCACTTAGCGCTTTGGTTGCGTTGAATCCGCCCATACCGGCAGCAGTGATTGCTGCTTCTGAGCCGCCTGTGATGATCACATCTGCCCGCCCGAAGCGAATATAATCAAAAGCATTCATCATGGCATGAGTAGAAGAAGCACAAGCTGAGACTGTACCGTAATTGATCCCACGGTAACCGTATTTAATACTGATGAGGCCTGGTGCGATGTCGGAGATCATCTTTGGAATCATAAAGGGGTTGTAACGAGGAATGCCATTGCCTGTTGCGAAAGCTTCTATCTCAACTTCCAAAGAACGCAGCCCACCTATTCCTGATCCCCAGATGACTCCTGCCCGATCCTTATCCAGCTCATCATACTGATCTAACTTGCTATCTTTCATTGCTTCATCTGTACAGACCATAGCGTACTGGGAAAACAAGTCCATCCTCCGAATCTCCCTCTTCTCAATATACTGTTCCATATCCAGACCCTTAATTTCACAAGCGAAGCGAGTCTTGAAGTTGGAGGCATCAAAACGGGTTATTGGCCCAGCGCCACTTACGCCGTCTTTAAGAGCCTGATTATATTCGGCCACATTATTCCCTATGGGGGTAAGTGCTCCTATTCCTGTTATAACTACTCTTCTCATGAAAATATGCCCAAATTTTAGAATTAAATTATCTCACTACTTTTGCTACAAATATATAAAGATTCCTTTTTGAGAAAATACAATCCTCAGTAAACTGAATTAATCAGGAGACCTGTAGTATGCTGTAGTCTTGTCCCGATAGATATTCAACCTATAATAAATACTTTACCTGATACCGTGCATCATTTTCTTCAAAGCTGGCGTGATAGCCATCAATAGAACGGCTGCAACTCCGCATAAAACCACGAACATCATAAAGAATTCATATAGATTATGAATAGTAATGCCTGCAATTTGTGGATAGACTGCTGCTATCTTGGCTTCATGAAGGGTCGATAATTGTGCGGTGGTTAGCTGGGTCGTACCATCCAGTACCTGCTGAAGATTAATCCCCAACTTTTCTGCAGCTACATACTTATCACCGGTCGGTGGCAATAATGCGCCCAACGTACCTGAAAGTGCATATGCACAAGCATTTGAAATAAACCACACACCCATCAAAAGGGAGGAAAACCGTTGTGGTGATAACTTGGCCACTAGTGAGAGTCCTATAGGTGAAAGGCAAAGCTCTCCGAATGTATGCAAAAGATATAACACTATAAGCCAAATGATACCAATCTTACCTACTGCTCCTATGTCTTTGACCTGGGTAGCAATAACTAAATAGCCCAATGCTATCAAAGCTAGACCGATTGCCTGTTTGACCGGAGAAATAGGTTCCTTACCCTTTTTATTAAGCCTCAGCCATAAATAGCTGAATGGAGCAGCAAATATTACAACAAAAAGACCATTGAAGATCTGAACCATAGAGGGTGGCATTTCCCAGCCAAAGATGTGGCGGTCGGTTTGATTGTCTGCAATAAATGTCAGTGAGGAACCTGCTTGTTCGAAAGCAGCCCAGAAAAAGATGACAAAGAAAGCAACTATATAAATAACCAAAATACGGTCTCTTTCTACCTTAGTAAGTGTAGTATCGGTGAGAATGAACCCAGCTAATGTAGCACCCGCTGAGTAAATAATCGAATATACTACATTCTGTTCCATCACAAAATGGAATAGGGAGAATAAAGCAACTACTGCGAGTAGTGACATCACCATCGACTTATTTGTAAAGATTGCCTTTTGTGATTCTCCTTCTTCATATATTTTAGAGTGGCCTCCCTTTGGCCCTGTGCCAATAGGTTGCCCGTCAGGACTAACTATATGCTTATCTTTAAAAATATAGAATATTATAGTACCAAGGACCATAGCAATACCGGCCGCTAGGAATCCCCATTTGAAAGCGGTATTATCTCTGATATCACCGTTTTTCACATCACCTAAGATTGGGCATAAGAACTGACCCAATAGTGCGCCTAGGTTAATACCCATATAGAAGATAGTAAAGGCACTATCCAGCATCCCCTTTCTTTCCCTGGGATATAAAGAACCCACCATCGAAGAGATATTCGGCTTAAAGAAGCCATTACCCAGGATTATAAGGCCTAATGCTACATACATGATGGTCGTAGCTGAACTTACACTGCTTCCGAAAGTAGAAGCACTCCAAAAAAGAAAAAACTGGCCCATTGCCATGATTAATCCACCCAGCATAATACAGGCTCGATTGCCTAGATAATTGTCAGCTATATAGCCACCAAGTAAAGGTGTGAGATAGCATAATCCGAGAAAACCACCATATATGATGGCTACTTCAGCCTCTTGCATAGATAGTGCATTCACTAGAAAGAGCGAGAGAAGGGCCCGCATTCCATAAAAGTTGAATCGTTCCCACATCTCTGTACCAAAGAGTACCCAAAGACCTGAAGGATGTTTAGTGTCGATTGTTGCTGTTTGTGTTGTCATGCTTTGATAAGATTAATTGATTTCAAAGGTAAATTATTTTGAAATATATCCAAGCAACCAATAAAATTGGTAATAAAAAAACCCATCTGCTAGATAATTTGGAATTGAGGGCTTAAAGAGAAATTAGATATTCTAATAAGACTCCGAAATTTCAATTGGCTCCCAATTTTTGCTTCGCTTCGCAACCGGAATCTTGATCACAGTCATGAGATAGCCTATAGAAAGTATCAGGTTTCCCAGAGATAAGAGATCAAAATAGGGCTTTCGGATGGTTATCTCATCTCTAAGAAAGTCTAGGAATAGCAATAATGGAAATGAAGCAACGAAATAAATACTAATACCTAAGGCAAGCCAAACCTCAGGAAATTGAGAAATATGTTTGAACTCATCCTTGAAAACCACTTTATAGAAATATGCATAAATCATCAGATTTACGATCAGCATTCCTATAACATAAATGAATGGCCTAAACATTTGGGGGTCAAAATATATAGCTATATCGATCCAACTAGCCAGTTGAAATATGATGCAAATAATAGCGAAGGGAAGGTAGGATTTAGTGTTTCGTAATTTTTGGATAAAAATATATTGGTAGAAGACCAAGCAGGTCATGGAAAATAAAGTATGAAAGAAATTAAAATAGTCTGTAGATCTCTGAAGAATCCTAAATAATACTGTTTCCATAGATATTATAAAAAATAGAAATATAGCATATATCCGGTAAGACTTATTGCTCCGCTTATACATCAAATAATATAGGAAGGTAAGTATATTCAGCCATTGATACATTTTGAGTCCCTCAAGCCAATGCCATACATGCATTATCATAAAGTAAGTATAAGTGAATTAATTATTGAGAACTCTTGTCTGCAGATATGATATGTGCAGGTAGCATATATGATATCTCTGAAAGAAAAATTACCTGGTGAACTGTTAATTGAATATTTCCGACTCAGAGCTCCTTTGAGTATTATACAGGCATCTATAATAAGCGGATAAACTTTGAAATTAATTTTTTTCAATCGTTGTGTGATTATCTGACAATTTATTGAGGAGTACAATTTTAGATTATTTAGAATTTGGTCAAGTGTCAGTAGAGAATTTGATTCAAATTAATTTTTATTATTCTGATATTTGTTCAACGCTTCAATCTTATTATTCACTTGAAGTTTGTCATAAATGCGGTGAATATGTTGTTTTACTGTACCTATAGTAATATTCAATTGATCTCCTATTTCCTTATACATCAATCCTTTTGAAATAAGTTCGAGTAATTCGATTTCACGTTCTGTTAGTGTGAGCGCTTCTTTTTTGACTGGCATTGGCTGGGTGGAGAAAAAATCAAGTACTCGTCGGGCGATATTGTAACTCATAGGTGATCCACCTTTATAGAGTTCACGAATAGACTCGATAATCTTCCCTGAATCTGAACCTTTAAGTATATATCCCTTAGCACCCGCATGTATAGACTTAAATATTTTCTCGTCATCATCATAAATGGTAAACATACAAAATTGAGTTTTACTACTCAGTGGACTGATGTATTTTATTACTTCCAGGCCACTGGCCCTGGGCAGACCTATATCTACTATTATAATGTCAGGAAGACTCTTTGGTAAGAAAACTATGGCATCTTCTGCATTGTGATAAACCTGGTGACACTCCATATCTGACTCTTCATTGATAGAATCACATAGAAGCGAAGCTACTTCTTTTAGATCCTCGACTATGGCTACTGATATCTTCATGATAGTACTTTATATTTAATTGTAGTCTGCATCTTATCACCACTATTTTGGAAATCAATTGTCCCATTTATCGCTTCGACTCTTTTTTTCATATTATACAAGCCATTCCCATTTTCGTCAGCCTGGGCGGGATCAAATCCCTTTCCTCCGATTTCATCAATTGTTACAATTAAGATTTCTGAGCAATCTATTTTAATAGATATTAGTTTGGATTTTGAGTGCTTTACCGCATTGTGTAAGATCTCTTTATAAATCAAGAATAAGTCTCTGCGCTTCGATCCGACTATAGGTTGACTCCCACAATTATCGCTGATAAAGAAATTAAGAGGCATATCGTTTGATGTTAGAAATTCTGAGGCGTAGCTACGCATATATCCTGCCAGGTTCAGAGCATCATCAAAGCGACTATTCATGGTCCAGATGATTTCAGACATATTAGACACGAGTGATTTGGAGTTGCTCTCTATTTTGGATACTATCTCATCTGTCTGTGGATTGGGATGTTTTTTTTTCAAACGGTCACTTAGAAAAAGAATGGTAGTCAGTCCTGAACCCAAGTCGTCATGCATTTCTGAAGCGATTCTGTTTCGTTCTTCGACTACGATATGTTGCTTTTCGATAATGTGTTTTTGCACTCTCAGTAGGTTATCTTTTGAAGCCAATTCAAATTCGTTCTTTTTTTTCTGATAAGTAGTGACGAACCAGATTAATAATAGAGAGAGAATGATGGGCATTACAAATGAAGCGACTACAAGCCAATATACCCAGCCACCTTTATCCAACATATACTCCTAATTTAAGATCTGAAAAATTCTTTTTACCTTCTAGAAAACCCTACTCTATGGGTTGATGGATTATCAACACCAAAGATTGTGATTTATAATTAATTTCCAATATAACAAAAGTTACACAGGTCAAATACAATAATGCACTTTTAATCTGACTATTGATTATAACAATGTATCCTTATATGATTCTGCAGGCTGTCCTCCATAAACTAAGATTAAGCCCAGAAAGATACTTTTCTATATAAACTACAATATGCTCTTGTCAATAAAGTCAAAATGCTCAGGATAATCAGTGGTGAAATGAAGGCCTCTGCTCTCATGGCGCATGGAAGCCGAGCGTATGATCAGGTATCCGATAGTTATCAAATTCCTCAATTCCAATAGTTGTGGACTGATGGTGGTGGTGTTGTATAGCGCTTCGGTCTCGTTGTATAACAGAAAATTGCGGTCTGCAGCACGCTTAAGCCTTATATTAGAGCGAACGATCCCTACATAATAGGACATAATATCTCGCAGCTCTTTCCGGCTCTGTGTGATAAGTACCATCTCTTTAGGGTCATTGGTTCCTTTCGCATTCCAATCAGGGACTCCGTCTTGAATCTTAAATTGATCCAAATGCTCTCTGAGATAAGCAGCGATTCGGTCGCCGTAGACCAAGCCTTCCAGCAATGAATTACTGGCCAGTCGATTAGCACCATGAAGGCCTGAGGCAGTACATTCGCCCCCGGCCAGCACGCGCTTGATGGAAGATAGTCCATTCTTGTCTACCTGAATTCCTCCGCACATATAGTGGCAGGCAGGGACTACAGGTATCATTTGCTCCATTGGATCTATTCCGAGGCTCATGCATTTATTATAAATGGTGGGGAAATGGGCGATAAAGTCCTCCTTGACCAATTCTCTGCAATCAAGGTAGACAAATTCCTCTCCCCTGATTTTCATCTCGTTATCTATAGCACGCGCTACGATATCTCGAGGTGCCAGAGATAATCGTTCGTCGTACTTTTGCATGAAAGGTTCACCATCAGCGGTCTTGAGTACAGCTCCAAAACCGCGTACAGCCTCTGAGATAAGGAAATCAGGGTTGTCACCTGATTCATTATATAATGCAGTGGGATGAAACTGAACAAATTCCATATTTTCTACCCTTCCGTTGGCTCGGTACATCATGGCTACACCATCTCCTGTGGCCACCACCGGATTGGTCGTACTTCGATACACCTGGCCTGCGCCCCCGGTGGCAATGACGACGGACTTCGCAAGGAAAGTAATTATCTCCGACGTCTTCCTGTCCAGCACATACGCCCCAAAACATTCCGTATCAGGTGTTACCCTGGTTACAGTCTTACCCAGATGATGCTGAGTGATCAGGTCTACTGCAAAGAAATGCTCGTGCACCTTTATATTAGAAAAAGTTGCTGCTTTTTCAATCAGTGTACGCTCTATTTCCCTGCCCGTGATGTCCTTGTAATGAAGGATTCTATTGACAGTATGGCCTCCCTCACGTCCTAGATCATACTGTTCTCCATTTGATTTTGAGCGGTCAAAGTTGGCGCCCCAACTGATGAGATCTCTTACCCTATCAGGCCCCTCTGTTATTACCATACGGACTATTTCTTCATCACACAGTCCATCACCTGCATCCAATGTATCAGCTATGTGCTTCTCGAAGGAGTCCACAGTGAGATCCCAAACAGCTGCTACGCCCCCTTGTGCATAGGAAGTATTTGTTTCTGACTCCATTGTCTTTGCCAATACAGTAATAGAAATATCTGGTCTGACTTCTGCAAGTTTGATAGCTGTAGTCAAGCCTGTCACTCCCGAACCCAGAATTAATACGTCTGTTTGAATAGCCATGTTCTGTATATATTTAGTTTAGATAGGCAAAGATAGGAGTTACGATTAAGTCAAAGGCCAGTCTTTTTTCATTACCTTTGAGCTAAATTGTACTTGCTTTGAAAAAAATAATCTATATATTTTTATCTATTTCTTTAATGATTGGTACCTCTGCATTGTCTTCATGCGCCCGCAAATCCGGCTGCCCTATGAATGAAGAGGCAACTTCAAAGCCGAATAAGAAGGGTCACTATAAATCAGGCACGTCAAATCTATTTGATAAACAGACACGGAAGAAAATGGGTGTAAAATAGCTCTTGAGTTATATTTTTTTATTGAACCTGTTCATTGTTTCATCCATTCCCATTGTGCCAAAGTCCAATATTGCATTGGCAGCATGAGATAATATGGCATCTAATCCTGCCTTTTCCGATTCGTTCCATTTTCCCAGAACAAAATTAACCTGATGTCCTTTCGAGAAGTTGCCCCCAATCCCCAACCGCATCCGATTATAATTGGAATGGCCCAGTAATTGTTCGATGTGTGACAGACCATTATGCCCGCCTGCACTTCCTTTCTTTCGGATGCGCACATCTCCAAAGTTTATGTTGAGGTCATCAGTTATAATCAGTAGATTTTCAGGGGCTATACTTAGTTTTTGTGTCCAATAGCGGACTGCCTTGCCGCTTAGATTCATGAAAGTGGATGGCTTTAGCAGGTAATATGTACGGCCTTTGTGCCTGAAATTAGCTAAATCACCATGTATATCATCTTTGAAAGACGCTTCTTTTTGTCTGGCGAGGTGCTCAAGTACTGAGAAACCTATATTGTGACGAGTGTTTTCATACTCTGCGCCCATATTGCCAAGTCCTACGATTAAATATTTCATGAGGTCAAACTCTATTTCCTTATTTTTGCAAAACCATTTCTTGAAAAACATCTTAAAGTGATAATCTGGGACAAATATAAGTCTGTGAAAGATTCTTTTGTCACACTACCTTCTTTCAGCCTTAATGAATATAATTTAACAATAAACATATGTGTAAATTTCTTAATATCTTAATAGTACTTGCTATACTTACTACTGTATCTAATGTGAATGGCCAGACGGGTAAGGAGCTTGATGATTTAGTTAGACAGGAGACCTCTCATCTTAGACCCGCACTATATCTAAATGAATCGAAGCAAATTATCAATGGATTTGACTGGAAATACATCCGCTTCACTTGGGAGGTGGATCCGGCAGTAAGAGCGATCAGTGGAACTGTAATGATGACCTTTCAGGTGATTGATTCTCCCATGGATACTTTTAGACTCGAATTGGCTAAGGAATTAAATATTTCAAAAATTGAATATCATGATCAGGCGATCCCGTTTGTGAGGAGTGGTGATTATTCATTGAAAATCCCTTTTGCATCGCAGTTGCCACTCAATAGTTTGGATTCCCTGAGTATTACTTATTCTGGTATTCCACCCAATACCGGTTTTGGCTCTTTTATTCAGCAAGATTTTCAACATGGTCCTACACTGTGGTCACTGAGTGAGCCTGAGGGCGCACCAGATTGGTGGCCAAGTAAGAAAGATCTTAATGATAAGATCGACTCTGTGGACTATTTCATCACCGTTCCCGATGGAAATAAGGTTGCAAGCAATGGATTGCTGATGTCGCAAGTGCTAAATGGAAATAAAAGGACATTTCACTGGAAGCATCGCTATCCGATTGACTATTATTTAGTCTGCTTCGCGACGACCAATTATGCTGAGGTGCTGGACGAACTAACTTTTGATGATCAGACTACTATGCCACTTCAAAATTTAATGTTTCCTGAAAATGAGCAGAACTGGCGTCAGAGTATGCCGGCATTAAAGCAGCAGATATTATTTTATAGTGAACTATTTGGAAAGTATCCTTTCAGTAAAGAAAAATATGGGCATGCACAGTTTGGCTGGGGAGGTGGTATGGAACATCAGACGATGTCCTTCATGATAAATCTCAGTTATGGCCTCATGGCGCATGAATTGGGACATCAATGGTTTGGGGATAAGGTGACATGCTGCTCCTGGTCACATGTTTGGCTCAATGAAGGATTCGCCACTTTTCTCGCTGACTTATGTCAGGAGAGATTCTACCCAAATTCATATTTGGATATGAAAAAGCAAAAGCTTGATCAGATTGTATCACGTCCTGATGGCTCTGTCTTAGTACCTACTGGAGGTGATGTAAATCGCATATTTAATAGTAGGCTGTCCTACAGTAAAGGTTCATATATCTTGCACATGCTGCGCTGGGAGATCGGTGATTCCACTTTCTTTCATGGTATGAGAAACTATATTAATGATCCTGCTCTGGCGTACAGCAGTGCCTGTACTGATGACTTCCGTCAGCATATGGAGGCTGTCAGTGGCCGGGATCTGGTAGCTTTTTTTAAGAATTGGTTTGAGGGCGAGGGATATCCAATATACAATATAACATGGTCACAATCAGGTGAAAATTCCATCAAAATTAAACTTTCACAGACTACATCTCATCCATCTGTTTCATTTTACTCTATGCATGTGCCCATTTTATTTATAGGAAATGGTCAGGATAGTTTGATGGTTTTTGATCATACTTCAAGCGGTCAGGAATTTAATTTCAGTTTGCCCTTTAAGGTTGATTCACTCATTTTTGATCCAAGGTTTGATATTTTGAATAAAAACACAATCAACCAGGTATCTTCAACTAAATCAACTCTTGAGACAGAGGTATTATCGCTGAGCCCCAATCCCGTAAGTAAATTTCTTGATTTTAATTTAAAGGACGGCGAACAAGGCGGCGGCACCATCTACATCTATGATTCAAGTGGTGAGGTGGTCTTAAAATCAACCTTGAAACAATCATCAAGCAGAATAAATATTTCGGAGCTGGCAGCGGGATCATATTACTTGAACGTTTATACAGACAAGAAAACCTATTCGGGGAAATTTATTAAAAATTGAAATTGACTGTTATGAAATTTATCTCATTCCTACTATTTACTATACTGACGCTTATAGGTTGTAATAAAGAAATCTTGAGCACAAAAACGAATTCCCAACCCAGTGAAAAGGGCAAACAGCAAGAGAGTATAAATACTGCTTTGCAAAATGGCTCATATAAACTGTTTGATTATACCAATAGGAATGAGGGAAATGATAAAAATGTAATTATTTCACCTCTCAGTATTCAGTTCGCGCTGGGGATGGCGAGCAATGGTGCAAAAAATGCTTCATTAGAAGAATTGATGAGTGTTAATAACCTAAAAGGCTCAAATCTGGCAGAGCTGAATGATCAGTTAACTTACTTATTTCATCAGTTAATTACTGCAAAGAATGGAATTAAAGTTTCTATTTCAGATGCTGTATTCTATGATAGAAATAAGGTCAATGTCAAGCAAGATTATCTAGATGTCGTGCGTAAATATTATGGAGCTGAGGTTAGTGATCTGAATTTTAAAGAGGAGCAGAAAAGCTTGAATATTATAAATGACTGGGTCAAAGATAATACCAACGGAAAGATAGAGAAAGCACTTGATGAAATTTCTGCGGATGAGTTTATGTTTTTGCTCAATGCGATTTATATGAAAGCGGATTGGAAAAATCCATTTGTAATTGATGCAACAAGAGCGGGGGATTTTACTACTCAAAGTGGTAAGAAAGTGAGAGTTTCCTTTATGAATCAGCGAGTGGATGCTCTCTACTCTAATACTGAACAAGCTATGGTAGTAAGTTTACCCTTGGCAAATGATCAGTTGTCAGTGGCATTTATCATGCCAAAGAAAACAGATATTAATGAATTTATTAGCCGCGAATTTAATGCTTCTTATTTTAAATCTTTATTGACTACCGCACGCAATTCTGACCTGATGATTGAGCTTCCAAAGCTAGAAATAAAACAGCACTTTGATCTGAAGGCCATCCTTCAATCGATGGACGTCAAATCACCTTTCACTGGTGGGGCGGACTTCTCTGCAATAGCAGGTGCTCCGGGGGATGTTTATCTCACCAAGGCTCTTCACGATGTGTATATGAAGATGGATGAAAAGGGAGTCGAAGGTGCAGCAGTGACTACCATTGGGGTAGGTTTAACTTCTATGCCACCACCGGCTATATTTAATCAATCGTATATTTTTATAATATATGATCAAGCCACGGGTGTTAATTTATTTATGGGAAAGGTATCAGATCCTTCTGCAGTAGATTAAGTATTATCCAGGGATTAGTTTCAACTATCAGTTTACATTTTATTCATGGGTAAGTTCGGCTAATTGAGTTATTGAGTGGAAATGTGATTAAATATTTTCTTTGAAGAGATTTTGGTTGGTTGAGACTTTGTGTGAAATAGTAGAAATTTCTTCTAATTCTTAAGTTTACATTGAAGCCTTTTTTCAAATACAAAGACCGAAGGCGCGAAGTCTAAAGATTCTTATTTTATTCCTTTAGTAAGATTATAAATACCTTAAAAAAGAACTTAAGTACTACTCTATTTCAAAAATCTCATTTGAAATAAACGATATAGGCGATCATTTGGCTAAAAAGGCCGATCATGAAGCCACCACATATCTGCTTCAGTGTATGTACACCCAATTCAATACGTGCATAGCCCACTAGTCCGGTGCAGAATATTACAAGCGCCGGAAGCAAAGCCGGTATTCGCTCGAATACGGGGCTGAGAAGGGACAAACTAATCATACCGGAATGTGGAGTGTATATCAGGAATAAAGTGAACATTGATAATCCCGTCATGCCGGCCATGTGAGCACTTACTTTGTTAAAATTATTGAAAAAAAATAGCAAACAAAGTGAGATGGTTGAGCCTAGAACTAGGCTTTTAAAAAGTTCTGGAATTTCAAAGTTTGACCGTATATTGATGTATAGCCAAAGATAAAAAATAATAGCTGCAATGTATGGCCCGATTCTTTCCTTGGGATTCTGTAGAGTGATGCCTGAGATCAAATTTAACTTTCTCATCATTAATACAGTACCACCCGGAAATAAAAATGAAAGAAATATAACTGAAAATAAAAGTGGAGTCCTGAGTAGAAATCGGTCTACTCCAAATATATAAGGATTTATAATCAAGAATAGGATGAACGCATAGGTGATCATCAATGAAGGATGAAATAGGACACTGATTATTTTAGCGATTATTTTCAAAATAGATCTCCTTGAATATAGTTATCCACTGATTGTGGAGAAATGAGGTCAGTAGAATTATTCTTGACCGAATTGACGAGTGAAGATACCGGATACACTTTAAGGTTGTAAGCCATTTGTTCTGAAAGTATTTCCATCCACTTTTCCTCAAACTCACCATCGAGCCATTTTTGTTCCCATTCTTCTGTCAGAATTAAAGGCATGCGCTCGTGAAGCCAGGCGATAGACGGCTCGGCAGGTCTTGTGATCACCACGAAGTGCAGCTCAGATTCACCTGATTTAGACTTTTCTTCTTTTACCAGTCCCGCCACACCGAAGAGCGATCGGTCTGTACATACGATGCGATACGGAATCTTTTGTTTGTCTTTTTTTAGCCATTCATAGTAGCCATCCATCGGTATGATGCAGCGATGATAATCCAAATACTTGGCAAACATCTTTTTTGTGTTGATCTGCTCGATCTGAGCATTGATCATAAATGGTGCCGGTGAATTTATGTTCCAGCCCCAGGCTGCAGGTAGAAAATGCTTTTTATCATCCATGCTAATCACCGGAAGTACATGGGTGGGAGCAATATTGTAAGATGGTAGTGGATTGTACCGTGCTATGTCCTCGGTATAGAAGGTAGCCTGAAATCTTTCTTCTAGTTCACTCTCCAGATGAGTCAAACTGGCCCTACCACACATGCTCCGGCGTGTTCTGCAGATGGTGATATTCACCTGTAAAAGTTCCATCGGGCTGGATGTCATTTAGGGTAATAGGTATGATTTGGTTGATAAGTTCTGGTCGGTGGGGGAGGAGTACCTTAATGTAATTGTCGGTATAACCCGATAATTGATTTCCCTTGCCTTTCTCTATAAGTACCGATCGCGTAGTACCTGCATAGCGAGAACAAAAATCATATTTTTTTCTTGAGGATAATTCACTAAGTATTTCATTTCTGGTACGACGCAGATGCATTGGTACAGAGCCGGGCATCTCTATCGCAGGTGTGTTTGCCCTTTCGGAATATGTAAATACATGAATATAACTGATTTCTAGTGACTTTATGAAATCATATGTCTCTTGAAATAACGCTTCAGTTTCGCCCGGGAATCCTACGATCACATCTACCCCGATGCAGCAGTCCGGTAGATGTCGACGAATAGATTCAATCTTTTCACTATACAGTTCTCTTTTATACCTTCTTCGCATGAGAGCAAGTATTTCATTGCTTCCCGATTGAAGCGGAATATGAAAATGAGGTAGAAATTTCTTGCTGTTTGTCACGAAAGAAATGATTTCCTCTGTCAGGAGGTTGGGCTCGATTGATGAAATTCGGAACCTCTCGATACCTTCCACCTGCTCCAATTCCTGTATCAGGTCTATAAAGAGGTCTGATTTTCTA
>Ga0073900_10001091_pt1 | contig 15547 bp, 17 predicted proteins | sample KloWWTmetKNB5Kit_FD_66666 | JGI IMG/M metagenome (GOLD analysis project Ga0073900, IMG submission 66666) | Active sludge microbial communities from Klosterneuburg, Austria, studying microevolution and ecology of nitrifiers - Klosterneuburg... | ecosystem: Engineered > WWTP > Aerobic digester >...
GCAGGCTCGTTCACTGGGTTTCCCCGACCACCGATCGCAAGTCGACGACGCAAATTCAGGACAGCCACTGGCGACAACAATAGCAGCACATTGTGTCGCGCTGCGAACATCGATCCTGCACGTCATGCAGATGCCGCGAAGGTGCCGCGCAGGCCCGACACGCTTCGCCGGACAGCGGGAAAGCCCGATGCCCGCGTCTCCCGTTAGACTCTGCCACCCGCCCCGGAAAGCCGCTGCATGACCATCCAGATCATTCTTTACGTACTAGCCGCCCTGCTCATCATCGTTGGCACCCTGGGCACCGTGCTGCCGGCGCTGCCGGGCGTGCCGATTGTCTATGCCGGCATGTTCCTCGCTGCCTGGGTTGGTGACTTCAGCCATATCGGCTGGCCCACGCTGACCATCCTAGGTGTGCTGACTGCCTTGTCGGTGATCATCGACCTGCTGGCCAGCGTGTTCGGGGCCAAGCGCGTCGGCGCCAGCGGCTGGGCCTTGTTCGGCGCCGCGGCGGGTACCGTGATCGGGCTCTTTTTCGGCCTCGTCGGCTTGATCTTCGGGCCCTTTGTCGGAGCCGTCGCCGGCGAACTGATTGCCGGCAGCACGCTCAAGCGATCGACCGTGGTCGGTGTCGGTGCCTGGCTCGGCTTCATCTTCGGCACGCTGGCGAAGATTGCACTGTGCTTCACCATGCTTGGCGTGTTTGCCCTCGCCTATCTGCTCTGAACCGGGCCATCGAATACTGGCGCGTGGCGTCGGTGTCAGTTGTCCGGCAGCACGTAGAGGAGGACGGAAAAAAACTGCAGCACACTGCCGGCAAGCACGAACAAATGCCACAGGGCGTGGTTGTAGGGCAACCGTTTCCACAGATAGAACGGCACGCCGAGCGTGTAGCAGAGCCCGCCGGCAAACAGCAGCCAGAGACCGCCTGGCTCGATGTTGGCCAACATCGGCTTGATGGCGACGATGCCGACCCAGCCCATGCCGAGGTAAAGCAGGGCTGCCACCATGCGGTTGCGCACATGGCGCAATTCCAGGGCAATGCCGATGATTGCCAGTGTCCAGACGATCGCGAACAGGCTCCAGCCCCATGGCCCGCGCAGGCTGATCAGGGCAAACGGCGTGTAGGTGCCTGCAATCAGCAGGAAAATCGCCGAATGATCGAGCACGCGCAGGATCGGCTTGGCGCGTGGATTCGGCACCGCGTGATACAGCGTCGAGGCGGTGAACAGGAGGATCAAGGTCGCCCCGTAGATGCTCACGCTGACGATGCGCGAGGTGCCGCCATGCAGGGTGGCGAAGGCGGCCAGCACGGCCAGTCCGGCAATGCCGAGAACGATGCCGAGCGCGTGGCTCAGGCTCGAGGCGATCTCCTCGGCGCGCGAATAATGCGGATGCGGCGGTGGTTGGCTCATGGTGAACGCGGCCGTGGCTCAGGGTCTGCTGATGATGAAGTTGCCGAACGCCACGCCGACATCCCAGCCACGGCCCTTGCCCGACAGCGCCAGCGAGATCGGGCCCTTGGTCACCACCCGCGCACTCGCCGACTTGTTCGCTCCGGCATGCGCTTCGGCCGCCGCATAACCGCCAATGATGTCCTCGATCGAATACACCTCGGTGAACTTGCCGATGCCATCGTCGATGCGTGATTTGCCAAAGGTGAGCCCGCCACCCTTGGCCGAGATCTTCACCTTCATCGTTTGCCCGTTGTCACACGTCACCGTGCCGCTGCCGGTTGAATGCTTGTAGAAAACCGACCAGCCAGACATGGAGAAACGCAGTTCGCAATCAATCGGGGCGGCCTGTGCGGGTGCCATCAGCAACGACATCAGGGTCGATACGGCGAGGATGAGGACTGCGCGCATGCGTGCTGCTTCCGGACTGAAGGTCTCATTCTGCGTGGCTTGCCGGATCCGCACAATCACCTGCGCGAAAAGCTGACAATCTGTCGCATGATCGCGTTTCGCCGGCTCGGCGTAGACTGATGCCACCCCCCACTTTCGAGGATGCGGCCATGTCCGAATTCGATGTCGTCATTCACCTGCGCAACTGCGAAATCGCGGGTCCGGCCGTCGAAGCCGGCCTGGCGCTGGCCAGACGTCTCGATGCGCATGTGCTCGGCTTGCATGTCGTTGCCCTGTCGACGGCGGCGTTTGTTTCCCCGGAAGCCGTGGCCGTGCAGGTCAACGAGACCGGTCATCTGCTTGAGGAAGCCCGGGCGCGGGCGCCCTGGTGGCGCGAGGAGCTCGATCGCCACGGCCTGCAAGGCGAGTTCCAGGTGGTTCAGGGTGACGCCATCGATGCGCTGTGCCATGCCTCGCGCTGGTCGGACCTGGTCATTGCCGAGCGCCCCTGCGCAAATCCGGATGCGCCGGTGGGCTGGGGCATCGCCTCGCGAACCGTGTTCGGTTCATCGGCCCCGGTGGTGGTCGTGCCCGAAGGCGCCCGCGTCGACAAGGTCGGCCAGCACATGCTCGTGGCGTGGAATGCAAGCCGCGAATCCATGCTGGCAATCCGCGGTGCCCTGCCCCTGCTCAAGCGTGCCGCGCGGGTGACCGTTCTCGAGGGCGAGCCGAACGTGGGCCTTCTTGGCTTTGACAACCTGCCGAAAATCGACCTTCGCGCCTGGCTCAAGCGCCACGCCATCGAAGCCGAGTTCCGTCCGTTCAAGCCGGCCAGGGATCACGGCCCGACCCTGCTCGAAGCGGCCAATTCCGCCGAGGCCGATCTGATCGTGATCGGCGCCTGGGGTCAATCGCGCATCACCGAACTGGTCCTTGGCGGCGTCACCCGGCACCTGTTCCAGCACAGCAACCTGCCGATGCTGGTGGCGCATTGAATCGAGGCGAAGGCAGGAAGACGCCTCAATCCTTTCCGGATCGGGCACGCATCAAATAGCGCCGAGTGTCGAAGTTCACCGGCAAGACCACGATTTTCCCGCCTGTGCTTGCAGGATGTTTCGCCTTCATCCGGAACCCGAGCACTTTTTTGTACATTATTTCGCCCAGACGGGGATCTGGCCACGAATCAAGCACCCAAACATTCCTGGCCTTGCCATTGGCACCCAGCTCGACGACATATTCAGCCATTCCTGAATCGATCCGCCGACCTTTGTGGTAAGCCCCAATCGATACGCCATTGCCGAGTTTCGGATCGGTAAATTGTTCCTGGTCAGCCGGTTCGGAACGCTCCAGCCTCGGATTGCGGATTTGATTGTCAATCTTGTCAATCATCGCACCGACGGTCGACTCCAGCGCACCCATCTTTCATTCCGGGAACTTTTCAATCGCTTTACTCAAGACCATTGCGGCGAAATTGCCGTGCGCCGCAATCTCGTCACCGCCCGGGTCCAGCACGTAGTGGCCGTAGAGCTGGGCCCAGGTATTGGCCTCGAAGTGATTGCCTGCCTGCAACTCGATCGTTGAAAGCTTGGCCATGGCCAGCAAGTGTCCGTGCAGGGCCGCGCGTGAAAGCAGTTCGCGCGCGCGGTCGAGATCCTGCGCAACAGGGGAGCTTGAATCTGCGGGATTCTGGCGATACAGCGAGCCAAGCAGGTAAAGCACATTACGCTCGGAGTCATCCTTGGCGATGGCCTCAAGCTCTCCGACTATCGCTCGGCGCTGCTCTATCGGTGCTTCCGGGTCGAGCATCCAGCGCGCGAGCCTGGCCTCGCGCATGGCGGCGGCATCTTCCGCGCCAGCCATCCCGGGCAGCAACAAGGCGGCGACGGCGATTATCACGGGAACGATTCTCACGACGAATTTCCTTGTCAGAAAATACAATTCATCAAGAATTATATTCAAGAAAACACGTTTCCGTAAACCGCCCCACGCCATCCGGCCTGGAAGTTCCGATCAGGATTCACCTGACCAGTCATTCGGTAGTTGAAAACCGGAAGCGGAAAATCGCCCGTTGCAGGAGCGATTACAGTCGCGATGCATTTTTCGATAACCAGCAACAGCATCGCGACTGAAGTCGCTCCTGCAAGCGCACGGCCGTTGGCGAGCCTTCCCTATTCCCTGTTCCCGGTGCGCGCCTCAGCGCGCGTTTACCAAAGCGAGGGTCATGTCCAGCATGCGATTGGAGAAGCCCCACTCGTTGTCATACCACGAGAGCACCTTGACCAGGGTGCCGCCCATGACGCGGGTCTGCGTTGCGTCGTAGACCGATGACAGCGGGTTGTGGTTGAAATCGATCGAGACCAGCGGCTGGGTGTTGACCCCGATCACGCCCTTGTAGGCACCCTCGGCGGCGGCCTGCATGACCGCGTCGATCTCATCCTTGCTGGTCGCGCGCGAAGCAACGAACGACAGGTCGACTGCCGAGACGTTGATGGTCGGGATGCGCATGGAGAAACCATCAAGCTTGCCGTTGAGTTCCGGCAGCACCAGGCCGACCGCAGCCGCGGCACCGGTCTTGGTCGGAATCTGCGAATGCGTGGCCGAGCGCGCGCGGCGCAGGTCTGCGTGATAGACGTCGGTCAGCACCTGGTCGTTGGTGTAGGCGTGGATGGTCGTCATCAGGCCATGCACGATGCCGATCTTCTCGTGCAGTGCCTTGGCCAGCGGGGCAAGGCAATTGGTCGTGCACGAGGCATTCGAGATGACCTGGTGCGCGGCAGTCAACTTGTCGTGATTGACGCCGTAGACAAAGGTTCCGTCGACATCGTTGCCGCCCGGCGCGGAAATGATCACCTTCTTCGCGCCAGCGGCGATATGCGCGCCGGCCTTGGCCTTGCTGGTGAAGAAGCCGGTCGACTCCAGCACGACATCGACACCGAGATCGCCCCACGGCAGTTTCGACGGATCACGTTCAGCCAGTACCTTGATGCGATCGCCATTGACGATCAGGTCGCCACCATCGACACCGACCTCACCCGGGAAACGTCCATGCGCGGTGTCGTACTGGGTCAGGTGTGCATTGGTCGCCGCGTCACCAAGATCGTTGACCGCAACGACCTGGATCTCGCCGGTGCGCTTTGCCTCGTAAAGCGCGCGCAGCATGTTGCGGCCGATACGGCCATAGCCATTGATGGCGACCTTGACAGACATTGCACACTCCTCGACGCACGGGAAAGAAAGGGTCCATATTGTAACGGTCCCGCCAACCCGCCGCACAGCGCCATTCGGATGGATCCATTGGAACGGGTGGCTCGAGGTAGCCGAGGGGCGGCACTCCTCGATTCCCCGGGCATGCGGACGTCCGAGCTGATTGAATCCCGTCGACAACCCATGCAGCCCCTGTTTCTCCCGGTGTCGGCCCCGAAGCATGAACACCCCGGCAATGCCGTCCGGCATGCGTACACGGTCAGCCACGCTCTGCTAGATTCGACGCTCAACCGATTCCCGGGTCGCCGCATGAATCCACTGGTGCGCAGCTTTCACCACAAGGCCACGGGCACGTGGACGCATGTCGTCGTCGATCCGTCGACGCAGCGGGCGGCGATCATCGATGCGGCGCTGGACTTCGATCTGCCCTCGGGTCGCGTCGGCACCGAGAGTGCGCAGCGCGTGCTCGAATACGTGGCGACCACCGAACTTGCCATCGACTGGATCCTGGAGACGCACGCGCACGCCGATCACCTGAGCGCGGCGGCTTGGCTCAAGCGGCAGCTTGCCGAGGGCAGAGCGGCACCGGCGATCGGCATTGGTCATGCGATCACCGGCGTGCAGAAGACCTTCAAGCGCATGTTGAACCTCGATGACCAGTTTGTCGCCGATGGCCGCCAGTTCGATGCCTTGCTGCTGGATGGCGAGGCGATTTGCATCGGCGATCTCGAAGGCCGGGTCATCGCCACGCCAGGACACACTCCGGACAGCATCAGTTACCGGTTTGGCGATGCGGTCTTTGTCGGCGATACGCTGTTTGCGCCGCAGGCGGGGACGGCACGCTGCGATTTCCCGGGTGCATCTGCGGCAGCCTTGTATCACTCGATCCAGCGCCTCTATTCGCTCCCCGATGCGACGCGGGTGTTCCTTGCCCATGACTACCCGGCGGATGCGCAAGAACCGGTGTCGCAAACGACGATCGGCGCGGAGAAATCCGCCAACATCCATGTGCGCGCCGAGACCACGGAGCCGGAGTTCGTCGCCCTGCGCACGCAGCGCGATGCGACCCTGTCCGTGCCGAAATTGCTGTGGCCGGCCCTGCAGGTGAATATTCGCGGCGGACGCCTGCCGTCGCGGGAAACTGGCAACCAAGCCTACCTGAAGATTCCGCTTGATAGCGAGGGTTTCGAGACGTGATGCGGAATCGCTGCCGCGCGGGCATGCGTTCGATGATGGCCATGTTGTTCGTGCTGCTCCCTGCGCTTGCCCACGCCTGGGGACCGAGCGGACATCGGATGGTCGCCCGGCTGGCGGAGAATCAACTTGATGCGACCAGTCGTGCCGAGGTGCGCAGACTGCTCGGCATACTTGGCGCGAGTTCGTTGCCGGAGATTGCCAACTGGGCCGACGACATGCGCAGCGATCCGGCGCAACGCGAGTTGTCGCGCGCCACGTCACGCCTGCATTTTGTCAATTTTACCGATTCGCGCTGTACGTATGATGAGCCACGAATCTGCGCGAACGGGCAATGCGTGATTGCCGCGATCCAGCGCCATGCCGCCATGCTTGGCGATCGATCGGCAACGGATCGCAGCCGTGCAGAAGCACTGCGCTATCTCGTGCATTTCGTCGGCGATGTGCACCAGCCACTGCACGCGGGTTATCGCAGCGATCGTGGCGGCAACAATCATCAGGTTCGCTTCAATGGCAAGGGCAGCAACCTGCATGCGATCTGGGATTCGCCGGTGCTCGGCAGTCGTCGGCTGCGCTGGAACGATTACGCCCGGCTGCTCGAGCGTGCGCCGATTTCAGACAACACCGCGAATCCAATCGACTGGGCCGAACAATCCTGCCGCATCAGCCGTGACAAGGGTGTCTATCCGCAGGGGCGCACGATCGACAAGGCCTATCTCGATCGCATGCGACCGCTGGCCGAGCGCCAGATCCGGCTTGCCGGCAAACGCCTGGCCAAGCTGCTTGAGCGTACGCTGGATTGAGGCCGCGCCGAACAGTGTTGCCTTGAATGTGCCTCAGCGATCGACGAAGGCGCGTTCGATGACGTAGTCGCCGGGGACACCGATGCGTGGCGAAACCGTGAACCCGCGGGCATCCAGCAGGCTGCTGATCGATTTCAGCATGGCCGTGCTGCCGCAGATCATGACGCGGTCGCAGGCCGGGTCGAGCGGCGGCAAGCCGACATCGGCACCGAGCGTGCCGCTGTCGAGCAATTGATCAATGCGGCCCTGGTGGAAAAACGCCTCGCGCGTGACGCAGGGGTAGTAGGTGAACTTGCTGCGCACGGCCTCGGCAAAATATTCGTGCTCGGGCAACTCGTTTTCAAAGTAGTCGCGATAAGCCAGATCGGCGATCTGACGCACGCCGTGGACAAGGATGATGCGGTCAAAGCGCTCCCAGGTTTCCGGATCGCGCAGGATGGCCAGGAACGGCGCCAGGCCGGTGCCGGTCGAGAGCAGATACAGGTGCCGCCCCGGCTTCAAGTCCTGCAGCAACAGGGTGCCGGTCGGCTTGCTGCCGATGAGGATTTCATCGCCGACCTGAAGATGTTGCAGGCGCGATGTCAACGGACCATCGGCAACCTTGATGCTGAAGAACTCGAGATGCTCCTCGTAGTTGGCACTGGCAATGCTGTAGGCGCGCAGCAGCGGACGCCCATCAACCGGTAGTCCGATCATGATGAACTGGCCGTTTTCAAAGCGCAGGCCGGCATCACGCGTGGTCGTGAAGCTGAATAGGAATTCGTTCCAGTGACGCACACTGAGAACCCGCTCGCTGTTGAACGCTGCCACTGATTTACCTTTTTGCCCTTTGCATCAATTGTCGTGCGTAACTGTTGCTGCAACGGACGCAGCGTCGCCGCAGCGTGCTGCCACTGCCGGTACCTTGCTCAGGCAAGCGCCCTGGCCCGCGCCACCACGGCCTCGGCAGTGATGCCGAAATGAACGTAAAGCTGCTCCGCGGGTGCCGAAGCGCCGAATCGATCGAGGCCGACGACCGCGCCGTCGAGGCCGACGTACTTGCACCAGAAATCGGTGATCCCCGCTTCCACCGCGACGCGGCGACGGCACCATGAGGGCAGCACGCCTTCGCGATACTCGATCGGTTGTGCATCGAACACGCGCGTGCATGGCATCGATACGACACGCGCGGCCACGCTCTGGTCAGCGAGAATGCGCATCGCCTGCATCGCCACCTCGACCTCGGAGCCGGTGGCGATGAGAATCAAATCGAACTTCGCGCTGGGCGGATCGGACAGCACGTAGCCGCCGCGGGCAATGGCGCTGACCTGTTCGTCATTGCGCGGCTGGTGCACCAGCGTCTGCCGCGAGAAGACCAGGCAGGACGGACCGCTGCTGCGTTCGATCGCATGCTTCCACGACACCGCCGATTCCACGGCATCGCAGGGGCGCCAGACATCGTTGTTCGGAATGTAGCGCAGGCTGGCCAGGTGCTCGACCGGCTGGTGGGTCGGGCCGTCCTCGCCAAGGCCGATGGAATCATGCGTGTAGACATGGATGGCGCGGGTCGGGATCAGCGCGCTCATGCGCACGGCGTTGCGCGCATAGTCGGAGAACACCAGGAAGGTGGCGTCATATGGAATGAAACCACCGTGCAACGCAAGACCATTGGCGATCGCGCTCATGCCGAACTCGCGCACGCCGTAATGAATGTAGTTGGCCGCCACGTCGTGACTGGTGACGTTCTTCGAACCTTTCCAGATGGTCAGGTTGGAACCGGCCAGGTCCGCCGAGCCGCCGATCAGTTCGGGCAGCAGCGGGCCGAAGGCATCCAGCGCCATCTGCGATGCCTTGCGTGAAGCCACGGCCGGGCCTTGCGCTTGCAGACTGGCAATCCAGGCATCGGCCTGCGCGGCGAAATCTTCCGGCAGTGCGCCACTCTGGCGACGCTCGAACTCGGCGGCCAGTTCCGGGTTGGCGGTGCGATAGCGATCGAACAGGCGATTCCACGTGGCCTCGCGCTCGGCACCGGCCGCCTGCGCGTTCCAGGCGGAATAAATATGTTCGGGAATCTCGAAGGGGGCATGGTTCCAGCCGAGGCTGGCGCGCGTCGCGGCGACTTCATCCTTGCCGAGAGCTGCGCCGTGCGAGGATTCCTTGCCCTGCTTGTTCGGCGATCCAAAGCCGATGATGGTCCGGGCGCAGATCAGGGTCGGCTTGCGCGTCTGCGCGGTCGCTGCCTCGATCGCCGCCTTGATCGCGCTGGCATCATGGCCATCGACATCGCGGATCACGTTCCAGCCGTACGCCTCGAATCGGGCCGGCGTGTCATCGGTGAACCAGCCTTCGACTTCGCCATCGATGGAGATTCCGTTGTCGTCCCAGATGGCGACGAGCTTGCCAAGGCCGAGGGTGCCGGCCAGCGAGGCGACCTCGTGCGAAATGCCTTCCATCAGGCAACCGTCGCCGAGGAAGACATAGGTGCGGTGATCGACAATGTCGAGATCGCCGCGATTGAAGCGCGCGGCAAGCACCTGTTCGGCAAGGGCCATGCCGACGGCGTTGGCCAGGCCCTGGCCGAGCGGCCCGGTGGTGGTCTCGACGCCGGGAGTCTCCGCGTATTCGGGGTGACCGGCAGTCTTTGAATGCAGTTGGCGGAAGTTCTTCAACTCCTGCAGTGGCAGGGCGTAGCCGGTCAGGTGCAGCAGCGCGTAGATCAACATCGAACCGTGGCCGTTGGAAAGCACGAAGCGATCGCGATTGGCCCACTGCGGATTCGTCGGGTTGTGCCTGAGGAAATCGTTCCACAGCACTTCGGCGATGTCGGCCATGCCCATGGGCATGCCGGGATGACCCGAATTCGCGGCTTGTACAGCGTCCATGGCCAGCGCACGAATGGCGTTGGCGAGTTCTTTGCGGCTCGACATTGTTCGGACTCGACTGGAAACAGCGGCCAGACCGGCAGGTGGACCGCAAGGGGTGCGCATTGTCGCCGATCCGGGCTGCCTTTGTCTTTTCGCAGGGCTTGTCGGGGGTGGCAAGTGGTCGCGCCGGCAGTAATCACAGACCCGTGGTTTCGCCACCCGATTTTGGCCGTTGGCTTTGCCCGCGGCGGCCGCCGGCAAGCCGGACGATGCCCTGCATGGGGGTGCCATCATGCTGAATGGCAAGGGTTTCCCGGGCGTCGCTCAATTAGTGCACCGGCGGGTATTGAAATTGAGCAAATGAACCGCAGCTTGGAGACACGGCGCAAGGATGGAACAGAGTCCACCGGCGCCGATCCAGACACATTCCGCATGCACAAGCGCGCGGGTCTCTTCCCCGAAAAGTTGGAGCTGTTCCCCATGAAAACCACCCTGATCGCAATCGCCATCGCCGCCGCCGGGCTGACTGCCCTCCCGGTCACCAGTCATGCTGCAGACAAGGCCGGATTCTTCATCAACGGCAACGTCGGCCAATCCACCATCGACAAGGGCGTCTACGACGACGATGACACCGCTTACGGCATCAGTGCCGGATACCGCTGGGCGCTGGCACCGAACTTCGCCCTCGGCGTTGAAGGTGGCTACACCGACCTTGGCACGTGGTCGCCGAAGGCCGGTGCGGTCGGCGCGCTGCCTGCTGGCGAGTTCCTCACCGATGCCGAACTCAGCGGCTGGACCGCGGGCGTGAACGCGCACTTGAACCTGAGCGACAACTGGTACCTGAGCGGCCGCACCGGCCTGTTCCACGCCGACATCAAGGGTGACCGTCTGGTTGCCGGCCTGCCGGTGCATGCCGATGACACCTCGAACAGCTGGTTCGCCGGCGCCGGCATTGGCTACGACTTCAGCGAAAACTTCAGCCTGGGCCTGAACTACGACTACTACAAGGCCGACAAGGACGGCTTGAAGTTCGACCCCAGCGTGGTTTCCGTCGGCGCCGAAGTCCGCTTCTAGGTTTTTCCCACCACAGGGCAAGGACGCTTCTCCAGCCGGCCTGGCAACAGGCCGGCTTTTTCATGCACGGCGGATGCGATTGCACCCGCGCGCGCGCCGCCACTGTCGCTGCGCCTCAAGTCTGGCCGGGCACGTCGTCGGGCTCTTCGATGCCATTGGACACGACCACCGCGGCTGCCAGGTCGCCGGTCACGTTGAGCGTGGTCCGGCACATGTCGAGAAAGCGGTCCACGCCAAGGATGAGGCCGATGCCTTCAGGCGGCACGCCGACCATGCCGCAGATCATGGCGATCACCGGCAGCGAACCGGCCGGCACGCCGGCCGTGCCGATGCCACCGAGAATGCACACCAACATGACCAGAATCTGCTGGGTGAGGCTGAGGTCGACATTGAAGAACTGAGCAAGGAACAGCACGGTGACGCCCTCGAACAGCGCCGTGCCGTTCTGGTTGGCGGTCGCCCCAACGGTGAGCACGAAGCGCGAGATGCGCCGTGGCAGTTTCAGCTCCTCCTCCGCCACCATCAGCGCGGTGGGCAGGGTGGCATTGCTCGATGCAGTCGAGAACGCCATCACGATCGCTTCCTGCGAGCCGCGAAAGAACCGTACCGGCGACATGCCGCCAAAGGTGCGCACGCTGATCGAGTAGACAATGAAAAAATGGATGGCCATGGCCAGCAGGGCGACGCCGACGTAACCCGCCAGCTTGGCCAGCAGGTCCCAGCCGAATACGGCAGCGAGATTGAACACCAGGCAGGCAACCGCATACGGGGCAAAGCGAATGACCAGGTGAATCAGGGTCATCGAGATCTCGAATACGCCCTCGATGACTTCCTTGGTCTTCATTGCCATCGGCGATTTGGTCAGCACCACGCCGATGCCGAACATCATGGCGAAGAACATCACGGCAAGGATGTCGTTGTCTGCGGCGGCACGGATGACATTGGTCGGCACGATGTTCAGCAGCAGGTCCATGCCCGAGCCATGCAGCGCGCTGCTGGCAACGATTTTCTGAGCGTTGTCGCTGGCATCACGCAGCAGTTGCTGCGCAACCGCGGGATCGACACCTGCCCCGGGCTGGAACAGGTTGACCAGACTGACGCCGATGACCACCGCGATCGATGACACGATCACCGTGTAGGCGAGCGTCTTCCAGCCAACCCGGCCGAGCGAACGGATATCGCCCATTTCGGCAATGCCGACGACCAGCGCAGAAAACAGCAAGGGAATGACCAGCATGAACAACAGGCGCAGGAAGACCTTGCCGACCGGCTGCGTGATCCAGGTCATCAGCCATTGGATCCACGGCGCATCGCCGCCGTTCGACCAATGCACGAGCAGGCCGCCAGCGAGACCGGCGATGAAGCCGACCAGCATCTTCGTATGCAGGGCCATGGGCTTGCGCGCACTCATGCGTGTCCGCCTCGTCGGCAAGCCGCGCCAACGCGGATCGAGCAGTTGGTTGCGCAAGGACAGTTCATGCGAGCAGGCACCTGTTCAAGGATCAAGCGGCCTAGTGTGCCGCATGCCCGGAGACGACGAAACCGCCAGCACCGAAGATGCGGGCATCCAAGCCGCTCATTGCAGACAGCAAACACGGATCGCTATTCGCCGGGCAGTTTGCGCGGCACATCCTGCGAACCTTCCTCGCGATCGCGATAGAGTGCCGCGCGCACCAGCAGCATCAGGGTGATCGGCGTGGTCAGGGTGAGAAAAACACCGATCAGGATTTCGTAGAAGATCGGGCGACCGTGCAGAACCGAGAAGCAGGTAATCGAACCGGCGAGCATGAAGAACGTGCCCAGCGTGGTGCCCAGCGTCGGGGCGTGCACGCGCTGGTAGAAGTTTTCCAGTCGCAGCAGGCCGACTGAGCCGATGAAGGCAAACAGCGCGCCCAGCAGGACGAAGACGGCTACGAGGATCGCCGCCCATGGCGGCAAGGCATCAAGATGGTTCATTCGATCACCTGCCCGCGCATCAGGAATTTTGCCAGCGCCACGGTGCCGGCGAACCCGAGCAGTCCGATGATCAGGCCGGCCTCGACGTAAAGCAGGCTGTCGCTGCGGATGCCGATGGTGAGCAGCAGGATCATTGCGTTTACATAGAGCGCATCCAGTGCCAGCACGCGGTCTTGCGCACGCGGTCCGCGCAACATGCGCGTGATCGAGAAACTCATCGCCAGCAGCAGCAGCAATTGCGCGAGGATGATGATCGCTTCAAGCACGTCGTGACTCATTGGAAGATCCCCAGCAGGAGGCGCTCGTAACGCCGTTTGATGGTGTCGATCCAGACTTGTTCGTCGGCCAGGTCGAGCACGTGGATGAGCAGGATGTTGGCACTGGAGTCGTAGCTCACCCAGATCGTGCCGGGCGTGGAAGTGATGATGCAGGCCAGCACGGCAAGGCCGTGGCGATCGGTCAGATCCAGCGGGATGGCGACGAAGCCGGAGTTCAGGCTTCGATTCCGGGCAAGGATGATCCTCGCCACGGCAAGGTTGGAACGGAAGATGTCGAGGGTCACGCGAACGAACAAGACGCCGAGCAGATGAAAATTGTGCACACGCGCCCTGGGCGGTCGCAACAGGTCGTACATGCGCGCCAGGGCAATGCCGAGCAGCGCACCGAGCAGGATCGTGCCGGGGGCCAGGCTCTGCTTGAGCAGCAACCAGATCAGCAGCAGCAGCACGGACAGGACCGGGTGCGGAAACCAGCGCCGGATCATGGTGCGGCCCCCATCGGCGGCAGCACGGCATGGATGTAGCTGGCTGGCGCATGCAGTTGCGCGGCGGTGTCGCGCAGGTAGCGCAAGGGTGCCTCGACCAGCAAAGTGAGCAACAGGCACAACCCCAGCAGGATCGCCACCGAGGTGGATTCGGTGAGGCGAACTTTCGGGAAAATCCGCTCCGATTCGACCCAGAAAATCTGGATTCCGGCGCGGCACAGCGCGATCACGGTGCAGAATCCGGCGACTATGGTCAGCGTGAACAACACGCCGGCGCCGAGGCGCGCATCGGCATCCAGCATCGGTGCCAGCAGGGCGAACTTGGCAAGAAACCCCGAAAGCGGCGGCAATCCCGCCAGCAGTACCGCGCAGGCGGAGAAACTCAGGCCGAGCATGGCGATCGGCGCGGACAGCACGACGCGGCTCTCGTCTTCCTTTGCATACAGGCTTTCGTTCGCCTGGGTTTCGCCGGGCTGTTCGTACGGCTCGAGGATCAGCGTGTCGTCGGTTTCCTCGTCGCCGTCGGAGGCGAGCAGGCCGGCAACCAGGAAAAACGCCGCGATGGCCAGCGTGGAAATGACCAGATAAGCCAGCGCACCGGCCGTCACCGCCTCTTGCTGCAATCCCGCTGCACCAAGCAGGGTGCCGGAGGAAATCACCACGATGTAGCCGGCCAGCTTGCCGAGATCGCGCGCACCAAGCATGCCGATCGTGCCCGCAAGCATGGTCGCCACGCCGCCCCACAGCATCCAGTCGCTGCCGAAATGGCTGGATGCCGGCCCCGCTTCGTCACCGAACAGGAGCAGGCCCAGGCGCAACAGCACGTAGATGCCGACCTTGGTCATCAGCGCGAACATCGCCGCCACCGCCGGCGCGGCGGCCGTGTAGGTGCGCGGCAGCCAGAATCCGAGCGGCCACATCGCGGTCTTGATGAGGAAGGCCACGCCGAGGATTGCCGCACCCGCATGCAGCAAGGCGCGGGTGCGCTCGGGCACGTTCGGGATCAACTCAGCCAACGCCGCCATGTTCAAGGTGCCGGTGACACCGAAGATCAGGCTGACGCCAAGCAGGAACAGCATCGAGGCAGTCAGGTTGACGGCTATGTAGTGCAAGCCGGCGCTGACCCGTCGTGCGCCCGAACCGTGCAGGGCGAGGCCGTACGATGCCGCCAGCAGCACCTCGAAGAAGACGAACAGATTGAACAGGTCGCCGGTGAGGAAGGCGCCGTTCAGCCCGACCAGCAGGAACTGCAGCAGCGGCTGGAAGTGTCCGCCGCGATGCTGCCAGCGGCCCAGTGCGTGCGGCAGCAAGGCCAGCGCCAACACGCTGGTCAGCAACACCATCAAGGCGGAAAGTCGGTCGGCTACCAGCACGATGCCGAACTGCGCCGGCCAGTCGCCAATTCGGTAAACCGCGGCGAGCGCGCCGTCGGCCGACACCGTCCGCATCAGCGCCGCGGCCATGACCACCAGCGCCACGCAGGAGACAACGCTCAGCAGCAACACCGTGCGCCGGCGCTTCTCGCCGACCAGCAACTGCAGCGCTGCCACCAGCAGCGGCGTGATGACAGGCAGGATGGCCAGGTGGCTGCTCACGACGTGCCGTCCTCACCGTCGACGTGATCGTTCCCGGTCAGTCCGCGCGAGGTCAACAGCACGACCAGGAACAACGCGGTGGTGGCGAAACCAATGACGATCGCGGTCAATACCAGCGCCTGCGGCAGCGGATCGGCGTAGTGCGCGATGTCGCCGCCGTTCAGCACCGGATCGGCACCGGTGCGCAGGCCGCCGATGGAAAAGATGAACATGTTCACCGCATACGAGATCAGGGTCAGGCCGATGATCACCTGGAAGGTGCGCGGGCGCAGCA
>Ga0073900_10001096_pt1 | contig 15515 bp, 18 predicted proteins | sample KloWWTmetKNB5Kit_FD_66666 | JGI IMG/M metagenome (GOLD analysis project Ga0073900, IMG submission 66666) | Active sludge microbial communities from Klosterneuburg, Austria, studying microevolution and ecology of nitrifiers - Klosterneuburg... | ecosystem: Engineered > WWTP > Aerobic digester >...
GATCCTCAACTGGGCGACGGCCTGACCATCGGCCTGCGCCAGGCCGGTTTTGCGGTCGACTGGCTAAAAGACGGCAATTCCGCCGACCAGGCGCTGCAATCGGAAACCTTTGATTTCGTCGTGCTCGATCTCGGTTTGCCGCGACTTTCCGGCATGGAGGTTTTGAGCCGCGCCCGTAGCCGTGGCCAGCACATGCCGATCCTGATTCTGACGGCGCGTGATGCCACCGGCGAGAAGGTGTCCGGTCTCGATGCCGGGGCGGACGATTACCTCGTCAAGCCGATCGATCTCGACGAACTGACCGCCCGCATTCGTGCTCTGACCCGACGCAGTGCCGGCCGCGCCGAACCGCTGCTGATCCACGGTGACCTCGCCCTCGACCCGGCGGCGCATACGCTGACGCAGGCCGGGCTGGTCGTCGAGCTTTCGAGCCGTGAGTTTTCGCTATTACAGCAACTGCTCGAAAACGCCGGCCGCGTGCTGACCCGTACCCAGCTCGAACAATCCATTTACGGCTGGCGCGACGAACCGGACAGCAACGCCCTCGAAGTGCACATTCACCACCTGCGCAAAAAACTGGGCAGCGAGTTGATCCGTACCCTGCGCGGCGTCGGTTACACCATCGCCAAATGACCACCGCCTGGTTCTCCCTGCGCCGCCGCCTGCTTGGGTTGCTGCTCGGCGGCGTGGCTGCCGCCTGGCTGGTGACCATGGTTTTCAGCTACATCGATGCGCATCACGAAGTCGATGAACTCTTCGACGCCCAGCTCGCCCAAGCCGCCCAAACCCTGCTTGCGCTGGCCAGCCACGACGATGGGGAATACATCGAAGACCTCGGCGATGTCGCCCATAAATACCAGCGCCGCCTGCGTTTTCAGATCTGGCGGGCCGACGGCAAGTTGCTGATGCGCTCGAATAATGCCCCGAAAACGCCGTTGACCGCAGCAATCGGTTTTTCCGAAGCGAGCGGCGATGGCGAACACTGGCGCTATTTCAGCCAGTGGAATGAGGAACGCAATCTGCAGGTACAGGTCAGCGAAAACCACCATATCCGCGACGACCTGATCGGTCACATTGCCTGGCGGCTGCTCCTGCCCGCCCTCTTCGGCCTGCCGCTAATCGGCTTCTGGGTCTGGCTCGCCACCCGCCACGGTCTTGCCTCGCTGGACGGCATCGCCCGGCAGATCGCCAGCCGCGCCCCGCAACAGCTCCAACCAGTGATCCCGGCCACTGCACCGGAAGAAATCCGCACCATGCTGGAGGCGCTGAATGGTCTCTTTCAGCGCGTCGATACCGCCCTCGAAGCCGAACACCGCTTCACTGCCGATGCCGCGCACGAACTGAGAACGCCACTCGCCGCGCTGCAAGCCCAGCTTCAAGTCGCCCTGCGCGCCCGCGACGACAACGAACGCAACCGTTCGCTCGGCCAACTGCAAAGCGGCCTGAGCAGGGCCTCGCATCTGGTCGATCAAATGCTGCAACTGGCCCGCCTCGACCCGGAATTCGGCCTGCCCACCCCGCAAACTGTTGATCTGGCGAGGCTGGCTGAATCCGTTTGTGCCGATCTCGGGCCGCAGATTATGGCCAGGAATATCGACTTCGAACTGCACGCCGACGAACACTGCACCGTCCTAGGCCAAGCCGAATGGCTGCGTGTTCTGATCCGCAACTTGGTCGATAACGCCGTTCGCTACACGCCGGAACACGGTCAGGTTCGCGTTGGCATCAGGCAGACCAATGAAACCGCGCTAATTCAGGTCAGCGACAGCGGTCCGGGCATTCCGCCCGATCAACGGCTTGCAGTACTGCACCGCTTTCACCGCCTGAATCAGGATGAGCAGCCAGGCAGCGGCCTGGGGTTGGCTATCGTCGCCCGCATTGCCGAACTGCACGGCGCCCGGCTTGAATTGGCGGAGGCTACCCCGGCACCGGGGTTAAGCGTCATGGTGTGCTGGCCGACGGGAATGACAAAATAGATTAACGAACGAGGCCCCGAACTTCGGCATGGCGCGGGCACGTCGTCAGGTGGTCGTTAACCATGCCGGCGGCCTGCATGAAGGCATAGCAGATGGTTGAACCGACGAACTTGAATCCGGCTCGGCCCAAGGCCTTGCTCAGCGCATCGGAGGCCGCCGTCCGGGCAGGCACCTCGGCCAGCGAAGCCCATTGATTCTGGAGCGGAGTGCCGTGAACGAATTGCCAGAGGAAATCGCTGAACGATGTCCCGTCTGCCGTAAGCGCCAGGAATGACCGGGCGTTCTGGATGGTTGCCGCAACCTTGGCACGGTTCCGGATGATTCCCGGATCGCCGAGTAATGACGCAACCTTCTCATCACCATAGCGGGTAATCCGTAGAGGATCGAAACCGTCGAAGGCGCGCCGGTAATTCTCCCGTTTCTTCAGCACCGTCGCCCAGGACAAGCCGGCCTGGGCGCCCTCAAGGATCAGCAACTCGAACAGGGCGCGGTCATCGCGGAGCGGCACGCCCCATTCGGTATCGTGGTAGGTGCGGTACAGGTCAAAACCTGTGCACCAGGGACAAGGTTCCATCGGCATTGACTCGGCTGGCAAAACTTCAGTCTACTGTCTGGAAGCCTGACAATTCATCGTCGTCCACATTTTCTTCCGAAGCGCCGCCATCGATCGTTTCTGGTTGCGATGCAGGCTCTTCAGGCAGCGGCAATTCCTCCGGCGGCATGGCCGGTTCAACGGGTTGGGCAAAGGTTCGCGGGCAGCATTTTTCGATCTGGTCGGACAGGTAGTCGATCCCCGCCATTACACTGCTGGCTGGATCTTCCATCAAGCTATGCCAGATCTCGTCTGTCCCTGCCGCCAGACTCTCCCGAAGCACCGAGTCCGTGGCCTCACGGGTACTTTCGTACAGGATGACGCCAACACTCGCGGCACCCAGGGAAATCACCGAGGCTGCGACGCCGCCGACCAGCGCCGAGATGGCGCTCGATCCGCCGCTGATCGCCAGCCGCTCCAGCAGTTTTTCGCTGACCCGCCGAGCCACGGGCGATATCGCCGTTTCCGACAGCCCGGCGCCCGCCTCGCCAGCGGCCTTGCGGGCCTGTGCGAGCAAGGCCAGATAGGCGGGCAAGCTGTCGAGTGGTTCGGCATGGACAATCTGATAGAGAGATGCGTTGTGGGCCGGCGGCGGCGCCAGCTCAATTGCGGGAATTTCCCTGAGCCGTCTGTCGAACTGATCCGGCGGGACGCCGTGAAGCAGCGGGATCGGCTGGAGCGCCACACGCAAGCGCTGGATATAGTATTCGGTTGCTTGCGCCCTGACCGCCGCGGGGTCGATTTCTTTGGCAACTGGCGCCAGCACGCGTTCACGGTATTGCGTCTGCAGGTAGGCCGCTAGCCGGGTGACCACGAGTTCCTCATCATCCGGCAGATTCAGCTTGTACCAGGCGGCCCGGGCAGTCAGCCACTGCTGGGTCCAGTAATTCGAGAACCAGGGCGTGAAATCGGTCTCGGCCTTGCTGGCGACGAGTTTCTTCCAGGCCTCCATCTGCACACGGGCGAAGCCCCTGGCTTGGCCGCCGGCAGCCAGCGATGCAGCCCCGATGTCACTATCCACCTGCAACCAGGTCCACTCCGGAACCTGTACAAAAACCTTTGGTGCACTCTCGGGAGCGTGATCGGGGAGGCGATCAGGCATGGCGCATCCGGCCAACACGATCATCAGCACTACAAATGGGATGCGTAGAGCGATGACTGCAGTCGTAATCGGAAAATGAGTAACCGGTCTCATGTCGACGAAGCAAGCTTCCAGAAATGCTTGCTTCAAATTCATGCTAGTCGGTTTGCCGCAAAACCATCAACAAATATTTGGCCCGGTGCGGCCACAAAAGCGGCTATGCGTCCAACATGTGGCTGCTGGCGAAGGAGCGCTACTCATACTGCGGAATTGGTCTTTGGTCATTGCAACGAATCAGAATGTTCCGGGTCTCAAATGCCCCGGAGTTTAGGTCGGTGCTTCCTTTAGCGATTGAACGGCCGGTTGACCTCCCCTCGCGGGTCACTGTTTCAAAACCGTTAGCACCGCATAACTCGGTCGCCTTATCAAAACAGGTTTCGATACTGAGTTCCCTGCCATCGCAAGTAATCGTGTGACCCATCGATCCGTCATACAGATGAATATCGTTAACTCTGACACATCCGAACAGCAACGAAGTTGCAACAAGGCAGAGCAGCAGCATAGTCGAACGCATAGGAATCCCTGTATTTTGAACGAGAGGAAGACGGGATTGTTACATCGAACGCATGCAACGAATCAAGCAACCGCTTCGTACATTCGTCACGAAAGTTCGGTTAGCAGCCAGACGTAGCCGGGAAGATTGCCGAGCGCTTTGGCCGAGCAACGGTCCGACGACCAACAGAACTGGGTGACGGCTTCCTGATCTGATACCAGCCGTTCAAAAAACCAGCTATCCGACGGCAGTTCGGCCAATCCGCTCATACAGTATCCGTCGAATGAGTGTCTGCTCTCCAGCAGTCAACTGACGCTGGTACCCCCCCGCACGATGCACAGCGCTGCCGGGAGCGCACGATTGAACTTGGCCGCGCCATAACTCTCTATGCAATAAGGGAGTGGTATCAGAGAAAAGCCAGAGGCGTGGAGGTGGGAGGTTTTATGAGCGAGCTGTTCGACAATCCGCTGGGAACCGATGGTTTCGAGTTCGTCGAATTCGTCAGCCCGATCGCCGACAGCCTCGCCGAACTTTTCGGGAGGCTCGGCTTTGTCGAGGCCGGTCGCCACCGGCACAAGGACGTCAGCCACTACCGCCAGGGCGACATCAATTTCATCCTGAACCGCGAGCCGGGCGGACAGGCGGAAAGTTTCGCCGCCCGCCATGGGCCTTCGGCCAACGCCATGGCCTTCCGCGTCAGGGATGCCGCCCTCGCCTATCAGGAAGCATTGCGGCGCGGCGCCACACCGGTCGAACAGCCGGTCGGTGCGATGGAGCTGAAGATTCCCGCGATCCAGGGGATTGATGGTCTGGTCATCTATCTGGTCGATCGCTACGGCGCGCAGACTATCTACGATGTCGATTTCGAACCGCTGGCGCAGCGCGGCGACGCGAGTGGCGGCGTCGGCCTGCGCTACCTCGACCACCTGACGCACAACCTGCAGCGCGGCCACATGAAGCAATGGGCGGCATTCTACGAACAGGTTTTCAACTTCCGCGAAATCCGCTATTTCGACATCGAGGGCAAGCTGACCGGCCTGATCAGTCGCGCCATGACGAGCCCCTGCGGCAAGATCCGCATTCCGCTTAACGAAAGCCGCGACGACAGATCGCAGATTGAGGAATTCATTGCCCGCTATCACGGTGAGGGCATTCAGCACATCGCCCTCGGCAGCGATGACATCTACGCCACCGTCGAGGCGCTGCGCGCCCGCGGCATCGCCTTCCAGGAAACACCGGACACCTATTACGAAGCGCTCGTCGAGCGCCTGCCTGAGCATGGCGAAGACCTTGCGCGGCTGCGCGCCGACGGCATCCTGCTCGACGGCGCGCCGAGCGAGGGCCAAGGGCTGCTGCTGCAGATATTCACGCGCGAAGCAATCGGCCCGATCTTCTTCGAAATCATTCAGCGCAAGGGCAACGAAGGTTTCGGCGAAGGCAACTTCCGCGCCCTGTTCGAGTCGATTGAACTCGACCAGATCCGGCGCGGTGTACTGCAGAAAAATCAGGAAAAGCAGCCATGAAGCGCCACTGGATTTCCTTCCCGCACAGCGCCGGCAGCGCGTCGCGCCAGGCCCACGCCGACCTGCCGCCATGCACCTACGAGCGCGAGATCGGCCGCGAGGGGTTTTTCGGCCCCGCCACACACATGCACCATACCCACCCACCGACCGGCTGGAGCAGTTTCGAAGGCCCCTTGCGCCCCCGCGCCTTCAACCTCGCCGGCCTTGAGGCTGCCGGCACCAGCCCGTGGAACGCGCTGCCGGTGCTCGCCAACGCGCAGGTGAAAATCCGCTTCTGGCGGCTCGATGGCGCGATGCCGGCGCTGGCCCGCAACGCCGACGGCGACGATCTTCTGTTCGTGCATGCCGGCAGCGGCGAGTTGTATTGTGACTATGGCCACCTGGGCTATCGCAGCGGCGACTACCTGCTGCTGCCGCGCGGCACCATGTGGCGGCTCGAACCGGCGGCGCCCAGCGCCTTCCTGCTGATCGAGGCCAGCGCAGGCGCCTACAGCCTGCCGGACAAGGGCATCGTCGGCGCGCACGCGATTTTCGATCCGGCCATGCTCGACGTGCCGGCGCTCGACGACACTTTCCGCGCCCAGCAGAGCGAAGAACCCTGGCGCGTCGAGATCAAGCGCGCCGGCGCTGTCTCGGTCGCCAGTTTTCCCTACAACCCGCTCGACGCGGTCGGCTGGCACGGCGACTTGGCGCCTGTACGCCTCAACATCGACGACATCCGCCCGCTGATGAGCCCGCGCTACCACCTGCCGCCTTCGGCTCATGCCACTTTCGTCGCCGAACGCTTCGTTGTCTGCAGCTTCGTGCCGCGTCCGTTCGAAAGTGACCCGCGGGCGCTCAAGGTACCTTTTTTCCACAGCAACGACGACTACGACGAGGTGATTTTCTATCACGCCGGCAACTTCTTCAGCCGCGACAACATCGCCCCGGGCATGCTCACCTTCCACCCCAGCGGCTTCACCCACGGCCCGCACCCGAAGGCCCTGCAGAACGCCTTCACGCCGAAGACGGCGGGTACCGACGAATACGCGGTGATGATCGATGCGCGCGACCCGCTCGACGTCGCCCCGGCCGTATTGCCGGTCGAGTGGCCGCACTATGTGGATAGCTGGAAGGTGGCGGCAAAATGAAACTGGCCTCCCTCAAAGGTGGACGCGATGGGCAGTTGCACGTGGTGTCGCGCGACCTGCGGCGCTGCGTCGCGGCCGGCGCCGTGGCGCCGACCCTGCAGCGGGCGCTCGACGAGTGGCGCCTTTGCGCGCCGCAGTTGCGGGAACTTGCCGCTGCGCTTGAGCGCGGCCCGTTGCCCGGCGAGCGCCCCTTCGACCCCGGCCTATGCGCCGCGCCCTTGCCGCGCGCCTTCCAGTGGGCCGACGGTTCGGCCTACGTCAGCCACGTCGAACTGGTGCGCAAGGCGCGCGGTGCCGAAATGCCCGAGAGCTTCTGGCATGAGCCACTGCTCTACCAGGGCGGCTCGGATACCCTGCTCGGTCCGTGCGATCCGATCGCTGCGGTCGACGAAGCCTGGGGCATAGATTTCGAAGCCGAAATCGCGGTAGTCACCGACGATGTCGCGATGGGCATCGCACCCGCCCGGGCAGGAAGCCATATCGTGCTCCTGATGCTGGTCAATGACGTGTCGCTGCGCAACCTGATCCCGGCCGAACTGGCCAAGGGCTTCGGCTTCTTCCAGTCGAAGCCGCCGACCGCCTTCTCGCCGGTTGCCGTGACGCCTGACGAACTGGGGGATGACTGGGATGGCGCCCGGCTGCACCGGCCGCTACACAGCCGCCTGAATGGTGAGCTGTTCGGCTGGCCGGACGCCGGCACCGACATGACCTTCGGCTTTCCCGAGCTGATCGCCCACGCCGCGCGCACCCGCCCCCTCGGCGCCGGCAGCATCATCGGATCGGGCACCGTCGCCAATCGCGACCCGGCGCTCGGTTCGTCATGCATCGCCGAACGCCGCATGCGGCAGCTGCTCGCCGGGGCCACCGCACAGACGCCCTACCTGCGCTGTGGCGACCGGGTGCGCATCGAGATGCTCGGTGCCGACGGCGCCTCAATCTTCGGCGCCATCGAGCAAACCGTCGAGTCGCCGCGATGAAGCTCTACAGCTACTGGCGCTCGTCGGCGTCGTATCGCGTGCGTATCGCCCTGAACTTCAAGGAACTGTCCTACGAAACGCTGGGCGTGGATCTGCGCCCGCCGGTCAGTGCCCAGCACAGCCCGGCCTACGCTGCGCTCAATCCGCAGCAGATGGTTCCCACGCTGATCGACGGCGAGACGGTGATCGGCCAGTCGCTGGCCATCGTCGAATACCTCGACGAACGTTACCCGCAGCCTCCCCTGCTGCCGCCCGGCGCCAGCGCGCGCGCGCGTGCCCGACAGATCGCGCAGGCAATCAGCGCCGACCTCCATCCGCTCAACAATCTGCGCGTCATGCACTATCTGGAAAACGAACTCGGCACCGATCAAGCGGCGCGCCGGGCGTGGTATCACCACTGGCTGAAACTCGGACTCGACGCCTGCGAATGCCTGGTTGATGAACGCGGGCCGTATGCTTTGGGGGAGACGGTCGGCCTGGCTGACCTGTGCATCGTTCCGCAACTCTACAACGCCCGGCGCTACGCTTTCGCCCTCGATGCCTATCCGCGGCTGTGCGGAATCGACGCGGCCTGCGCTGATCTCGAGGCTTTCGCGCGCAGCCGGCCCGAACTACAGCCCGACGCGCCGGCGGGCGCCGGCGCAGAATAGACGCGATCACCCGCGATAAGGGTATCGGCTTCGATGTCAGGCAGTGACTGCAGGCTTTCATAGAGCGGGCGAAAGTCCTGCGCCATGGCGTTGAACAGCGCCTCGAAATCCGGCAGCACGAAATAAGTTTTCTGGAAGGCGTCGATCATGTAGCGCGTCCGCATCACCCGCTTTAAGTCGAACCAGACGCGATGGGGAAGCGGACTCTCCAGTGAATAATGCGTCTCGGTATTCGACGAGAGCATGCCGGCACCGTAAGCCTTGAGCCCGCCTGGCGTATCGATCAGGCCGAACTCGACCATATACCAGTAGAGCCGTGCGAGGCGCGGCAGGGTATGTGCCTGCATGGCTTCGAGCCCCTTGGCGCCGTAGGCCGCGAGGTAATCGGCGAACACCGGATGGAGCAGCAGTGGCACATGGCCGAAGAAATCGTGGAAGAGGTCAGGCTCGACCAGGTAATCCATTTCCTCCGGCCGCCGCAACCAGACGCTGACCGGGAAACGCCGCGCGGCGAGATGCGCGAAGAAGGCATCGTCGGGAATGAAGCCCGGAACGCCGACCAAGCGCCAGCCCGTCCGCCGCGCGATGAAGTCACTGATGCGCGAAAGCTCGGGAATCCCGGCACTGCCGCCCAAGGCGTCGACGCCCTGGATGAATTCGGCGCAGGCATGCGAGCGGACCATCATGCTCTGGCGCGCCATTAACTTGCCCCATACCGCGCGGTCGGTCGCGCTGTAGCCGGCCATGTCCTGATCCACCGTGAAATCGGCCCGCGCCCTGGAATAGTCGCCGCGCAAACCGCTGTTCGACTGTGCACCCAGCATCGCTGTCTCCTTTATCAACAGCCCTTCTCGTTGATTAGGATCGTCGGCTCCGGCGATCGTTCCCCGCCGTAGTAATAGTGGCAGGCCTGAGCCAGAGCTGGTTCGGATGGCGAATAATCAGCCGTCCCTGACGCGAAACCACCCGGCAATGCTGCGCCGTTTGTTGTGTGCCATGAAGACGTCGTGTGGAAACGATTCGCTGAGAAAGATCATCATGGTGGCGAAGTTCGGGCTAACCGTCGCGATGGCCGTTTCACCACTTGGCTCAAACAAGCGCAACTCCCCGCCATTCCCGGTTTACCAATCCTCATTCAGGTAAAAAACCGTTAAAAGGATCCTGTTTCTGGCCACTTGCAAGACGTCAGAGTGCTTGGCGTAGCCAGTGCCGGCACCATAGATGGCGTAGTGGCATTCAAAATCAAACAAGCCGAGAAAGAGTGCGGAGTTCAGGCCAAAGCGCAGCGCTTCCATCCAGGCCAGGTGAGGTGATCGGTGCTGTTGGTGTCGTCGAGCCAGCTGATCAGATAGCCGCGAAGCGGGCTCAGGTGTTTTTTGGCTGAGCCTCGGCCAATTTGCGCAGCCTTGAACCTGAAGGAGTCATCATCCTGGCAGCGCGTAAAAAATAAGTCAGATAATGCTTTTTGCCGCGGGTCGTCTAAAACGATGTAGCCAACCCGCGTTAAATGTTCGGCCATTTCGTCAATATTCATTGAGCCGGCAAATCAGCGTTACCGCTTGCCGTATCCCGAATTGCCTCAAGGTCGAAGTGGCAAGGTGCCAGTAGCTGATTCGCCAGATGTTCGGGGTCATTCGATTTCATGTGTTCGGCAAAGGCAGCCAGCAGTGCATCGTTGGCCACCGCTAGCGTATCGATCAACGCCTTGGCCGCTGCACGTGGACTTGGCCCGCCCACGATGTAGGTCGGACTGTCCTTGTAGTGCGACAGGAGTTCTGCACGATATGCCAGGTAAAGCGGGCTGCTGCGGGTGAACTCGACCTCGGCCTGCCTGGCTGCAATCTTGGCATCCATTTCGGCGTCACTTTCCCGGTAATGCGCCTGCTCGGCCTCGCTCCAGTGCGGCTTGTCGCCATGCGTGATGCGCAAGGTGGCGAAAGTGCCTTGGAGGACGATCTGCGAATGCGTGCCGGCATCGCGGAAAACATGAACCAGATCCTTGCCGTGACCTTCCTTGCCGACATAGCGAATGCTTACCGTGATCCGTCGTGGATTAAAGCGGAACTGGCGGGCGCAGGCGGCACGCAGCAGATCGAAGAGCTCATTAGTTTTTGCAGCATTGCTCATGAGGCTGTCCTTTCACTCAGGTTTTGTCGCTGCGAATGCAACAACAGCCAAATGGCTGCCAAGAGCATACGCCACTCAGGTCACATATTGGATTTGGTGGCGCAGTTCGTGCTCTACACCAGCAGTTGCCGCAAGGCATGGTGAAGACCAAACGGAATATTGCAGATACCAATGCATGCCTGCAACCAAGTTTGCAACCTGCTGTTCCATACAAACTAAAACCCACAACCATTTCCGGAAACCCCATTTTGCTGAGGAAATGCGCAGATGCTTTGGCAATGGGAGTCGTTGAAAATACCGATAAATAAGCTGGACTTTCCATCGCAAAAGAGTACTCTTAAATCAAGTTCTGGCTAGTTGCAGGTTCGGTCAGAGCGGTGTTTTTATTCGGTAACTGGAGGTTCTATGGTTGATAGTCCACCGCAGTTTCTTGAGAAGGCTGAGTAGCACCCAAACGGCAAATAGCCGAACTCCGAGGCCATGAGTGCCAAGGTCGAAGATTGACGAAGCCCATGTTAAAACACATGGGCTTCATGCTTTGTAACTGCCTTGGCAAGAGCAATTCCAGTTATCAAAATATCAAAAGATGCCCATTTCAAGCCCTGCGGCCATTGTGGCACCAAGCTCTTTGCACAAATCACGTTCAGGCATACCAATATGTTTTTGGGTAAGAATTTCGGCCGTGCTTTGGGCATGGGTGCAAATAATTGTGGGTGAGGCAATCGGCTTCAATCGCCACCCCGTAGCGATGCGCTCGATTTGGCGAGCAGCATTTTGACCGTCGCTACCTGCACAGATCAATGCTGCATAGGGTCTTCCGTTGATCTTCTCCAGAACCTGGTAATAGGTCCGATCAAAGAAGTCTTTCATCAGCCCTGATATTGCTGCGAGGTATTCTGGGGTGACGAAAAAATATCCGTCCGCAGCCAGCACATCATCGGCTTCCACTTCTGGCGCATGAAGAAGCCTTACCTTAATTGAACTCTCGGTAGCGGCACCGGCTTCAGCTGCCTGGGCCATCTGTAGCGCTCCGCCAGTCATCGAGTGATAAACAATCAGCAAGGTCTTCATGGACTCCATCAATCACAGGAGGTTATGAAGGAACTGTAGCCAACGATGCTCGTTCGCGCCAAGGGTGCTGGAGTTTTTGTAATGAGATGGTCGCCCCTTCCCAAAATGGCATCCGAGTGCCAATGTAAAAGGATCCGACTTTGGCAATTTCCTTCCGGGCAAATGATTCCGTAGGCAAAATGAGGGCACGGATATTAATTCATCTACGGACTCAGGCGATCCGTCTGACAACCGTTTTAGATCTCACCAGGGAATCGAAGGAAAGCAATGACACCGCTGCTTGAGGACTTGGGGCTCATTACCACGAATACGCTCGAATACTACAACGTACGCGCCGCCGAGTTCTGGGAAGGCACGCGCGACCACGATGTGAAGCAGAACATTGAGGCGCTGCTGCGGCACATCCGCAGGGCACCACCATGGCGCATACTCGATCTTGGATGCGGCCCCGGGCGTGATCTGGTGGCCTTTCGCGCATTAGGGCACGAGCCTGTCGGTCTCGATGGCTCCCCGCAGCTGGCCGCCATGGCCCGCGAGCACAGCGGCTGCGAAGTGTGGGAGCAAGATTTCCTTGCCCTGAAACTTCCCGCCGGCCACTTCGCCGGCATCTTCGCCAATGCCTCGCTCTTCCATGTGCCACGCCAAGAACTTCCACGGGTGCTGAGCGAGTTGCATGCAGCGCTCCAACCCGATGGTGTTCTATTTACCTCGAACCCTCGCGGGAATAACGAAGAGGGCTGGAATCGCGGGCGGTACGGGGTCTATCACGAGCTCCAATCATGGCGCGCGTTTCTCGAGTCGGCAGCATTCCTGGAACTGGAGCACTACTACCGTCCAGCCGGGCTTCCTTTTGCGCAACAGCCTTGGCTTGCCAGCGTATGGCGGAAGCTATCCGACTAACTCCAACCTCCCGCTCCAGCGGGTGCGTTGACCGATCTGCTGCCTGACGGAAAATCCTTGCAACTGGCCATATGTCGCCAATGGACACCAAGGTAGCCTTGATTCAGCATCGAAGCCATCAACTCAGGTAATCCCCAAGCGTTTTTAAGCTGCCCCGTATTTTTCGCTGTGCGCCTTCACCGCCCGGACTCTTGCCAACAACAACCGGACCTTCACGGTATCGGATAGTTCCTCATCCGCCGGACCCGACGCCTTACCCACCTGGCTAAGGATGAAGGCATCCACCGCCTTCGTCCGCGCCATCAACAGCCGAAGCTTGACGTGATAGGGGAGATCGATGACGCCTTCATCGTCATCATCCACTTGATCTGGCGCCTTGGCGACTTTGGGCTGGCTAAAGGAACGGTGCAGATCCAGTTGATCGATACCGGTGTCTGCGTCCTCGTTATCCGATGCATTGACCCGCACCCGATCATCAGGTTTGGCACTCGTGCTGGCTAACGCAATTTGCTCGCGGGCCGACCGGGAGAGCATCGACTTCGCCCGTGCTACCTTTGCCGCTTTGACTTTTTTGGCCTGCCCATGCCCTGCGCCTTTGGGCGAATAGCGGGCTAGTTCAATGACCGCGGCCGGCATGGGCACCGGTGCGATGGTAACCAGAGCTTCGGCGTAGGGCTCTTGCGCCGTCACGTTTTCGGTCTGGACATCCGCTGTCGTCGGCTCCCAGGCATGCACGCCCATGGCCGCAAGGGAAGTCATAACAACGATTAGAAGCTTACGCACAAACATACCTATAACCCACTGATAATATTACTTAACGCATCAAACTGATTTTCGTTGTCACAACTTTGAAATTTTTACCTGGCATCCGGAATTTAGCTTGAAACCCGACATTCCCGCCGTAGAAGGCTTGCCTCGGATTGGGCGAGCGCCTAGAGTTTACGCGACCAGCCTGATGCAAACCAAGGCCCTTGGGCGCCCCCCTCCGGTTCCCGGCAAGGTAATTTTTTTGGGCCAGGTGGCTCAGATTAGTGGAGCAGACTTGCTTCGAAAGCGGCTTCGGCATGGTCCGCAAACCTGTACTGAGCAAATAAGCGCTGCAACTCAGCCGATTGCATGCCAGGGTTGGCGAGGAAGCTGATGCCGATCCGCTGCCCTTGTTTCACTAGCGTGGTGAATGCGTAATGCCATTCGCGCGCTTCTTCGAGGCGCTCAATCACTTCGCGCTCGTTGCTGATCGCGACGCCAGCCACTTTGAGCGACTGAATGAATAACGTGGATTCGGTGTTCGGGTTGCGGATCATGATGTCTTCCATAGGTTTTAAGTTGCTATGCCCACATAACGATCCGGTAGATGTTTGCGATGACAATCCTTCTGTAACGATGTGTAACGGCGAGCCCCCTGTTCAGCGTGCACGAAATTAATGCGATGGTCAGCCCGATCCCCACGCAGCGACTACGCTGAGCAGGGATTCTTTTTTGAATGCCATCATCATGAAAGCAGTGACGATCAAGCCGCTCTTAAGGAAGGCTTAAGCGAGTATCACTAGACTTGGTATCTGACGTTTTGTGAGCCAAGCCATGACCATTTTCCAGCGCCTCTCCGTGATTGTTCCGTTTGTCTTTTCCGGCCTGGCCGGCGCGGCGGAACCTATTGTTCTTCAAACCGCGCAAGCCAAGGCACTCGGCATTGAAACGATGCTGGTCGGTGAGGCTGGCGCAACACGACCCGGCACCCTGCCGGCGCGTGTGCTGGTGCCCAATGAACAGATGCGGGTAGTTGCCGCGCCGGTTGCCGGGATAGTTGAAATGCTGGCCGTGGCGCCCGGCTCATCGGTCAAAAAAGGCCAGGTCGTCGCCCATCTGGCCAGCCCGCAGGCGCTGGAGTTGCAGCGCGATGCCTTGCAGTCAGGTAGCCAGGCGGCCTTGCTGCAACAAAATCTCAAACGTGATGAGCAGCTTTTCAGCGAAGGCCTGATCGCCGAATCCCGCCTGCAAGGCAGCCGGGCTGCGGCCAGCCAGGCGAGTGCCATGGCCAGCGAACGTCGGCAGGCACTGGCGCTGGCGGGGGTGGCGCCAGGCAAATTAGGCGGTTTTTTAGCGTTGACCGCAGCAATCGATGGCGTAGTCCTGGAACAGGGTGTGCAACTCGGTCAGCGCGTCGAAGCGGCAACGCTGATCTACCGCATCGCCAAACTCTCGCCGCTCTGGCTGGAAATTCAGGCACCGGTCGATTTCGCCGAAACGCTCAAGGAAGGCATGGCGGTCAGGATTGCCCATAGCAAGATCGGCGGCAAACTGATCGGCATCGGCCGCGCCGTTGATGCCACCAGCCAGACCGTTTTGCTGCGTGCCCTGGTGAGCAAGGGCGCCGACAGCTTGCGCCCGGGACAGGTCATCGAAGTCGAAATTGCCGATGGCATTGCTCAGGATCGAGGCCAGCGTCTGCCGGCGTCGGTATTGATCCGCAATGAGGGCAAACCGCTCGCCTTCGTGCAGACCAGGAGCACAGACCAGGAGCTTCGCTTTGAGGTGCGGCCGGTACGCGTCATCAGCCAGGGCGGCGACAGTGTGGTGATTGATGGCGTGAAGGCGGGCGAACGGGTGGCGGTTAAAGGCCTCTCCGGCCTCAAGGCCATGCTGACTGGCGTCGGAAAAGAATAATGCTCGCCGCCCTGATCCGTTTCTCGCTGACCCAGCGCCTGCTGGTTCTGGTGCTGACCGTCATGCTGATCGCCGCTGGGGTGCAGGCTTTCCTCGGTTTGCCGATCGATGCCTTTCCCGATGTTTCGACAACCCAGGTCAAGATCATCCTGAAAGCGCCAGGCATGACGCCGGAGGAAGTCGAAACCCGCCTCACCGTGCCGGTTGAACAGGAACTGCTCGGCATTCCGCACCAGCGTTTGCTGCGGTCAACGTCAAAATATGCCTTAAC
>Ga0073900_10001098_pt1 | contig 15501 bp, 11 predicted proteins | sample KloWWTmetKNB5Kit_FD_66666 | JGI IMG/M metagenome (GOLD analysis project Ga0073900, IMG submission 66666) | Active sludge microbial communities from Klosterneuburg, Austria, studying microevolution and ecology of nitrifiers - Klosterneuburg... | ecosystem: Engineered > WWTP > Aerobic digester >...
GAAGCGCTCAGCGCGGCCCGCTCGGCGACGTCCATGGTGCGCTGCGCGACGGGGCAGTGGAAGCAGTGGGCGTAGGGCGCGCCAAAGACACCGGACGGCAGCGGTTGATAGCCTGCTCGATAGCTGGTCTTGCTCATCGTCATCGCCATGGTCATGTGGGTGCGCCCGTGAAAGGAGCCCTCGAAGGTGATGACATTTGTGCGGCCCGTCGCCTGTTTGGCCAGCTTTACGGATGCCTCGATCGCCTCGGCCCCGCTGTTGCTGAAGAAATAGGTGTCGATCTGGGGCGGCAGGATCTGGCGCAACTGATCGGTAAGGTCGAGCACAGCCTTGCCCGTGACAACGCCAATCTGGCCGTGGATCATCTTGGCTGCCTGATCCTGGATCGCCTTGACCACCCGCGGGTGGGCGTGGCCAGTGTTGGTCACCCCGATACCGCTGGTGAAGTCCATATACGTCTGGCCCTGGGTATCGTGGATGTAGATGCCTTCGGCATGATCGACGTCGATATCAAAGGCGCGCGCCCAGACCGGGGCGAGATTCTCTTTGCTCACGGTGAACTCCTTGGGAAAGTAGTCGATGGCGCCGATCAGACGCCGGTGGATTTGGCCAGAGTGACGCTGCCGACACCCGCCAGCGCGTTCTCATACAGCGATAAAACGAACAAGAGCGAGGACAACCGATTGAGATAGCGCACAAGCTCGGCATTGTCGATGAGGCCCTCGTGCAGCAAACGGACCACCACCCGCTCGGCCCGCCGAGTCGTGGTCCGGGCCAGATCGAGATACGCGCCAGGCAGGCTGTCGCCCGGCACAACAAATTCTCTGGGCAGCGTCACCAGGGCGGTCACGGCATCAGTCTCGGCTTCGAGCCAGGCGACCCGGGCCGCGTCGACTTTGCGGAACTGCGGCGCGGCCTGCTGGGTGGAAGCCAGCTCGGCCATCATGTGATACAGATCGCGCTGGGCCCGCAGCAGCAGCGCCCGGGTCAGCTCCGCCTGGGCAGAGGCGCGGGCGAGGCCCAGGGTCGAGTTGGCTTCATCGACCGTGCCATACGCTTCAGGCTGGGGGGTGTACTTCGCCACCCGCCCCTCGCCCAGCAGACCGGTGAAGCCATCATCACCCGTGCGGGTGTATAGTTGCGTGCCCATTCGCCCGATTGTATCCATGTATCCCGATAGCGAGATCCTCTTCCCCGCTTCCTGCATACCCGACTTGCGAAATGCGCGGACGGGCGACGCCTGGTCGAGCTGGTTGGATCGCCTGGCGAAACTGCCTGAAACCCACGAAGACGTGCTGGCGTTCTCGCTAATGGTCATCCGATCAGCGAACTGCCTGACCTGCGCCCCCGACAGCCACCGGGCCAATCTGGGCTGCTGCGCATGCTCGCGCCGCACCCTGCAGGGCTTCAAGGATGGCGAAGATGGCATCCATCGCGCGGTCGAGCGGGCGCGCAAAGAGATTCGGGCGCACTGACATGTCACTCATTCACCTGCCCAAACCCGAGCCGAACATTCACTCCCGGCGCCTGAAGGCGCACCTGCCCAACGACTACGAGGAGCTCTTCGTCAAAGCCGATGAGACGATCCGGAAGCTGACGGCCCCTTACCCGCGGGCCACCCGGATCTATGAGCTGCTGTCTTCCGATCCGCGTGTGCAGGCGAATTGGGAGATGTCGAATTACACGGCGGTCAGCAAGCTCAATTACAACGATCACGGGCCCATTCACGCTCGCGTCACCGCGTCATATCTCGCCCAGATCATGGTCCTGCTGCACGAAGCGGGGGTGCCATTTGACGTGGTCGAGTCGGGCACGGGCACATACGAGGACGCCTTTGTGGTCGGGATCGCGGGGATCCTGCTGCACGATATCGGGAACGCCCTGCATCGGCTGAACCATGAGCCGATGGGCGTGATCATGGGACAGTTGATTCTGGAGCGCACGCTGCCCCGCCTGTATGGCGATTCCGAACGCATGCAGTTGATCGAGAACTTCATTCTGTCGGCAATCCAGTGCCACGATATGAACCCGCCCCCGCTCTTTATGGAAGGCGCCGTCGTCGCCGTCGCGGACGGTTGCGACATGAGTAAAGGGCGCGCGCGCATGCCCTTCGACCTCGGCAAGATCGACATCCACGCGGTGTCGGCGCTCTCGATCGAAGCCGTGCGCATCCTTCGGGGCGAAAACATGCCGGTCGAGATCCATGTCGATATGAGCAACTCGGCCGGCATCTTCCAGGTCGAAGAGATCCTGGTCAAGAAGCTCAACCTGACCCCGCTCAGGCAATACGTCACGGTCAAAGCCAGCACAATCACGCCCGGCGGCCGTGACCAACGGATCGTTGACAGCGTCATCCTGAAGGACGGGCGATTGCGGCCGCTGTAGACCGGCGGCGGGCATCCCCGCGCAATCCGAATCATGAACAAACCCGCATTCGACCGCTTCTATCGCTACGCCGAACTCACCGATCTCCTGAATGCGCTGGCTGGCGCGCATCCAGACCTGTGCGCCATCACCTCAATTGGACGCAGCCACGAGGGCCGCGAGATTTGGATGGCGACCCTGACCAGCGCCAAGACCGGCCCGGCCTCAGACAAGCCCGCATTCTGGGTGGACGCCAATATTCACGCGACCGAAGTGTCGCCATCAACCTGCGCGCTGTATGCGATCTACAAGGCGTTGAGCGGGTATGGCAGCGATGCCCAACTCACCCGGCTGCTCGACACCCGCGCGCTGTACATCGTGCCGCGGGCGAACCCGGATGGGGCCGAACTCTTCCTCGATGAGCGCCACCGCCGCATTCGCTCATCCACCCGGCCCTACCCGCTCAAGGAGCGCCAGGACGGTCTGCACCTTGCCGACATCGATGGCGACGGGCGCATCTTGTCGATGCGGGTGCGCGATCCAAATGGCCCGTGGAAGGCCCATCCCGATGATGCGCGCCTGTTGATTGCGCGAGACCCGGCCGGCGGCGACAGCGGGCCGTTCTATCGCATCCTGCCCGAGGGCGAGATTCAGAACTACGACGGCGTCACGATCAAGCTCGCCCGCCCGCTGGAAGGCCTGGACCTCAATCGGAACTTCCCGGTCGAGTGGGCGATCGAGAGCGAACAGCCCGGAGCCGGCCCATATCCAACGAGCGAACCCGAGGTGCGGGCGATGGTCCAGTTCATCGTCGACCACCCGAACATCACCGGCGCGATCACCTTTCACACCTACAGCGGGGTGTATCTCCGGCCGTATGGCACCCGGGCGGATGACACGATCGCGACCTCCGATCTGTGGACGATGCAGGAGATCGGCAAGACGATCACAAGGCTGACCGGCTATCCGGCGGTTTCGGTCTTCCACGACTTCAAATACCATCCCAAGGAGACCATCAAGGGGGTCTTCGACGACTGGCTATACGACCACCTCGGGGTGTATGCCTGGACGTGCGAGTTGTGGAGCCCGCAGCGCATGGCCGGGATCGATATGAAGAAGCCAAACGGCGGGGGCTACCGCTTCATGGATTGGTTTCGCCAGCACGATGTCGAGGACGACCTCAAGCTGCTCAAGTGGCAGGACGAGGCCCTCGGCGGGCGCGGTTTTGTCGCGTGGCAACCGTTCACCCATCCCCAGTTGGGCGACGTTGAGCTCGGGGGCTGGGATGCCGAACTGATGTGGCGCAATCCTCCATCGCACTTGCTGGAGGCCGAGATTGCGCCACATGCGGATGTGATCTTCTGGCACGCCCTGATTTCGCCCGAGCTCGCCTTTCGGGAGTTCTCGGCCAAACGGGTGGGCGATTCGGCCTGGCACCTCCAGGCGGTGGTCGAGAATACCGGCTGGTTGCCCACAAGCGTGAGCACACGCGCCGCCGAGAAGCGCCTGGTCCAGCCCTTGGAGCTCCTGCTGAGCCTGCCGGAGGGCGCGCGGCTGGTGAGCGGCGAACTCAAGACGGCCTGCGGGCAGCTCGAGGGGCGCGCGCTGAAGCTGACTATGGGCGTGTGGGGCGGCAGTGACGCCAGCACCGACCGGGTCCGGGTCGAGTGGGTGCTTGAGGCGCCGGCCGGCGCGACGGTGACCGTTACCGCCCGGCATGACCGGACGGGCAAGACCCGCGCGACGCTGACGCTGGTGCCATCCTAGGAAAAGGTTCCGAGATCGCAATCCCCGCGCTTCGCGCGGGGATTGCGATCTCGGCATTTATTGCGCTCAACCATCAAATTCGACCATGACCACAAGAAAGCACATCCAACTCAAGACAGAACTGCCCGGGCCGGGCAGCCGCGCGCTGGTCGCGCGGCGCGATGCGAGCATGCCGGCCGGGTTCGCCAAGTCGACGCCCCTGGCGATCAAACGCGCGCACGGGGCCATGGTCGAGGACGTCGACGGCAATATGCTGCTCGACTTCACCGGCGGGATCGGGGTGCTGAATGTCGGGCACACCCCGACCGAGGTCGTTGAAGCCATCCGGGCCCAGGCCGGCGAGCTGATCCACATCAGCGGGCTGGTCGCCACGACCGAGCCGCATGTGCGCCTGGCCGAGAAACTGTGCGCCATCGCGCCGATCCCCGGGCCCAAGAAAGCGATGATCAACAACAGCGGGGCCGAGGCGGTTGAGACCGCCATCGCGACGGCCCGGGCGGCGACCGGCCGGCAAGCCATCATCGCGTTTGAGGGCGCCTATCACGGGCGCACCCTGCTGACCCAGTCGCTGACCAGCAAGTACGCCTTGTTCAAGAAGAACTTCGGGCCGTTTGCGCCGGAGATCTATCGGGTCCCCTACCCCTACTTGTACCGGATGGTGGCCGCGGACACGCTGACCGACGAACAGAAGGTCGAGCTGGTGTGGGAGTCGTTTGAGCGGGCGCTGGTCGCCCATGTCATGCCCGAGGCCGTGGCCGCCGTCATCGTCGAGCCGGTGCAGGGCGAGGGCGGTTTCATCCCGATGCCGGTCGAGTTCATGCGCCGGCTGCGGGCGACCTGCGACCGGTATGGCATTCTGCTGATCGCCGACGAGATCCAGTGCGGGATGGCCCGGACCGGCAAGATGTTCGCGATGGAGCATTTCGGGGTGTCGCCGGACATCATCACCCTGGCCAAGAGCATGGGGGGCGGGATGCCGATTGCGGCGACCGTGGGTCGGGCCGAGGTCATGGACAAACCTCATCTTGGCGGTCTGGGCGGCACCTATTCGGGCAATCCGATCGCCTGCGCGGCGTCGCTGGCGGCAATTCAATTGATCGAGGACCAGGACCTGCCGGCCCGGGCGCGGCATGTCGGCGGGATCGCCTGTGACCGGCTGAAGGACATGCAGTCGCGGATCGACATCATCGGTGATGTGCGCGGGTTGGGCGCCATGCTGGCCATCGAGCTCGTCGACGACCGGGCCAGCAAGAAGCCGCTGGCGGTAGAGCGCACCCTGTCGGTGGTGAACTACGCGGCCAGAAATGGCGTGCTGATGATCCGCTGCGGGCTGTACTCAAATGGCGTGCGCTTCCTGTTCCCGCTCGTCATCAGCGATAGCGAGTTGAACGAGGGGCTGGATGTGGTGGAAGAGGCCCTTTTGCAGGCGTGAGTTTGTTCTTCTGCAGGAATACTCCCCGGCCCGGAGTAAGCCGGGCCGGGGAGTATTCCTGCAGGAGGTTATTGGGCGAGTAGAATTCATCTTTCGCAATACAGGCTTGAGCCGCGGAATGCGGCTGCGCCAAGAGAGATACAGACATGACGACACTGCACTGGGGAATTCTGGGCGCGGCCCAGATCGCCGAAAACCGAATGATCCCGGCCATCAAGGCCGCCAAAAGCAACACGCTGACGGCCATCGGCAGCCGCGATCTCGGGCGCGCGCAGAAGCTTGCGGCGCTCGGCGATGGCGCGCATGCCTACGACTCGTATGAGGCGGTTCTGGCGGATAAGGATGTCAATGCGGTATATATCCCGCTTCCAAACGGGATGCACGCCGAGTGGGCGATCAAAGCCGCCGAGGCGGGCAAGCACGTTCTGGTCGAGAAGACCTTCGCGACCAATGCCGAGGATGCCGAACGGGTGATTGATGCGTGCGCGAAAGCGGGCGTCACCGTCAGCGAATCGCTCATGTATCGCTTTCACCCGCTGACCCGGCGCATCCTCGACATCACCCGAAGCGGCATGCTGGGGAAGATCCGATCGATCAACACCACGTTCGCCTTCACGCTCGAAGACCCGAACGACATTCGGCGAAGCCAGCCATTGGCGGGCGGCGCGCTGAATGACCTCGGCACGTATTGCGTGCACATCGCCCGCGCGATTGCCGCCGACGAACCGATCGAGGTCATGGCGCGCGGGACTTTCGGGCCAAGCGGCACGGACGAGACCATTACCGGTCTGATGCGGTTTCCCAACGACATCACGGCCACATTCGCAGCCAGTTTCGATATGCCCCGGATAAGCCCGCTCATCGTGGTTGGCACGCGCGGCATGATGTATGTGCCGCACCTGTTCACCTATTTCTCCGACAATGTCATACGGATCACGCTTGACGATCGGCAGCACCGGGTGAACTCCAGCGAAACAATCGAGCACATCGCCAATTCTGACCCGTATATTCTCGTGCTCGAGGACTTTGCCGAGGCGATCGGCGTGAAGCGGGCGCCCAAGATCAGCCCGGACGCGATCCTGAAGCATCAGCGTGTTCTGGATGCGTTGATCTCGTCGGCGCGCGGCGATTGCGTTTGAGACTATAATCGCGGCGTTCGTTGGAGAGATGCCAGAGTGGTTGAATGGGACGGTCTCGAAAACCGTTGTAGGTCTATGGCCTACCGTGAGTTCGAATCTCACTCTCTCCGCTCGTGACAGGGCCGGCGGCCCGGACTGCTGGAGCGTCCGCAAGGATGGTCCGCTCCCCGGCCGCCGGCCCTGACCCTTTTTCATGTCAGCCAGATGCGTGGAATGCCCGAATGAAGCCGTGGAACGGTGCGAAGTCACAGGAATCCCGCTGTGCGCCCAGCATCTGTGGTACGCCGATGACGGCCGGCGGATCAGTCAGACCGTCGCCCGTCAGCTCAGCCAGAGCGGCGTCACCGTCTTCTCGCCGCAGACCTACCTCGCGACCCTCGGCGCGGCCGTCGAACTGCCCCGCTTGCCGATGGCGCCGCCCCCTCTCGCCTCCCTGGGCAACAACAACCATGACGTGATCGCGGCCCTGGCCTTTGGCACGGGGATGCTGTCGATCGCGACCTGCTTTGGGATCGGGGCCGCCGTCTGCGCAGCTCCGCTCCCGCTGGTGCCACTGATCCTTGGGTTGGTCGGCCTGGGCGGCGCGCGGCATGCCCGCGATCCGCAGCGGGCGCGGCTTTTCTCATGGACGGGCATTGTGGGCGGCTCCGGCTTCGTCGCCATCACCCTGCTCCTCCTCGTTGCGGCCCTGGCCTTTGGAATCACTGGGCCGCTGCAGACGCTCTTTACGCGTGGCGTACTGCGGGCTCCCTAAATCGCCTGCGGCACGGGTTATTGGAATAAACCCGGCGGAGCCGGGGGATCGATTCCGATTATCTGTGTTGCGCACGCAACCTATAATCGGCGAATGCGATCGAACGAGGGGATTTCATGCGCGTACTGATCACCGGGATGAACGGATTTGCCGGCAGCCACCTGGCGGACTTGCTGATCGCCGAGACGCACTGGCTGCTCATCGGGGCCTCGCGAAATGCCAGCGGCGAGCGCACGAGTCCGCGCATGTCGTGGTGGAATTTGGATCTGCGCGACGCGGACGCGGTCAAGCGGCTGATCAAACTCGAGCGGCCCGATCTCGTCATCCACCTCGCCGCCCAGCCATATGTGCCGGCCGCCTGGGACGATCCGTGGGCGACCTTCGAGATGAACGTCCGCCCGCAGCAGAACCTCTTTGACGCGCTGCTGGCCAGCCGGCTCACCCCGCGCATCCTGATTGCGTCGTCGGTTGAGGTATATGGCCCGCCGTCCGACACCGGCGACCTGCCCTTCCGCGAAACCCGCCCAACCATGCCGGTCAACCCATATGGGGTGAGCAAGGTCGCCCAGGAGGCGATGGCGCTGCAGTATCGGCGCAGCCATGGCCTGGATGTCGTCGTGGCCCGGCCTTTCAATCACATCGGCCCGCGCCAAACCATGAGCTCGGCAGCCAATCAATTCGCCCAACAGATCGCCGAGATTGAGGCGGGATTGCGCGAGCCGGTGCTGCGGGTTGGGAACATGACCGCCCAACGCGACTTCTCCGACGTCCGCGATGTTGCGCGGGCCTATCTTGGACTCATCCGCCTGGGCGAGCCAGGCGAGATCTACAACATCTGCAGCGGCCAGCCGCGCTCGGTTCAGGCCCTGCTCGATATCTTGCTCAGCAAATCCCATAAGACGATTGCGATTGAGCCTGATCCGGCCAGGATACGACCCGCCGACACGCTTATCAGCTATGGGTCCAACGAAAAATTGTCAGCCGTCACCGGTTGGGCGCCCCGGATCCCCTTCGAACAGACGGTCTCGGACATTTTGGACGATTGGCGGGAGAGGGTCAAGGCTGCACCCGCACCCATGTCATCCTGAGTTCTGGACCGCTTTCAGGGGATAGGGCGGACAGAAACGGCGTGTGCCGTCGCGCACATTAGGAGCGCAGGCATCCTGAGCGGAGAGCATCGGCGCGCAAGCGTCGATGCGCGCAGTCGAAGGACGCCTGCGCTCGACCTGTCAGCGGAAGCGCCCTTCGACTGCGGGCGGCCGGTACGGCCGGCGATGGGCTCATTCCGGCCGCCGCCCTCCGCTCAGGATGCTTCCGCAAACATAGATCCGCCTGGTTTCTGAGCAGCTCGCCCCACTGGAACGCGGGCGGGAAGGACTTTGAGGGCGAGCGAAGGACCCCTATTGCCTTTCCCCGGGCATGCGCAAATCGGCAACAGCGAACGAGTGCCGATTGACCCTCCATCCTGTCGTACGTCACAGGGGTCCTTCGCGCGGCCTGTTACGGTCCGTCATGCGGAGGCTCTACGGGCCGCACTCAGGATGACATCGTTGGGGGGGCTGCGCGCGCCGCGTCCCTCAGCGCCCCGCCACCGACAGCAACACGCTCATCAGCACCTGGGCGACGATGATCTTGGTGATCAGCGACATCGGGTAGGCCTGGGCGTAGCCGGCCGCGGGCCGGTCATCGCCGGCGCGCTGCTCGACGAAGGCCAGCAATCCAGGCTGGGTCATGATCGCGGCCAGGATGCCGATCAAACGCCCCATCGGGATGCGCAGCAGCTTATAGCCGACAACGAGGATCAGCGACTGCACGACGATGATGCATACGGCGGCGGCCACCGCGATCACGACCGCATCGCCGGACGCGATCGTCCGGGCGAGATCGTAGCCCGCGCCCGACCCAACACCCGCCAAGAACAGCACCAGGCCGAATTGACGCAGGGTGAGATTGGCGTTGTACGGCAGACCCCACACCAGCGGCCCCGAGCGCTCCAGCGCTCCCAGGACGAGCGACACGAGCAGCGGTCCGCCCGCGATGCCCAGGCGCAGGGTGATGCCGCCCGGCAGAGGAATGGCTACAAAGCCAGCCAACACACCGAGGGCCAGCCCGATGTTGAAGGTGAGCACGTCGACCTCGCTCAACGCGCGATACGAGTCGCCAAAGAACTTGGCGGCTGCGGCCAGGTCTTCGCGCCGAGCAATCACCCGGACCCGGTCACCGAGCTCAAGGCGCATGTCCCCTCGCGCGATCATGTCGGCGTCGCCCCGGCGCACCCGAGTGACGACCGCGCCGATCACCTTTGGCAGGTTCAGCTCGGCGAGGGTGCGCCCGGCGACGCGCGGATTCGAGACAAAGATGCGTCGATAGTCGAGTTCGTGGCGCTCCAGCTCGAGGTGAATGTCACTCGGTTCGCCAACCAGGGCTTGAAAGTGATCCAGGTCATCGGCGCCGCCGACGACGGTCAGAAGATCGCCCTCGCGCAGGACGACTGATCCGGTCGCCAGGACGACATCGTCCTCGTGCCGCACCCGGCCCACGATGACGTCGAGGGGATGCTCAGCCATGATTCGAGAGAGGCTGTGCCCGATCGCCGCCGCCTGGGTTACGCGCAACGTGCGCGACGCTATCGGCCGGCGGGTCGAGCTGCCCTGGGTGGCCTCGGCCTCTTGCGCATAGTTGATCCGAAAAACCTTCTCGGCGACGACGATGACAACCAGGGTCAGCACAATCCCCAGCGGATAGCCGATCGAGAAGCTGACGGTTGGGCCGTTGACGAGCGCTTCGACCAATTCAGGCGGGACGGTGCCCTTGATAAACTCGCGCACGGCGGCCAGCGAAGCAGCATTGGTAAAGCTCCCGGTAAACAGCCCGGTCCCGACCGCGGGTCCGAACCCAAACCCCACCGCTACCAGCGCCACCACAAGGGCGGCCAAGACAACTGCGGCACCCGCGAAGAGGCTCTCCCTGAGGCCCGGCCCGCGCAGCGACGCAAAGAACTGCCGGCCGCTGCTGAGACCCAACAGATACAGAAAGATGGCCAGCCCAAGCTGCTGGATGATCTCGGGCACCCGCATGCGCGGGCTGAGGGCGCCAAAGAACAGCGCGCTGAACAACACCGCCGAAACGCCCAGGCTGACCCCGCCGAAGCGGAGTTGCCCGAGCAGATAGCCCAGGGCCGCAATGGCGAAGAGCAGCAGCAGCGGGTTGTTCTCAAGCAGTTCAATCATGCGCGCTGGACGAATATTCCGGGCGAGAACAGCATCCCGGCGCTTCGCGCGGGGATGCTGTTCTCGCCAGTCATTATTCGACTGAGTCAGAATCGCTCAGACGGCAATCCCCAATGCTCGGGCGAGCGCCACAGGGCAGACAGGATCAACTCCCGGATGAAGATCATCTCCTTGGGCAGCCGATCGTACAAGCGGGCGAAGAGTGAATCGTGCGCGGCAACCTCCTGCTGCCACAGGTCGCGATCGACCGACATCACCTCATCAAATTGGGCGCGTTCATAGGTCTCCATCCCGCGCCAGTCAAGATCGCCGTGCCGGGGCACCCAACCCAGCGGGCTTTCCACCGCCATCGCATGGCCATGCGTTCGCCCAACGATCCATTTCAAGATGCGCATGTTCTCGCCAAATCCCGGCCACAGAAATTTGCCATCCTTGTCCTTGCGGAACCAATTGACGAGAAAGACCCGGGGCGGATTGGGCAGGCGCCGCCCGAAGTTCAGCCAGTGGTTGAAATAGTCGGCCATGTTGTAGCCGCAGAAAGGCAGCATGGCAAACGGGTCGCGGCGGACCTGCCCGAGCGCGCCGGCCGAGGCGGCCGTGGTCTCCGAGCCCATGGTCGCCGCGGCGTACACCCCATAGGCCCAGTTGAAGGCCTGGTAGACCAGCGGCACAACGGTCGATCGACGCCCGCCGAAGATGAAGGCGCTGATCGGAACGCCGTTCGGGTCGTCATAGGCGGGGTCGATCGAGGGGCAGCCCTCGATCGGCGCGGTGAAACGGGCATTCGGATGGGCGGCCGGGCGGCCGCTCGCCGGGGTCCAATCCTTGCCAGTCCAGTCAATCAAATGGGCAGGCGGGTGTTTGGTCTTGCCCTCCCACCACACGTCGCCATCATCGGTCAACGCGACATTGGTGAAGAGGGTATTCGCCCGGATGCTGGCCATCGCGTTTGGATTGGACTTCTCGGAGGTGCCGGGCGCGACGCCAAAGAAGCCCGCCTCCGGGTTGATGGCATAGATCCGGCCGTCGGGGCCTGGCTTGATCCAGGCGATGTCGTCGCCGACCGTCGAAACATCCCAGCCCTCGGACTGAAACGGGGAGGGCGGGATCATCATCGCGAAGTTGGTCTTGCCGCAGGCACTGGGGAACGCGGCCGCGACATAGGTTCGCTCGCCCTGGGGGTCCCTGACGCCAAGAATGAGCATGTGCTCGGCCAGCCAGCCCTGCTCCTTGGCCAACACCGAGGCAATTCGGAGCGCAAAGCATTTCTTGCCCAGCAACGCGTTCCCGCCGTAGCCGCTGCCATAGGACCAGATCTGGCGTTCTTCCGGGAAATGCACGATGTATTTTGTCTCGCGGTTGCACGGCCAGGGCTCATCGGCCTCGCCGGGCGCCAGCGGCGCGCCGACCGAGTGCAGACAGCGCACGAATTCGCCGTCCCCCAGCGCATCGAGGACTTTGGCCCCCATGCGGGTCATAATCCGCATGCTGACCGCCACGTAGGGCGAATCGGTAAGCTGGACGCCAATATGGGCGATGGACGAACCAATCGGGCCCATGCTGAAAGGGACAACATACATCACCCGGCCGCGCATGGCGCCTTCGAAAAGCCCGTTCAGGGTCGTCTTCATCTCGCGTGGCGGAACCCAGTTGTTCATTGGGCCGGCATCGCCTTTGTCCAGGCTGCAGATGTATGTCCTGTCCTCAACCCGTGCGACATCACCCGGATCCGAGCGGGCCAGAAAGGAGTTGGGGCGTTTTGCGGGATCCAGCCGGATAAGCGTGCCAGTCGCGACCATCTGGTTGCACAGCCCGTCGTACTCCGCCTGAGATCCGTCGCACAGATGAATCGCGTCGGGTTTGCACAGGGCGGCGATCTTCGCAATCCACGCGCGCAGGGCCGAATTCTTGATCTGCTGGATGTCCATATTGCCTAACTTCCTTGCCGGCACCGCGGATCAGACCCGCAACGCCACCCCACCTATTCTGCCGGATTACCTCGAGTTTTCAGATATTCCACGTCGTCATTCCCGCAAACGCGGGAATGACGGTCGATATCACGCGGCGTCTACCACTTTCGCCGACCTTCCAGCGCCTCGCGCAGCCGGACATACGAATCGTATCGCGTCGCGCTCACGGTCCCGGCGACGACTGCGGCCCGGATGGCGCAACCAGGTTCGGTCAGATGGGCGCAGTTGCTGAAACCACATTTCGAGACCAGCGGGGCCATCTCGATGAAGTAAGCATCCAGCTCCTCGGCCTGGATGTCCCACACATCGTAGGCGCGCAGACCGGGCGTGTCGGCGATCCAGCTTGATGCGTCCATCGGGATGAGCTCGGGCACCACCGTGGTGTGCCGCCCCTTGTGGATGAGCTTGCTGACCTCGCCGACGGCCGCGGCGAGGCCAGGCTGGAGGACGTTGAGCAAGCTGCTCTTGCCGGTGCCGCTCTTGCCGGTCAGCACGCTCAAACGCCCGGTCAGCGCCTGGCGCAGTTCCTCGATGCCTTCACCGGTCCGGGCACAGGTGTAGATGACCCGATAGCCAAGCCGCTCGTAGTCGCCAAACAGCTCCTTTGCCTGCGGCAGACCGACCAGGTCGGTTTTCGTGGCGCAGATCAGAGTCGGCAGCTTCTGGGCCTCGGCCCCGACGATGAAGCGGTCGAGCATGCGGGCGTGAAAGTCCGGCTCGGCACAGGCAAAGACAAAGACCACCAGATCGACGTTGGCGACGATGACCTGGCGGATTTCACGGACGTCCTTGCGAGACGTATTGGCGACCGGGTCGCGGCGCGAGAGCGCACTCTTGCGCGGGAGGACCCGTTCGATCCGGCCGCGCACAAACCCATCACCCTCGATCTCGCTGAATTCAGCCTGATCCCCCACCGCAAGCAAGTCCTCGGTGTGGCGCCCGCGGGTGAGCTTGCCCGCTGCCTGGCAGGTCACGCGATCCCCCCCCTCGACCAGCACCGTAAAGAAGCCGCTATGGGCTTTGACGACCAATCCTGTTCTCATTCAGTTGCTTTTACATCCTTCGGAAGTTCAGAGATGGGCAGACCAAAACTGGCTTCAATGATTTGGCGCGCGCGGGGCGCGGCATGCGTGGATCCCTCACCGATGCCCTCGATCAGCACGGTGATGGCGAGTTGGGGATCGGCCGCCGGCGCGTACGCGGTGAACCAGGCATACGGCTTGTCGGCTGTTCCAGTCTCAGAAGTGCCGGTCTTGCCGGCCACGGTCAGGCGCTGGGCGGCCTGGCGCTGGGCGGCCGTCAGAGCCTTGCCCGCAGTCCAACGACCATCCACGCGGTAGTAGTCGAATTCGGCAAAACGGTAAGTGGCCGTACCCAGACTGGCATTGGTGGTCACCCCGATCATGCCCTTTTGAATCAGGGACAGCGCCTGAGGCGCAGGCAGCGTGCCGGCCTTGACCGGAGGATTTGGCTTCGGAGCCGCGCCGGCTTCGGCAGTCCCGGCCACGAGCCGCGGCCCGAGGATGTTCCCACCGTTGGCGATTGCCGCCGTCATCTGGGTCACCTGCAGCGGCGTGGCCAGCATGAAGCCCTGGCCAATCGAGAAGTTGACCGTGTCGCCAGGCGTCCAGACCTCCCCCACCCGCTGCTTTTTCCAGGCCGGATCGGGGGCGTTGCCGGTCAGCTCGCCTGGAAGCTCGATCCCCGTGCGCGCGCCAAAGCCAAAGCGGGCGGCGTATTGGCCGAGCACGGACTGGCCCTTGGCGTCCAGCCGCTTGCCGAGTTCATAAAAGACAATGTCGCACGATGCGGTGAGCCCGTCCTGCAGGCCAATCCGCCCATGGCCCGTCTTGAGCCAGCACGTTTTGCGATAACCCGAGCCCAGCCCGTCCCAGTAGCCGGGATCGACAAAGGCGTCATTGGCATTGGTCACTCCCTCGCCGATCGCGGCGGAGAGGGTGACCATCTTGAAGGTCGAACCGGGCGGATAGGCGCCCTGGATGGCCCGATTGAGCAGCGGCTTCTGGGCGTTGGTGAAGAGCGCCGCCCGCTCGCGCTCCACGCCGGCCGTGACAAAGGTCGCCACATCGAAACCTGGCGAGCTGGCCATGGCCAGCACCCCGCCGGTGCGCGGATCCATGACGACGACCGCCCCGCGCAGCCCGGTCAGCGCATTCTGGGCGGCAAGCTGCACCGTTGGGCTGATGCTGAGATGAACATCCCGCCCGGGGACAAACGCGCGCCGGGCGATCACGCTGGCCGAGCCGCCGGAGACAAGCGAGAGCGCGCCGCCGGGCCGGCCGGCCAGGGTCTCGTCCAGGGCGGCTTCTACCCCTGCGACACCGACCTGCTCATCACCGCCATAACCCCGCAAGCGAAAAGCCGCCACCTGTTCGGGCGAGATGCCGCCGACATAGCCCACGACGTGCGGAGCCAGGATGCCCTGGGGGTAAGCCCGCGACGGGCGCGGCTGGGCGCTCACGGCCGGATAGTTGGCGAGATCGGCCCCCAGGCGGGCCAGCGCATCATCGCTGACGTCGGAGATCGGTGCAAACCAATCCTCGGGATACTTCTGGTAACGGGCGATGACCTCGGTTGCGGAAAGACCGGTCAGGCGCGCCAGCGCGCGGGCCATGGCTTGCTCCTCGGCTGCGCTTCCGATCAGACTGCGCCGGACCCCCACGGTCTGAACGGTTCCCGGAACCGCGAGCGCCGACCCATCCGCGGCCAGGATCGACCCGCGCGGCGGAACGTCCCGCCGCAGCGAGAGTTCGCCGCTGGCCAGCCCGGGCACGATGAGGTCGGCCGTCCACGCAACGCGCCAGGCCTTGCCGTCGTGGGCAAG
>Ga0073900_10001104_pt1 | contig 15478 bp, 13 predicted proteins | sample KloWWTmetKNB5Kit_FD_66666 | JGI IMG/M metagenome (GOLD analysis project Ga0073900, IMG submission 66666) | Active sludge microbial communities from Klosterneuburg, Austria, studying microevolution and ecology of nitrifiers - Klosterneuburg... | ecosystem: Engineered > WWTP > Aerobic digester >...
GATCAATACCCATTTTATATATAAATACAGGATTATAATCTATAAATTATATATAATTCGTGGAATAGCCCCACGGCAGCTTCTCCATCTTACTAACCTCCAGACTTGTTAATTTCAAGTCCAAACATTGAACTATTCAAGAATAACTTGCGTTACATTTTAGTAATAAAAATAACTTTATGAATGTGCAGTATATTACGGACGATACTGGGAAAACCACTGGTGTTTTTATTCCTATCTCGGACTGGAACGGATTGAAATCCAAATATGCAGAAATTAATGAAGAAAGCATCATTCCTGAATCTCATAAAGAAGTTGTTAGAAACAGAATGGCCGAATACAATACAAATCCAGAGATGGGATTGGATTATGATGAAGTGATGACTGAACTAAAAAGTGAATAATGTTTTGAAAGTGATCATTTTACCTTTGGCCAAAGAAGACTTGAATGAAACCAAAGTATGGTACGAAAACAAACTCAAAGGATTAGGGAAACGTTTTTTGTCGGAAGTTGATAAAAAAATAAACTTTATCAAAATTAATCCAATTGCATCAAATATAAGATATGATGAAATTCACACTACAGTGTTGGATGTGTTTCCCTTCATGATACATTACACCGTTAATACAGATAAAGAAACCATAATAATTATTGCGGTATTGCATACAAGCCTTGATCCCAATAAATGGCAATCAAGAAAATAAGAGATATTACATCGTCCCAATTCATTCGTAATTCACCCATTCGTCATTAGTAATTATTCTCAATACCTCCCATCCTTCACCCACGGCAGCTTCTCCATCTTACTTACCTCCAGACTCGCGAATCCAAAATCATCGACTACCTTACCTAATACGATGTAGCAACCTTTACCCTGAAATGCGTAAGCTTTCAAGCTCGGCGGAAAGTGTACGGTGTCGAAAAAGTGGCCATCGACATCAGTCATCGTACCGAAATTCATGAGATCGCCTTTGGAGGTGGTGACCCACTTGCGACAGACGTAGTAGCCGACCATGCGAACGGTCTGACCTAGATAATCTTTCATTTGTGTGGCTTTGATATCTCCTCGAAACTTGGTCTGCAGTAGATCAAACGGATTGCAAAGTGGAAATCCAAGCAACTCTATCTCGTCAAAAGCCTGCTCGTGTTCCGTCTCAGCAAGTATGGGCAGCGTATAGTTTTCTGGCTCGGTGTCGAAGAGCATCTCTCCAGCATAGACGTGTTTGATGAGTGGATTGTGGACGGCATTCTTCTCCCACATGAGTTCGTACTTGTTCATACCTGTCCAGCGGAAAGCACCGATGCGGATGAGAAACTCGAGCTGCTCCTTGGATATATTGATACGATGCGTAAAGTCTTTCAAACTGCGATAATCACCGTGTATCTGCCGCTCCTCGACGATGGCGTGGGCGAGTTTTTGCTCCAAATTGGCGAGATGTATGAGCCCGATGTAGATCGTCGTCCCGTAGATATTGGTAAGATAAGTAGAATTATTGACACAAGGCGCTTCGATCTTGGCGCCACACATACGCGCTTCGTGGACATACTGCTCAGTACTGTAGAAACCACCGAAGTTATTGATCACTGCTGTCATAAATTCTAGTGGAAAGTAGGTCTTCAGATAAAGACTCTGGAATGATTCAGCCGCAAAACTCGCCGAGTGTGCCTTACAAAATGAGTAACCACTGAAACTCTCGATCTGCCGCCATACTTCCTTGCTGAGTTCGTCGGGATAACCACGTTCTTTGCAGTTGCGAAAATACTTTTCCTGTAGCCGGTAGAAGGTATCCGAACTCTTTTTTTTGCCAGTCATGATGCGGCGCAGCACATCAGACTCATCGAGATCAAGGCCCGAGAAGTGGTGGACGATCTTCATCACGTCTTCCTGATAGACCATGACGCCATATGTCTCGCCGAGATGCTCCTCAAACACTGGATGAAGATAGGTATAGCTGTCCGGCTTGTGAAACCGCTGGATATATTCACGCATCATACCCGACTGTGCTACGCCTGGGCGGATGATGGAGCTGGCGGCTACCAGATGTACGTAGTTGTCGCACCGCAACTTATGGAGTAGTCCACGCATAGCTGGCGACTCGATATAAAAGCAGCCGATGCAGTGACCCGACTTGAGTTGAGCTTTGACATTGGGATCTTCTTTTATCAATGCGACATTGTGGACATCGATGGCCTTGCCTTGATTTTGCTTGACGAGATCGACGGCGTCTTTGATATGACCGAGACCACGCTGCGAGAGCACATCGTACTTGTGGTATTCGAGATCTTCGGCACCATACATATCGAAGTGTACGATGGGAAAACCCTTGGGCATCAGTTGGAGTGCCGTGTGATAATTGAGTGGTCGCTCGCTGATGAGAATGCCACCGGCGTGGATGGATAGATAATTGGGAAATTTTTCGATCATCTTACCGTACTTAAAGATATGTCGGGCAAAAGGATGATGTTTGTCCACGGCCATGGGTTCGTCCACGATGGTATCTATGTCGGCTTTGGGCAGACCAAGTACCTTGCCGAGTTCGCGGATGATAGATTTACCTTTGAAAGTATTGTAGGTAGCGAGCAGCGCAGTGTGTTCTTTGCCATAGCGCTTGAAGATGTAGTCGGTGACATCATCGCGGTTATTCCACGAAAAATCGATGTCAAAATCTGGTGGTGAAGATCGATGCGGATTGATAAATCGTTCAAAATACAGATCCAACTCTAGCGGATCTACATCGGTGATATTGAGATTATACGCTACTATGGAGTTGGCGCCTGATCCACGACCTACATGAAAATAACCGACTGAATGCGCATACCGTACGATATCCCAGGTGATGAGAAAGTACGCACAAAATCCCATTTGTTGGATGACTTTGAGCTCGCGGAGTGTGCGTTCCATCGCTTTTTTATGCTTTTCGCCAAAGCGTCTCTTACAACCACTTACGGCTAGCTTGGTCAAGAGCTTGAAGTCGTCATCTGGATCACCGGTGAAAGTCCGGCGATTGTGAAACTTCGTTGCTTCCATATCGGTGTGGCAATTATCTAAGATGTGTTGTGTATTGGCAATGATATGCGGATACTGTTGAAATACGTTTTCGAGATGACCTTTTGGGTAAAACACCTCTGATGACTTGGCACAATCTTTAGCATCCAACTTACCGATGACGATATTGAGATCAATACAGCGCAGCAGCTTGTGCGCCTTAAATCCATCCTGATCTGCGAAAGTCACGGGACTGAAGATCACGAGTTTGTCGGGATAATTTTTGAGATACGATGAATACAGATGGTTGACTTCTTCAGGTCTGATACCGGCATATTCATAATCTCGCAGTAGCTCTACGCCTTTGGGTAGTTTGCGATAGATGATGTAGCAGTGCTGCAGTTCGGGCGCTTCCTTGGGCAGCGGCTCACCGGAGATAGACGACACAGTGAGTAAGGAACAAAGCTCGCGCCAGCCTTCATCATTACGGGCGATACCGAGATAGAGAAATTCATTATCCTGCCGAAATTCTATGCCCAAGATAGGTTTGATGCCTTCCGCACGGCAGGCACGTACAAACTGAAAAGCCGCAGAAGTATTATTGATATCCGAAAACACCAGTGCATCCACGCCAAAAGACTTAGCGATGCTGGGCAATTCTTCGGGTGCGAAGGTGCCGTAGCGGAGACTAAAGTATGAGTGGCAGTTGATGTACAATTTTTGTTATGATACTTTTAAATGTAAATGACGAATTCTAAATTTTCAATGTTGAGTGCTATATTTTAAGTGTTGAATGCTAAATAATTGTGTAAATGTTGACGATAACGCTATGCTCATCATTAGGAATTGCTATTTTGCAAGTATCGAGACATGTATAGCACCAATTTTTGAATCAATTTTGTAATACGTTGCTATCAAATTTTGCTATATTTCATTTTTACCATTTACCATTCATAAATTATATTAAATATGTCGTTATTTACGACAATTAAATGACGTTTTAACTGACAAAGATATGATCTTTGAGTTGATTTGTCAAGAGGAAATGTCAGAAAAAAAATAGTCTCGTGGAAATTACATGCCTATTTTAAAGAGAAAAGCTATTTCTATTTGCCACACTGAAAAATTTTATCTTATGAAACATGCCTACCATAATACCAAAATGTAAGCAGGTGCCTTTAACTTTAACAGCAAGAAACAAGCTATTTGTCATATCATTGTCTTAGGGTTGTCATAGGGTTGTCTTATCTCACAGATATGACAACCCTATGAGTGGTATAACATTAATACTTATATGCACATAAGGGAAATAATAACTCACTGCTTATTCCTATTTTACCAGAAATACCAATTCTAGATCCAAATGACACATAGTTGACATCTTTTGCATTCTGTGCCTTTTGTTAATACACACATATTGTTGAATCATTCTTTTCTCTGTGTCTTTTTCTGGATGTCTGACAAATTTATTAGACAATATTCAATTTAAAATTGTGGCAATTACCTATCAAATCGTCAATGTATTACCTATTTATTTTCAATAGAAAACTTATATTTGTGACGTTATACTAAAACAACCATGTATCAAAACGATCAATATCTAATAGCTGCAATCAAAACACGAGATCGAAATGCCTTCAAATACCTGTATCAAAACTATACGGGTCCTATAAAGCATTTTGTGAAAATAAATGGTGGACAGGATGTAGATACAGAAGAAATAGAACAAAACGTCATTGTACTGCTTTATGAAAAAATTGCATCTGGCAATTTTGTATTACATGAAGGGACTAAGCTTAGTACTTATATGTTTGCCGTAGGTAAAAATATGTGGTATAAAAAGAGTGGAAGGACACTTACTCTCATGGGCGAAGAAAGTATTGCTGAGACTGGTGAAGACTATGACTTTGATGGGATATTTGAATCAGCTGAGGGAAAAGAACAAATTATTATTGCTGCATTGCAGAACACAGATCAAGATTGCAGAGAAATCCTTACATTGTATTATTACGATAATAAATCTATGCGTGAAATAGCTGAAAAAATGGAATCCATCACTGAGGAGAATCTTCGTAAAAGAAAGTATAAGTGTATTCAAAAGTTAAAAAAAGTGTTGACAGATAAAATAAAGTATCATGGATAAGGCGACATTTTTGGAATTGATGGATAAATATATTGACGGCACTATATCTAGTGACGATAAATATGAATTTGATCAGATGTTGACAAACGACCCTTCACTGCATCAGGAATTTGATATTCACAAGACACTTCGCAAAGGAATAAAGCTTAGTGGAAGGAAGGATTTGTTGTCAGAATTAAATGAGATCAAAAAAGAAGTCAGTCCTGTAAAAGAAAATATCAAGACATTATTTCCACGATGGTATTTGATGGTAGCGGCGGTTTTTGTAGGTGTAATTGGAGTTGTTTTTGTTTTGCGAAATCAGTCACCAGTCAGTTCCAATAATAATTCTGAAAATAATTATGCTGGAATGATCGAACTCAAAACATTACCAATAGAAGGTAAATTAGGAGGTCCTAGTACCGAAAGTATTCATCTTATACTAGTAGACAACAATAGTGAAACATATGAAATAAAGAATGATACCCTTTTTATGTTTACTAACCAAGAATACCTTGATGAAATCAAAAGATTAAAGCCAATTTTTACACTTAATCAACAGCGTAATATCGTGCTCGAGATAAAAGAACTAACATTTATTTTTAAAAAGAAAAGTGAATAATATGAGAATTTTTTTAACAATCCTATTAACAAGCTGGATTTGTAGTCAAGCCCATGCGCAAGGTTTAATTTTTGATAAGAAGGCATTTGAAGCAGGCAAACAATACGAATCTGAGCGTGCTGACTTTGTACCGTCTAGTTTTTCATTAAAGGCTTATGCTCCTTATGTTTTGGCCCAAAAAAGATCAACGTGCGTAGCATATTCCACAGCCACTGCTTTGGCTATTCTAAAAGCGATAAGCAAAAAGACTACAAACATTAAAGAAACCAGCTTATATGTAGCATCTCCACATTGGATTTATTACAGAAACAGAAGTAAAACAGACACTGAATGTCTGGATGGTCTTGATATAGAAAAAACAATGGTAGATATTTTGGCTAACGGTGCTCCACCAATGAGCATGGTTGAGTTTCCTGACTACTTTCCATTCAGTGATGTGCATTTATGTAATTATTATCCTAGTTCCTATGAGCTAGATAGTGAAGCAGCATCCTATCTCAAACCTGATGAAATTGACAGAATTTCAAGTTTGGATCATGTAAAAGCAGCAATTTCGCATGGACTGCCTGTAGTTTTCGGGATGAATGTACCTAGTTCATTTGAAAAAGCATTTGGATTAAAAAGATGGGTGCCAGCATCGTATGAAACAAATTTAAGTGGTTATGGACATGCAATGGTAATAGTAGGTTTTGATGATTATAAATATGGTGGAGCAGTAGAGATTATGAATAGCTGGGGAAAGGAATGGGGAGATAGTGGGTATATCTGGATTTCATACAGTGATTTTAGGGATTACTTTATGGGTGGATACGCTTTGTACAAAGAAAATAAATTGAAAGCTAACACTCCATCAATGCCCACCATAGACGGTACGACAAAACAAAATGACATCAAACTTTCCAAGCATGGCAATAAAAAAGTAAAAATTGATAAAGCTTGGGAAGAAGCTTTTAAGCTCTAACATCTTATATTTCTTTAGTCCTTATTAAGCCTAATATCGATCTAATGATATGGATTTTATAGAATAGATTATGAATGTAGTTAGAATAATAATTGTTTTGTTTCTTTTCGTTGGTTTTGGCAAAGTATATTCTCAAACTTGGGATAGTTTAAGTTTGAATGCTATTGAATATTTAGATAGAAATGATACGATACGAGCTCTACAATACGCAGAAAAAGCGTTAATTGCCGCTGAAAATGAATATGGTAAAAATCATGAAAATTATGGGTATAGTTTAAATAATCTTGCCAAAGTTTATGACAAAATTGGAAAATATAACGAAGCTCTGTCGTTTTATTTGGAGACCTTACAAAATATAGAAAAGTCTATTGGGAAGGATGATGAAAATTACGGTATAGCTTTAAATAATGTGTGCCAATTATATATGGAATTAGGTCAATATGACAAAGCACTTCCTTTTTGTTTACAATCATTAGAAAATATTGAGTTAAATTTAGGCAAGTCCCACGAAACTTATGGTCTAATACTATCTGATGTAGGATTTCTATATACAGAATTGAGACAGTTAGATAAAGCAATACCATATTATTTGCAGGCTTTGGAAAATACTGAGTTGAGTTTAGGCAAATCGCATGAAGATTATGGCACCGCTTTGACCATTATTTCCCAGTTATATTCTCATCAAGGGGAATATAAAAAAGCACTACCTTTTGGAATAGAAGCTATGGAAAATGCGAAATTGTATTTGGAAAAATCAAACCCTGACTATGGGGACAGGTTTAAAAATCTTGGATCTTTATATGAAAATATGGGGCAATATGAAAAAGCTTTAATATTATTTACAGAATCAATGGAGAATGCTAAAAAGTATCTACCAGAAGCTCATCCTGATTATGGAGATAGATTAAGCAGTCTAGGATCAATTTATACTCATTTGGGACAATATGAAAAAGCCTTACCATATTATATAGAAGCTTCTGAAAATGTAGTAGAAATTTTTGGTAAAACTCATCGGTATTATAGTTCATCACTGAATAATATATCAATTCTTTATTCAAAAATGGGACAATATGAAAAAGCTCTACCAATTGGATTGGAAGCATTAGAAATATCAAAAAAAAGTATTGGCAAATCTCATCCAAATTATGACCTTTCGTTATCTAATTTAGGTTTACTTTATGAAGAAATGGGACAATATGAAAAAGCTCTTCCATATTATTTAGAAGCCCTAGAAAATGCTTATAATTCTTTAGGTACATCTCATCCAGAATATGCAATTAGGTTAAGTAACCTTGGAGGACTTTATAAAAGTATTGGAAACCACAATAGAGCTTTGGAATTATATTTAGAAGCTTTAAAAATTTCAGAAGTGTCGTTAGGGAAAGAACACCCAGATTATGGAATTAGATTAAATAATCTTGGATCCATTTATTCCAGTATGGGGAAGTATGATAAAGCCCTTAATTATTATTTAGAGGCTTTGACTAATGCAAAGATGAATCTTGGGGAATCTCACCCTGATTATGGAATATACTTGAATAACGTAGGGTCTATATACTCTAATGTGGGTCAATATGAAAAAGCCCTTTCTTATTATCTAGAAGCTTTGGAAAATACAAAGATCAATTTAAGAGAATCTCACCCTGATTATGGAAATAGGCTAAATAACTTAGGGCTAATCTATCAGAAAATGGGGCAGTACGATAAGGCATTGCTATTAATACATGAAGCAATTAAAAATACCTATTATCAAATAAATCAAAGTTTTACATTCTTATCAGAAAATGAAATGGAAATGTTTTACAAAACGATAAGTCACAATTTTAATGTTTGGCAAAGCTTTTTTAACTTATATAGTAATGAAAAACCAGAAATGGCAACTTGTACCTATGATATTGAATTGGCTAATAAAGGAATGATACTTCAGTCAGGGATTCACATGCGTAATGCCATCTTGGTTTCTGATGATCCAAAGTCTTTGGGGATATTTGACACGTGGACTAGTTATAAAAACATGCTTGGTAAGGAATACAGTAAGCCTATTTTAGAGCAAAGATCAGATATTAAAGAAGTGGAAGAGAAAACTAACAGTATGGAATCCGAGCTAACAAAAATCAGTAGTACATTCGCTTCATATAAAAAAATTGGAAATTCAAAATGGCAGGAAATTCAAACAAACCTAGGTGCTAATGAAGTAGCCATTGAGTTTTCATCTTTTCGATATAGGAATAATAAAGAATGGACAGATAGCACACTATATGTTGCAAATATATTAAGAAAAGAAGATGCCCATCCACATATTGTGTATCTTTTTGAACAAAAACAGATAGATAGTTTGCTCGAAAGAAAGGTTGTGAAAGAATCATCTTTTATTAATACCATTTATTCTGAGCGAAAAATGTATGAACTTATATGGAAGCCCATAGAGTCTTATTTGCAAAAAGGAGATCAGATATATTTCGCACCATCAGGTATATTAAACCAGCTAAACTTAGGTGCTATTCGTATATCGGACTCTACTTATCTTTCAGATGAATATACTTTTCATCAGGTAGGAAGCACAGCTGTTTTGGGTTCTTCTAAAAAGGTCGAAAAAGCTGTTGAAGATATTGCCATTTTCGGAGGGATTAAGTTTGATGCAAAAGAACACGAAATAACACAAGTTATAACCAAAGTCCCAAAAGAACAAGAATATGTATCACGTGGGTTGTATATGACAGATGCTACACGATCAGGTAAATGGATCTATCTAGAAGGGACACTTCAAGAAGCTAAAAATATAGATGACTTAGCTAAAGAGATTCATATTTCTTCTAATTTATATTCTGGAACTGAGGCCGTGGAAGAACACTTTAAAAACCTTAGTGGTAAAAAATCTCCATCTGTCATCCACATTGCGACTCATGGTTTCTTTTTTCCTGATCCAAAATCAGATAAACAAAAAATGAATACCATTTCATTTCAACAAGAAAATACATTTACCATTGCTGATAATCCACTTAATAGATCAGGATTACTTTTTGCAGGAGGGAATATAGCTTGGATTGGAGATACGATTACAACTGATAGAGAGGATGGTATTTTGACTGCTTATGAAGTGAGCAATTTATCTCTTTTTAATACAGAGCTAGTAGTATTGTCAGCATGTGAAACAGGTCTCGGAGATATAAAAGGAAGTGAAGGTGTCTATGGCTTGCAACGTGCTTTCAAAATGGCAGGTGTTAGATACTTAATAATGAGTTTATGGAAAGTTCCAGATAATGCCACTAAGGAGTTTATGACCACTTTTTATACAGAATATCTCACGAATCAAAAGCCAGTAAGAGAAGCATTTAATGTTACTCAAACCAAGATGAAGGGTAAGTATAGGAATGAGCCTTACAAATGGGGAGGGTTTGTTTTGATGGAATGAGATTGTAAATGAGCCAAAGGAACATAAAAAATATCTATTTCATTGGATCATTTAGATAATCTATTGGATTATCTTCATAAAAAGAAAATATGAGTTTTTGAATCTATTGTCAGTATTTTTATGAAATTTGATGTCATGAGTATTAATTCTATACATGTTAATAAGGAGATTCTCTTACAATATACCCTTATACTTGATTGTTGATTTAAAAATATTTAGGCATAAACATATTATAACTTAATCTTCACCTAAAAGCCGTTCTAAAGTTAAAAATGATTCACTAACAGTAATAGAAAAATACGTAAACTCTTTTGGATCAATACCATCAATTTCAATTAAATTGTCAAAGTAAATTATTGTTCCATTATCAGTGTATTCAATGTAATTCACTCTAGATGTGTTTAGTAAGATTTTATAGTTAGTACTTTGATTAGTAAGTTTTATAAATTTACCCATTATTATCTATATTATATTTTTTTATTAGAAGATCGTTTTTAATCAATTTATCTATTTTGTTACTATTTAACAAGCGACACTATACTCTTGGTATGTCATTGGGTAGTGACAGTTCATACTATCTGTAGAATTGTAGATATTTAATGCAAAAATGTGCTGAATTGTCAATTTCTCTAAAGAACTATATAAGATAGGAAGAATGATATCAAGCATTTCTGAACATGACATATTATTAGCCCAGTCGAGTCCTTTGATGTGAACAAAGTATGAATTATTGCTTGCGCCTGGATACGCTTCAGATGTTCCTTCAATTTTGACAGGCACATTTGCGCTTTCACAAGCTTTGCAAAATTCCACCAACTTTGATTCTAACTCTCTTCTATCCATTTTAAAAAACCATTTTGATGATCTGATAATAATATTAACACACTTTCTACATCAGAAGTTTCCGTATGCCCACATGGCATGTATCTTATTGACTCTTTCCATTCTGTCATCACCAAGGAATGGACTTTTAGTAAGTTTAAATTACCTGATTTTTCAGCATCAAACTTAGTTTTTAGTCCGCTGTACAAAAGTAAAGCCAAAAGATCATGTGTTTTAAATGTTCTAATCAACTCACTTACACCATTTCCAATAGCACTTGATGATTTTTGATCTGTTGAAAATAAATTGTCGATTCCAAACAACTTACAAATTTTCCATTTTAACATTAGCTCAACAGCATAACCAGCCAAATAAAATGCCCCATCTGAATAACCAGAATTAAGCAAAACTTTTGCTTCTTCAATTCTTTGATATGCTAGCGCTTTAATGTCTTCAGGACATTCCAATGTAAAATATTTTTTCAAAAATACTGGCGACATTTTAAATTCTATGGTATTAAAGGATGTAATTCATTTTTTAAACAATTCAAATTTATTTTACAATGAGATCTTTATTATTTATTCTGGCATTCGTGTTCTCAAGTGTTTTGACATATGCTCAATCTCAAACATGGGTTAATGGTTACTACAAAAGTGATGGTACTTACGTACAAGGACACTATAGACAAAAACAAAACAATACTAACCATGACAACTGGAGTACCACTACACAGCTTAATCCTTATACTTTTGAAAATGGAAGTAGGGCAAAAGATTACAGTTCTGAAGCTTACAATTATGGTGCGGGACAAACAATTTATACTGGACCTCGTGGTGGACAATACTACTATAACAGCAAAGGAAATAAAGTTTATGTCCCTAAAAGAAATTGAAAAAAATTAAAAAGTATTCTGGTTTATTTAAAAATGACAAACCAGAATACTTTTTTTAAATACAGCACATCAAGATGAGATATATCTCTTTTCTAACAATCTCATTTGTAATTACGTGCAGGATTCAATACAATCTGAAGTTTCTGTTGGTAATTGGGCTGGTTGCATCAATAAAGTAGGAATTTAAAATAATTATTGGAAGTACTGTAACATTAATGCTTGACTATATAATCGGGTTATTACTATTAAAGTCGATAGATTCTTCTCTATCCATATCCTTTATTCGACTAAATTTCCCTATTTTTACCTTGTTTTTTTATTTCAGTATGAACAATCATTGGATCCTCTACATATTTTTTGCATTTCTCTCTCTGAGTTGCAAACAAAAGCCACCTGATGGCAACTATTGTGCTAAGGTGATTTATTCTAAGCCGGGTGCCAAAAAACCAGTGTATGAAATGATGATCGTCGAAGTCAAGGACAACCAACTGACAGACATTCTATTCCCTGATGAACATTCAGATACATCTGCCATCAAACCTGTCGTGATACCTCTGGATGGCAAGCTTACGGTCCTCTCTCTATCTGGTCAGGTGTACAAAATCGAAATGAAAGGTGCACCTGAGAAGTGTATATCTGGTAGCAAAACCAAAAGTAAGAAATCATCCAATGCAGAATCAACGCAATGCAAGGGAAAATCTAAAGACGGCAAGCGATGTCAGCGTATGACGGACAATAAAAACGGGCTATGCTGGCAGCATGATGGTAAGTAAAAGAATATTTGAAGCAGCTACAATTTTAGCTCTCTGATCAAAAATTCAATATCCTCAGTTTCGGATGTTTGTGTTGTTCTTTCATATGGCCTCCCCATGTATGAATAAAAATACCTTTTCAAATACCAATGTAAATTAACCAAAGTAATGTCATTTTTTCTATATGCTTCTACTAGCAATGGAGCAAATTCTTTATCAATATTTGTAGCCGTACCTACGTTGTGATGAAGGACTAACCAAGGTGTATTAGACGCTTTTTCTGAAAAGTCTTTTTTGGAAGGATAACCATATAACCGCAAATATGCCGTGATTTTAGTTAAATTCTCTAAGTCGGTTTTGTTCTCATTTAGCTTATATTCAGCACACTCTAAACTACCAAATTTTAAAGTCTCACAATCTCTTAACTCGTGTCTTACCTTTTGGTCAAGATCATTTATATTACATAAAAAAAATTCTTTGTCTTCGACACTATTTAAATCTATGATTTCTGTAACAAAAATATCCATCATCGTTTGAGCAATGAAATTTTGATTTCCAATGATAAAAAAAATAAGAAAAATTAAAGTACGTTTATGTAAAAGCATAAATTCAAGATCGTTTTTATGGTAAACGACCCATCTCCTTTAATGCTCCTTCTCAAGCACTTTTTAACACATCTTTAAGACTCCTACTCTTCTATTCTTTCTATCTGTGCACCGAGGGCATTCAGTCGACCATCAATATTCTGATAACCGCGATCTATCTGACTGATATTAGAGATGATACTTTCGCTCTTGGCAGACAGCGCTGCGATGAGCAAGGATACTCCAGCTCGAATATCCGGCGAACTCATCCTGATGCCGCGCAACTGAAACTTCCTTTCCAGACCTATGACAGTCGCTCTATGCGGATCACAAAGTATGATCTGAGCACCCATATCTATGAGCTTGTCCACGAAGAATAGTCGGCTTTCAAACATCTTTTGATGAATGAGGATACTGCCTTTGGCCTGAGTCGCCACTACCAAAATTATACTCAACAAATCTGGTGTAAATCCTGGCCATGGAGCGTCGTAGATCGTCATGATAGACCCATCGATAAAGCTTTGGATCTCATAAATATCTTGTGCAGGTATGTACAAGTTGTCGCCTTGCACATCTATTTGTATGCCGAGTTTTTCGAATGTGCTTGGTATGACTCCTAGATTCGGAACTGAGACATTGGTAATTGTAAGATTTGACTTAGTCATAGCTGCCAGCCCGATGAAACTACCGATTTCGATCATATCCGGCAAGATGGTGTGCTCTGTACCGCCGAGGCTTTCTACACCATGGATGGTGAGTAGATTGGAGCCTACGCCGGAGATGCGTGCACCCATATTATTCAGCATTTTACACAATTGCTGCAAGTACGGCTCACAAGCGGCATTGTATATCTGCGTGATACCTTCGGCCATGACAGCGGCCATCAATACATTGGCTGTACCTGTCACTGAGATTTCATCCATAAGGATAAAGCTACCTTTAAGTTTTTCGGCACCGATATAATATTGGTCACCATCTTCGTTGTAATTGAAGCTTGCACCTAGTTTTTCGAAACCCAAGAAGTGCGTATCGAGCCTTCTACGGCCTATCTTGTCTCCACCTGGTTTGGGAAGAAATGCCTTCTTGAAGCGAGCGAGCATCGGACCCAACAACATGACTGAGCCACGGATTTTTTTGGCATTTTCCTGGTACTCCTTGGACGAAAGATGTTCAGTATCTATATCATCAGCCTGAAAAGTATAGTCGTTGTCCGAAAGTTTTTCGATTTTGACGCCCAGACCTGTAAGCAATTCCATTTGCTTATTGATATCAAGGATATTCGGGATATTCTTGATGGTCACCTTTTTATCTGTAAGGAGTACGGCACTTATGATCTGTAGGGCTTCATTTTTTGCGCCTTGTGGTTGTATAGAGCCAGAAAGATTGGCATTGCCTTGAACTCTGAATGCTTGATTGGACATGGATTACTTTTCGCTTAGATTAAGATGCAAATATATTGCAATTATTTTTAATGTGATTTATTTGCTTCTGATTTTAAATTTTAAATACAAAAACAAGAAAACTTCATTAAACATCACTGTGTCGTTCCCAATAGTTTTGATCTTCCACTTCTTCGAGTAGTCCTAGATAATTTTGATACCTGATCTCACTGATTACACCAGTTTCGACTGCTTCTTTTATGGCACACTTAGGCTCATTGCGATGGGTACAGTTTGCAAATTTGCAAGCACTAGACAGTGCAAAAAACTCCCTGAAATTGTGTGCGATATCCATGACTTCGAGGTGTGAAAATGCCAGTGTCTTTATACCCGGCGTGTCTATGATATGCCCACCAAATGACAGATCGTACATCTCTGCAAATGTTGTGGTATGTTGGCCCTTGCCTGAAAAATCAGAAATCTCTTCTGTTCTCAAATGTAGATTAGGCTCTACCGCATTGACAAGTGTGGATTTTCCAACGCCAGATTGACCTGCGATAAGTGTTGTTTTATCTTTGAGTATCTTTTGTATTTCGGCCATGCCATCTTTTGTGACAGAGGATGCTTTGATGGCGTGATGTCCAATTTTTATATATATGTCAGACAATTCGTTATATAAGGCCAGATCTTCAGCATTATAAATATCCGATTTGTTAAACACGATAATCACTGGAATAGAATATGGCTCAGTCATGATCAGAAACCGGTCGATAAATCCGATTTTGAGATTGGGCTCTTTTATTGTCACGATTAGCAATACTTGATCTACATTACTAGCCAAGAAATGCAATTGGTGTTTCTTTCTCGGTGACTGTCTGACGATATAGTTTTTGCGTAGCGTGATGGCTTTGATGATACCTCGGATTTCGTCGCTATCTTCCATTT
>Ga0073900_10001105_pt1 | contig 15477 bp, 13 predicted proteins | sample KloWWTmetKNB5Kit_FD_66666 | JGI IMG/M metagenome (GOLD analysis project Ga0073900, IMG submission 66666) | Active sludge microbial communities from Klosterneuburg, Austria, studying microevolution and ecology of nitrifiers - Klosterneuburg... | ecosystem: Engineered > WWTP > Aerobic digester >...
TTTCAAGCTTATAATTTTCAAGATTTCCCTACCGTTAACCTTTGTGATTCAGGAAATGACGGGATAGAAAATTTTGATTTTTCTACCTTAAGTGCCGCTTATCTTGCCGGTACAAACGGCGAATTTATGGTTACTTATTTCAGTACTTCTCAGGATGCTATTTTTAATAGCAATCCGTTGGTTGGTCCGGTTCAGGTAAATTCAGGGACTTATTATGCCAGAGTTTCCAATATTTTAACCGTTTGTTTTGAGGTGAAAACAATCCCGATAGTTTTAGGAGGTATTGAAGTGAATGATGTTTCTAAAATTATATGTGAAAATAATATAAATCAAGAAGCAATAGTTGATTTAGGAACTTTTTCGAATGAGATTTATACAGGAAATGATTCGGTTTCTTTTTCCTATTTTCCAACTTTAGCAGACGCGGAAGGAATAACAAATGAATTAACTAATGTACAATCTATTCCTTTACCAATTGGAGTACATACTTTTTTTGTTAGGGTTGTTTCCGGAGATTGTTTTGCTATAGCAGAACTTACAATTGAAGTTGTTGGCAGCCCTTTGTTAAACTCCGCTATTTCCCTTAAACAATGTGATGATAATTTGGATGGATTCAGTGCTTTTAATTTAACGGAGGCGAATCCCTTACTTGTGTCCTCAACGAATGGGTTAGTTTTTGATTATTTTACAAGTCTTGCAGATGCTCAAAATAACCTAAACAGTATTTTAAATCCGACGAATTTTGTGAACCAAAACACCGGTTTTGGAGAAGTTTATGTTCGAGTAACCAATTTGAATAATTGTTCAAGTATTGTCAGTTTAGCGTTGACAGTTACAACGACGTTAATTCCGGCAGGTTATTTGGAAGTTTTTACGGCATGTGATGATATGGCATCCGGTTCTCAAACAGATGGTATCGCTACATTTGATTTTAGTTCTTTTACCATTACCATTTTAAATTTATTTCCACAAGGTCAACAATTAACGGTAACTTATTTTGAGTCTATTGCGGATGCTTTAGCGGAACAAAATCCTATTTTAGATACTGCTAACTTTGTGAATAGTAATTCCCCTGATTCTCAAGATATTTATGTTAGAATTGACAGTCAGTTAAATAATGCCTGCATCGGATTAGGACATCACATTATGTTGAAAGTAGAACAAATTCCAATCGTGAACCCTTTTGAAATAGTAACTTGTGACGACGACGACGATGGATTGTTTAGTTTTGATACCACCAATTTAGAAAATAATTTTTTAAATGGATTAACCAATGTAACAATCGAATATCGGGATCAAAATAATGTTGTTTTACCCAGTCCATTACCGAATCCATTTGTTTCAGATACTAAAACACTTCTGGTTACAATTAAGAACAATACACCTTTGGCATGTTCCTTTCAAACTACTCTTTCCTTTGTAGTTGATTATTTGCCGAAAGCATTTGATTTACCAACTAGTTTGATTCAAGTGTGCGATGATGAGACAGACCCATTATTACAAAATGGAATTTATAGTTTTGATACTTCCTTATTTCAATCGACAATTTTAGGAGGTCAAACAGGCATGATTGTTGAATATTATGATGAAAACAATCTCCCACTGAGTAGTCCGTTACCGAATCCTTATGTTAGTAGTTCTCAAATTATAACGGCAAAAGTCTTTAATCCTACTAATCTAAATTGTTTTGCAATTGTTCAAATACCATTTACCGTTTTACCAACTCCAATGATTCTTTTAGAATCGGATATTCAACATGTTTGTAAAAATAATCCTGATTATTTTGTTGAACTTACTGCAGGATTAGAGAATGAAAATTCAACGGATAATTACAGTTATCAATGGTTTTTAAATCAAACTTTAATTACTGATGCTGTTAGTTATTCTATTTTGGTAAATCAAGCAGGAACCTACACTGTTGAGGTAACTTCATTCGATGGTTGTATAAAAACGAGAACCATTCAAGTGATGGATTCCGAAATTGCAGTAATTGAAGATATTATTGTAAATGATTTAATTGATGAAAATTCAATTGTTATAGTTGTTTCGGGAATTGGAAATTATGTTTATAGTATTGATGGTGTCGTGTTCCAAGAGTCAACTATTTTTACAAATATTGAGCCCGGGTTAATTACGATTTACGTAAAAGATTTATATAATTGCGGAATTGAAACTGAAAATATCAACGTATTAAGCATTCCTAAATTTTTCACTCCAAATTCTGATGGATACAATGATTTATGGAACTTGAGAGGAATTACCCAAGATTCTAATATAAAAGTAAAAATAGACATTTTTGATCGATACGGCAAATTGTTATTTCAAATTACACCCATCAATCAAGGATGGAACGGAACAATTAATGGTAATCCTTTACCGGCAGATGATTATTGGTATGTAATCAGTTTAGATGACAATCGAACAATTAAGGGGCATTTTTCATTAAAAAGATAATTTAGTTTACAATTTCTACTTTTTAATTTTTACTTTTTTTGTTGAAAAGTAACAAAACTTTCACATATTCAAATTTTCAAGTCAATTGAGAATTACTTAACTTTGAAGGTTAATACAAAACACAATGATTAAAAAATCGTTATTCAAATTGCCCAAAAACAGAAGTTTCAATTATACTCCTAGACATTATGAAGGGAAGGAGCTGGGCAACTTGTATGATTTTGATTCTAAGTTTAATAAAAACCGAGAAACGGTAAACTATAATGACTTCAGAGCACATTGGAGTGATGCTAGAAATGACAGTAGACACCGTGGTAACAGAGAAATAAATTTCAGATTAATTGCCATAATCTTAGTATTACTATTGATTTTTTTATTCATTATCGATTTCGATCTTTCCATATTTATCAAAAGATAATGTCGAGTATTATACAATTACTTCCCGATCATGTGGCTAATCAAATTGCTGCCGGTGAGGTCGTTCAACGACCGGCATCTGTGGTAAAAGAATTGTTAGAAAATGCAGTTGATGCAAAAGCTACAGATATTAAACTGATAGTAAAAGACGCAGGAAAATCATTAGTTCAAGTAATTGATAACGGTAATGGAATGAGTGTTACCGATGCCAGAATGTGTTTTGAACGCCATGCAACTTCTAAAATTCGTCATGCTGAAGATTTGTTTACAATTCATACCAAAGGATTTAGAGGTGAAGCTTTAGCTTCAATTGCCGCAATTGCTCATGTGGAATTAAAAACAAAACAAGAGTTTGATGAATTAGGAACGCATATTATTATTGAAGGAAGTAAATTTATAACGCAAGATCCTTCTGTTTTGCCAAAAGGAACATCCTTTGCCGTAAAGAATTTGTTTTTTAATATTCCGGCACGGCGTAATTTTCTTAAGTCTGAAACAGTAGAACATCGCCATATTGTTGATGAATTTCAGAAAGTTGCTTTAGCTCATCCTTCCATTCATTTTACGTTTATTCATAATGGAAGTGAGTTGTTTAATTTGCACTCTTCAAATTTAAGACAACGGATAGTCGCTATTTTTTCAGGGAAAACCAACGAAAAATTAGTCCCTATTTCTGAAGAAACTGAAATTGTTCAAGTGAATGGTTTTATTTCAAAACCTGAATTTTCAAAAAAGAACAGAAGTGAGCAATTCTTTTTTGTTAACAATAGATATATTAAAAGCGGTTATTTGCATCATGCAGTGATGGCTGCTTATGAAGGTTTACTCAAAGATGGTATGCAACCGGGCTATTTTATTTATTTAGAAGTGCCACCAAATACGATTGATATCAATATTCATCCTACTAAAACCGAAATTAAGTTTGATGATGAACATGCATTATATGCAATTTTACGTTCTACTGTAAAACATAGTTTAGGTCAATTTAATGTGGCTCCTGTATTGGATTTTGAACGTGACCCCAATTTAGACACACCTTATCATTACCAAAATAAAGATGCTTCGACGCCATTAATTCAGGTTAATTCTAATTTTAATCCGTTTGCGGAAGAAAAAGCAACAATGAATTTTGGAGGTTCAACTTATAGAGAAAGAAAAACGGAAAATGCTCATTGGGAAAGTTTGTATGTTGGTTTAAAAAATGACACCAAGGAAATAGAATCATTTCCATTTGAACAGGAAGCAGTATCAAGCTCTCTTTTTAACGATACAGATATAGAGGAATCTAAAAACAGAACTTATCAAATTCAGAAAAAATACATTTTGAGTTCCATTAAATCCGGCATGATGGTGATTGACCAAAAAAGAGCTCATCAACGAATTTTGTATGAGCAGTATTTGAAGAACATGACAGTTCAACAAGCCTCTAGTCAGCATTTGTTATTTCCTTTAGAAATTTATTTTTCAACTAATGAAATTCATTTGATGAAAGAGTTAAAAACTGCTTTAGAAAATACAGGATTTATTTTTGTTGCAATTGAACGTGATAAAATTATCGTTTCAGGAATCCCGATTCAAGTAACAGAAAGTGAAGTTTCTATTGTTTTAGAAGAATTAGTAAATGATTTACAAGACGGAATCCCGGAAAGTAGTTTTAGTCAAAATGATTCTATTGCCAAATCAATGGCACGAATTTTAGCCGTGAAAACAGGAACATATTTAACAGAAAAAGAACAGGAAAACATAGTAAACGGCCTTTTTGCATGCAAAGAACCGGATGTTTCTCCTTTTAATAAACCAACTTTCATCACGATAAGTGTAGATGATTTAGATAAAAAATTTGCAATATGATGCGAATGACCGAAACCGTAAAGCAGTTGGTAATTATCAACGTGATTTTTTTTATTGGTGCCAATACGATTGCACCGGCGGCTAACGAACTTTTGGCACTTTATTATCCTTTAAATGATAATTTTCATTGGTGGCAGCCTGTAACTCATATGTTTATGCATGCTAAAATGCCTAATTTGATGCATATTTTCTTTAATATGTTCGGATTAATCATGTTTGGCTCAGCTTTGGAACATTTTTGGGGATGGAAAAAGTTTTTGTTTTTTTATATTTCTTGTGGATTGGGGGCAGCTTTACTACACACCGGAATGAACTATTATGAGATTAATTCATTGTTACAACAAGTTTCTGAATTAAATATTTCAGCTTCTGATATGCACATATTAATGAATATTGATCATACTAATCAATTTGATGTTAATAATAAAATTATTGATGGAAGTTTAAATAATATTCTTGAAAAAGTAAATGCTAATCAAGAGCAATATAATATTATTGTTCGTGCAGCTATCAAATATCAAACAGCAGCTGTTGGAGCATCAGGAGCATTGTATGGTGTAATTGTTGCTTTTGCTTTTATGTTTCCAAATGCAGAATTGATGTTGTTGTTTTTACCAATACCCATCAAAGCGAAATATTTTGTTCCGGTATTAGTTTTAGGTGATTTATTCATGGGATTAAAAGGAGAATCTATTTTTGGTGGTGGTGGAATTGCCCATTTTGCTCACGTAGGTGGAGCTTTAACCGGATTTTTAATGATGTGGTTTTGGAAGAAAAATCAGTTTAATGAAAAGCGGTGGGATTGAGAAAGGTAATTAATAAAGGTGGATGGTAATTTATAAAAGGTAATTGAAATGAGTATTTTAAAGGAATTAAAACAACACTATATTTTAGGTGGTGTAACTGAAAAGTTAATCTACTGGAATGTGGCTTTGTTTGCTATTCCATGGATAATAAAAGGTTTGTTGTCTTTGTTTGGAATTGGTTTTAATTTTACAGATTACATCAGTTTATCTTCTAACCCAAGTGATTTGGCATGGAAACCTTGGTCAATTATTTCTTATGCTTTTTTTCATGCAGATATTTTCCATATTCTTTTTAATTTGATTATTCTAAACTTTGTTGGGAGATTGTTTTTGACCTTTTTTACCCAAAAACAATTATTGAGCTTATATTTGATGGGTGCCATTTTTGCTGGATTAATTTATATTTTAAGTTATTTGTTTTTTCCTGCATTGTCGAATCAATTAGTAACATTAGTTGGAGCTTCAGGTGCTATTATGGCTGTTTTATTTGCTGTTTCTTCTTATGCTCCTTATATGCAAATTCGTTTGCTTTTAATAGGTAATATTAAACTCTGGCACATCGCTATTTTTTATTTGTTTATTGACTTAATAAGTTTATCCTATACAAATGTAGGCGGTCACATTGCTCATTTAGGAGGAGCTTTATTTGGCTATTTATACGCTAGTCAACTTAAAAAAGGAACAGATATTACAAAAGGATTTACTTCCTTAATGGATAGTATTGTAAATTTGTTTAAAGCTAAAAAGAATACACCGTTTAAAAAAGTACATAAAAACACAATATATACAAAACCTAAACCTAGTCCAAAAGATAAATCACAACAGCAGATTGATGAAATTTTAGATAAAATCAGTAAATCAGGGTATGATAGTTTAACAAAAGACGAAAAAGAATTTTTGTTTAAAGCCGGAAAAAGTTAATAAATGCAATTAATTTGGTTTTAGTAATTGAATAAATAAAATATGAAAAACCTAAATTGGTTTAATAAAGTGATGTTTTTTTTCAATATAGTATTAACTATAATGACTTTCATTGCTTATGTTTTGCCTTTTTTGGCTCCTAAATTGTTTCCGATACTTTCTGTGCTGACTTTAGTTTTACCATTGATGTTGATTTTTAATTTATTATTTTTTGTGTATTGGTTGCTGCAATTCAAAAAACAAATGTTGCTTTCCGGGATTGTTTTGTTATTAGGAATTACATTCGTAACTAAATTTTATAAATTTTCGGAAACTAATTTACCAATCGAAGATGAAGATTTTGTTTTAATGAGTTATAACGTTCGTTTATTCAATTTGTATAAATGGATTGAACGTGACGATGTGAGTAGTCAAGTTTCTTCCTTTATTAAAGAACAAAATCCTGATATTTTATGTCTGCAGGAATATTCCAGAAATAATGATGTTGATTTTAGAATTTATAAACATAAATATATTTTTGTTGAAGGAAAAAATACCAAATTAGGTCAGGCAATTTTTTCAAAATACCCCATCATTGAAGAAGGAATTATTGAGTTTCCAAATTCAACAAATAATGCTGTTTATGCTGATATTAAAAGAGGGAAAGATACGATAAGGGTTTACAGCATACATTTACAATCAATTAAAATAACACCTGATGTGCATGAAATTGATGAAAATATACAAGGTGTTTCTCAAGATCAATCCAAACGTATTTTTAGACGAATGAGTGCCTCTTTTAAAACGCAACAGCAACAAGCTGAGATAATTAAGAAGCATAAATTAGACTGTAAACATCCTGTTATTATCTGTGGGGATTTAAATAATAGTGCTTATTCTTTTGTATATAGAAGTATTAAAGGTGACTTAAATGATACTTTTGAAGAAGCAGGTTCAGGCTTTGGAAAATCGTATAATTTTAAATATTATCCGGGTAGAATAGACTATGTTTTTACTGACAAACTGTTTTTGGTTAAACAATTTACTACTCATTCTGAATTTGTTAATTCAGATCATTTTCCAATCGTAACGCGTCTCGCATTTAAAAAAATTGAATAATTATAACTTCTGATTTTTTAAATAATCTAAGGCATATCGACCTTCGTTAAAAAGTAAATCTAAAATACTTAGGTTGTTCAAAAAACCATGTTTTTCTTCAAAAACCTGTGTGTAACGTTCACAGCTGGTTTGGTCTTTTTTACCGTTAGCCAAAGAACGAAAATCAATATAATCCGAACTGTTTTGAAAGTACTCCGCTGTTTTTTCGAATGGTAAAGTTATGCCTAAACATTGGTTAACTATCTCAAAAACTTCTAGGTTTAAATCTAATAGAAAAGTTTGTTTTTTTTTAAACACCGGAAGAATATCATCTTCAAAATATTCAAAAAAAGGAGATGTTCGATAGGCTGCTTCAAGAGATTTGAAATGTTGTTTTTGCCAATTGAAATCTTGCTCTATTTTTACTTCTTTCGTTTTTTGGTGAGCTTCCTTAGAATGTTTTATAGGTATATTGAGCAATTGTATTCCATTCGGACTATAAATATACATTCGGTTCCGATTAGTTTGTTTCTGGAAATTATCTTCCGTTTCAAAGGTAATCGAATCAGCTTGAACCATCGCAGCATAATGGCTAATGGAAGGAAAGTAGGTTGGATATAATAAAGCCTTCATAATGAAATTTATTCAGCTGATTTTTTCCTTTTTTTTCTGAAATAATCAAAACCAAACCAAGCTACCAAGGCAATTACAAAATAGATAAAATAGGATACGGGTTTTCCGCTACCTCCAACGGTAGTAAACATTCTTTCCCAACGAACTTTGTCAAATAATTTTCCCCAAGGTTCATTTTGGTCTAAACTCATCCAAATAAATACCGGTTTTCCAACAATATGATCGGCGGGAACATAGCCCCAATAACGGCTGTCTTCAGAATTATGACGGTTGTCACCCATCATCCAGTAGTAATCCATTTGAAAGGTGTAAGAATTAACTACTTTTCCATTGATTTTAATTTCATTACCATTAACTTGCAACTCATTCTTTTCATAATCGGTTATTATTTCTTTGTAAAATGGTAACGTTTCTTTGTTTAAAACCACTGTCTTTCCGGCTTGGGGAATGTAAATAGGGCCAAAATTATCTGCATTCCAACTTTTTGTGTGTGGAAAAACTTTTGTATTGCCAATAGTATCAATGTTTTTGGTCACTGATTTAACCATTGGATTATTTCTTAAACGGTCTACATTTTCGTTTGTTAATGCTGAAAAAGTATATGAATTTTGTGAATTAACATAAATACCATCGGTGATTTGTAATTCTTTAAATATATATTCTTCATTAAATTGTGAGCCGTCCGTTTCAACATTATAAGAAAATTGTAATCTTTGACGGTCGTGAAGCGGGAGTAATTTTCCATTAACAAAAACATCTCCTTTTATAATTTGAAGACTATCTCCTGCAATGGCAGTACAGCGTTTAACGTAATTAGATTTTTTATCAAGTGGTTTGTCTGCTCTTTTTCCGGATCTGTCGAAAAATTTATAAACAGTATCTTTTGGCCAATTAAAAACCACGATGTCATTGCGTTCAACACTTTGTATACCCGGAAATCTAAAATAGGGTAGTTGTGGCCAACTAAAATAGGATTTTGTTTTTACAAATGGTATGCTATCGTGAACCATTGGAAGAGCAATTGCCGTTGTTGGAGTACGTGCCCCATAATGAAATTTACTTACAAAGAGAAAGTCTCCAATCAATAACGATTTTTCTAAAGATGAAGTAGGGATAGTATAGGGTTGCATGACATACGTATGCACTGTGGTTGCTACAACTATGGCAAATAAAATAGAGCTTACAAAATCTGCTGTTGGATTCTTAGGGTGTAATGAACGTTCTTTTATGTGGGTAACTTCTTGGGTATAATTCACATAACCAATATACAAGCCAAATGTTATCACCGCCAAAAGAGTATCTAAAGAAGAATGTTTACCAAAACTTCTTAAGGTTTCTACCCAAATCACCGGAAACATGATTAAATTGACAATAGGGATAAATAATAAAAAAGTCCACCACCATGGGCGATTAATTATTTTCATCAATATAACGGCATTATAAACCGGTATGGCAGCCTCCCAAGATTGTCGACCTGCTTTTTGATATAATTTCCAAGTGCAGATATAATGCACGAGTTGAATCACTAAGAAAAATATAAACCACTGATATAATGTCATTTTATAAAAATTTAAGTTTGTTTTTAATAAACTGGCTAAATTGTATTAGTTGTATCTCAAGAAAAATTGTTACCAATTTAACTTTTAATTATTATTTTAATCCTAAAACATCTTTCATTGTAAAAACACCGGTTTTACCAACAATCCATTCTGCGGCAATAATTGCACCAAAGGCAAAACCATCCCGATTGTGAGCAGTATGTTTAATCTCGATAGTATCTACTGCTGAGGTATAAAAAATAGTGTGAGTTCCCGGTACATTATCCACTCTTTTGACATCAATAAATAAATCATCTTTTAATGGGTTTTCAATACTCCAACTATTTTTATCGGTATGATTTATAATTGAATTAGCTAACGAAATGGCAGTTCCACTTGGTTTGTCAAGTTTTTGAGTGTGATGAATTTCTTCCATTGAAACATTATATTGATTGAATTTAGCCATCATTTTAGCTAAATAATCATTTAATTCGAAAAACAAGTTAACTCCTAAACTAAAATTAGAACCATAAATAAATGCTGCTTTTTTCGATTGACAAAGTTGAACCATTGTATGGTAATTTTCTAACCAGCCTGTTGTGCCTGAAACTACAGGAATTCCTTGTTCGATGCAATAGGAAATATTTGAAACGGCTGCATTTGGAATACTGAAATCAATCGCGACATCTGCTAATTCTAATCCTTCAAACGAATCGGAACTCGATTTTCGCAATACAATTTCATGTCCGCGTTCTAAAGCTATCCGTTCGATAACTTTTCCCATTTTTCCATAACCTAACAGTGCTATTTTCATTAGAATTTATAGTTTAATACTAACCCTAAATTTTGTTTTCTAGTGATGTCATTTATATTAATGTCAGGTCTTAAGGATAGATTCTCGTTGACATTAAATTGTATTAAATGAGCATCAACATTTGCATCTATAATGTTTAATACATAAATACCAATCATAACCATTAGTGAAATATCACGGTTTCTTTGATAAGTACGCTGAGCATTAATCAATACATTATCAGAGTAAATACCATAATATTTATCGTCTGTGTAGCCTTCTAAACGTCTTTTATAAATATCTCTGAATTCATTATAATATTTATTATTATCATTATAAAAATAATAACCAATAGCTAATCCACCATAAACAATGGGGATTTTCCAGTATTTTTTATTATATGCTTGTCCTAAACCCGGCAGTATGGCAGAATAAAAGGCAGCTTTTGAAGGTGCCAAAGGGTCAATTGGTTTGTATTTTAACGTGTCTTGGGTTTGGCCAAATTCTTCAATTTGAACTTGAGCATTAGCAAAAGTTGTCCCCAAAAGGGAAAAAGCAAAAAATATGATTCTTAAGCTATGCACTATCCTTTTATTAAAGCTATAATGCGTTGAAAATCAGATTCAGATTTGAAAGGAATGGTGATTTTTCCTTTTCCTTTCGCATCAATTTTTATGTCAACTTTTGTGCCTAACGTGGTGCCAATTTCCTTTTTATCCATTTCTGAAACGGAAAAAGAAGGATTAGCTTTTATTGTCTTTCCTGATTTTGGTTTTAAACTTTCCTGATAATTTTTTACGACATTTTCAGTTTCCCGCACAGAAAGATTTTGACTGATAATTTTATGATAGATATCTGATTGTATATCCTCATTTTCAATTGTAATCAAAGCTCGACCATGTCCCATGGAAATAAAACCATCCCGAATACCGGTTTGTATAATTGGGTCTAATTTCAATAACCGCAAGTAATTTGCAATTGTCGAACGTTTTTTTCCAACTTTATCGCTCATTTGCTCTTGTGTTAATTGAATTTCATCAATCAACCGTTGGTAAGATAAAGCAATTTCAATAGGGTCTAAATCATGACGTTGAATATTTTCAACCAAAGCCATCACCAATGATTCATTATCATCGGCAATTCGAATATAGGAGGGGATGACGGTTAAACCGGCTATTTTTGCAGCCCGAAGTCTTCGTTCTCCTGAAATTAATTGGTACTTATTAAATTCTAGTTTTCTTACAGTAATAGGTTGAATTACGCCTAATTCTTTAATGGATGAAGCCAGCTCCTGAAGTGTTTCTTCATTAAAATTACTTCGTGGTTGAAACGGATTAATTTCAATTGCTTCTAATTCAAGTTCGATGATATTACCAACAACTTTATCGGCATTTTTATCATTAACTGATTTAATATCGTTTTCAGGATCTTTTAATAAAGCGGATAATCCTCTTCCTAATGCTTGCTTTTTGATGGCTTGTGTCATAAAATACTAGCTATTTTTTTTGATAATCTCTTCTGCTAAACTTAAATAATTGTTTGCTCCTTTACTGGTTGCATCAAAATTAATGATGCTTTCCCCAAAACTTGGAGCTTCACTTAGTTTTACATTTCGTTGAATAATGGTTTTAAATACCATGTCATTGAAATGTTTTTGTACTTCTTCTACCACTTGATTTGATAAACGCAAGCGGGAATCAAACATGGTTAATAATAATCCTTCAATATCTAAATCGGGATTGTGTAATCGTTGAATGCTTTTGATTGTGTTTAATAATTTACCTAAACCTTCTAATGCAAAATATTCACATTGAATTGGAATTATTACACTGTCTGCAGCAGTTAATGCGTTCAATGTCAATAATCCTAAGGAAGGAGCACAGTCAATTAAAATGTAATCATATTGGTCTTTTATCGATGCTAATGCTTCTTTCAGCATATATTCTCGATTTTCTTTGTCAACCAATTCAATCTCTATGGCAACTAAATCAATGTGTGCCGGAATAATATCTACATTGGGTGCTGAACATTTCATTATTGCTTCAGCAGCAGTATTACTGTGTTCTAAAACTTGATAGGAACCAATGGCGACAGAATCAACGTCAATCCCCAATCCTGAACTTGCGTTTGCTTGAGGGTCAGCATCAATCAGTAATACTTTTTTTTCTAAAACACCTAAAGAAGCCGCTAAATTTACGGTAGTTGTAGTTTTTCCAACACCTCCTTTTTGGTTAGCAATTGCAATTATTTTACCCATTGATTTTATAAAATTTTGAGCCGTAAAATTACGATTATTTATGGGTTTTTCAACTTCAAGTTGTTAACAAATGTTAATTGTTTTGTCCTTCAAATGATTAGCTTTTAAATCGAAAAACGGGATAGAAATTCTTGTTGAATTAACCGTTTTTCTTCGCTTTAATCATAGCTTCTAACATATCCCACATTTCTTCGGGAATATCTTCTAAAATATTAAATTGACCGGCACCTTTTAACCATTCGCCACCGTCAATGGTAATAACTTCACCATTTACATAAGCCGAAAAATCAGATACTAAATAAGCCGCTAAATTGGCTAATTCCTGGTGATCGCCCACTCTTTTCAAAGGTACTTTTTTGGCCATATCAAATTTTTCGGCTAAATCGCCAGGTAATAAGCGGTCCCAAGCTCCTTTTGTTGGAAAAGGTCCGGGTGCAATAGCATTGCTACGAATACCATATTTTGCCCATTCTACAGCCAAACTTCTGGTCATAGCCAAAACGCCCGCTTTTGCCGTTGCACTAGGTACAACATAAGCAGAACCTGTCCATGCATAAGTAGTGACAATATTTAAAATTACAGAACTTTCCTGTTTGGTATCAATCCAATGTTTTCCAAAGGCTAAGGTGCAGTTTTTTGAACCTTTTAAAACGATGTCAATAATCGTATCAAAAGCATTGGCCGATAATCTTTCTGTTGGAGAGATGAAATTTCCGGCAGCATTATTCAATAATACATCAGCTTTTCCAAATGTTTTTACTACTTCTTGTAACATTGCTTCCACTTGATCATAATGGCGAACATCACATTGCAATGGCAAACAAATTCCTCCGGTTTGAGATTCTAATTCTGCAGCGGTTGTTGTTAACTTGTCTAAATCTCTGGAAGTTATGGCTACTTTTGCTCCTAATTCTAAGAAATATTTTGTCATCGCTTTTCCGAGTCCGCTACCGCCACCGGTTACGACAATTACTTTGCCTTCTAGGGCATTATCACGAAGCATTTTTGCTGAAAAATTCATAAATAGTTGGTTTTTTGTAAAGATATAAAATAGCTATAATTCTGAAAGTAATTTATAGTTTATGTAACGTTATTATTTTAATTTAAGTAATCGTTCTGCTGCTTTTGTGAGTGTTTCATCATCTTTGGCAAAGCAAAAGCGAATGCGTTTTAAATCGGTATTATCACCATAAAAAATAGATAGCGGAATGGTTGAAACACCAAATTCGGTTACTAATCGTTTGGTAAAATCCAAGTCAGATTCAGTTGAAATGCCTTTGTAAGAAGCAACTTGAAAATAAGTTCCTTCACAGGGTAATAATTCAAAAGATGTTTCTTTCATTAAGTTTTGAAAAAAATTACTTTTTTGTTGGTATACTGTTTTGACTGAACTGATGTCGAAAATATCTAAATAATCACTTATGGCAGCTTGAGATAGACTGTTGACACTAAAAACTAAAAATTGATGCACTTTTTTTACTTCTTTCATCAAATGTTCAGGAGCAATGGCGTAACCAATTTTCCATCCGGTTAGGTGTAATGTTTTTCCAAAAGAAGAAGTAATAATTGCCCGGTGACGCAGTTTTTCTCTTGTATTGACAGAAATGTGATTGTTTTCAAAAGCTATGTATTCGTAAACTTCATCGGATAAAAGTAAAACATCAGGAAATTTTTCTAACAAATTTTCTAATTCAACAAACTCTTTTTCACACCACATTTTTCCGGAGGGATTATGCGGATTATTTAAAATTAAAAGTTTAGTTTTAGACGATAAATGATGAGCAATTTTCTCAAAATTTGGAGAATAATCCTCATTTAAAGAAACGCGAACCGGTTTGGCATTGCTTAATAAAATGGGGGTTTCATAACAATCATAACTTGGATCCAAAATCAATACTTCATCACCAGAATGAACTAAAGCTTGAATGGTTGCAAAAATAGCCTCTGTAGCTCCCGCAGTAATTAACAGTTCCGTCAAAGGATTGATGGCTCTTTGGTAGGATTGAGCGGTTAGTTTGGCAATTTTTTCCATCAAAGACGGATAACCTGCCATTGGCGTGTATTGATGCACATCTGAACCGGCTAATCGTCTTATAATCTCAGCCATTTTTTCATCAATCGGAAAATTTGGAAATCCTTGAGATAAATTTATTGCATTGAAATCTATTGCCATTTTAGACATGACAGTGAAAATGCTGGTTTGCAAGTGCGGAAGTTTAGACATATTGTAAAAATAGAAATGTTTTAAAACTAATTGAGTTAAAAAGTTTATTTCTTAACAAAATTTCTTTTTAAAAGCGAATAGACCGCTGAATCCCAAAACTTGCCGTCCCAATATTCGTTTTCTAAAAAGTGGGCTTCTTTTACAAATCCATTTTTCTCTAAGACTTTTGCAGAAACATGATTTTCCGGGTCCACAACCGCTTCTACTGAATGAAAATTTAGCACATTGAAACCATACTCTAAAACCATATTAATAGCTTCACTTACAATTCCTTGACCTTGGAATTCGGGCAACAACATATACCCAATTTCCAAACGGTAATTTTCGGTTTGAATGCGATAGTGACCAATAACACCGAGTAATTTTGGATTTCCTTTTAACGTAATAGCCCAATTGATACCGATATTGTTTTCAATTTTTTCAGTAATCATTCCAATATGTTCCGATGCCATTTCTGTAGACGTAACTAAGGGCCTCGGAATGAATTTCATCGTTTCCGGATTGCC
>Ga0073900_10001109_pt1 | contig 15449 bp, 13 predicted proteins | sample KloWWTmetKNB5Kit_FD_66666 | JGI IMG/M metagenome (GOLD analysis project Ga0073900, IMG submission 66666) | Active sludge microbial communities from Klosterneuburg, Austria, studying microevolution and ecology of nitrifiers - Klosterneuburg... | ecosystem: Engineered > WWTP > Aerobic digester >...
ACCGGGATCATCTCGCTGGTGGCGTTGAGCTTCATGGTGCATGAGCCCAGGGAGATCATGGAGTGATCCAGCGCCAGGTCGCGGTTCTGCAGGCGCTTGAGGTAGCGCAGCATCTCGTGTTCGGTGTGGTGGGTGTTGAACACCGGGTGCGACAGGATCGCGTCGTCACGCAGCAGGGCTTCCGGCAGGTTGCCGCCGCGGGCAGCAACGCTGGCGTCCAGCGCTGCGACATCCGCTTTTGCCCCAAAGACGGAGAGCAGGGCGGCGATGTCGGCGGCAGTGGTCTTCTCGTCGATAGAGATGCCGAGGCCCTTGCCGTCCACGTGGCGCAGGTTGTAGCCGGCGGCCTGGGCGGCGGTGTAGATGTCTGCCGTGCGCGCGCCGGTGCTGACCTGCAGGGTGTCGAAGAACACCTCGGACGCCAGTTCGAAGCCGGCCTGCTTGAGCCCTTCGGCCAGGGTGGCGGCCAGGCGGTGGATGCGCGCGGCGATGGTGCGCAGGCCTTCCGGGCCGTGATACACGGCGTACATGCCGGCCATGTTGGCCAGCAGCACCTGGGAGGTACAGATGTTCGAGTTGGCCTTTTCGCGGCGGATGTGCTGCTCGCGGGTCTGCAGGCTCATGCGCAGGGCGGTCTTGCCGCGGGCGTCCTTCGACACGCCGATGATGCGGCCCGGCATGGAGCGCACATGGGCTTCGCGGGTGGCGAAGAAGGCGGCGTGGGGGCCGCCGAAGCCCAGCGGAACGCCGAAGCGCTGGGCCGAGCCCAGGGCGATGTCGGCACCCATGGCGCCCGGAGACTTGAGCAGGACCAGCGCCAGCAGGTCGGAAGCGACGGCCACCACCGCGCCCTTGGCCTTGAGGCCGCTGATGGCGTCGGAAATGTCAGCCACTTCACCGCGCTCGTTGGGGTACTGGAGCAAGGCGCCGAAAACGTCATGATGGGCCGCTTCTGCGGCCGGGCCGACGATCAGCTCGAAGCCGAAGTAGCCGGCGCGGGTACGCACCACGTCGAGGGTCTGGGGAAAGACGCCTTCGTCCACGAAGAAACCCTGGCCCTTGACCTTGGAGATGCGCCTGGCCATGGCCATGGCCTCGGCCGCCGCGGTGGCTTCGTCGAGCAGGGAGGCATTGGCCAGTTCCAGCCCGGTCAGATCGATGACCATCTGCTGGAAGTTGAGCAGAGCCTCCAGGCGGCCCTGGGCGATCTCGGCCTGGTAGGGCGTGTAGGCGGTGTACCAACCGGGGTTCTCCATCACGTTGCGCAGGATGACCTTAGGCGTGATGGTGTCGTAGTAGCCCATGCCGATGAGGGACTTCTTGAGCACGTTCTTGCCGGCGATGGTCTTGAGCCGGGCCAGGGCCACATGCTCGGCCATCGGCTCGCCCAGGGCCAGCGGGGCGGACAGGCGGATGCCGGCCGGTACCGTCTGCTGGATCAGCGTGTCCAGGGCGTCGACGCCAACGGCGGCGAGCATGCCGGGCAGTTCGTTGGAGCAGGGGCCGAGGTGGCGGCGAATGAAGTCATCGCCCTGTTCGAGCGTGGCGAGCGGGGCAGAGAGAAGGGTCTTCGACATGGGAGAACTCGGTTGGGTGACAGCGACAGCAGGGTGGGGCGCACCAGCCCGGCGCGCCCGCGGTCAGGCAATCAGCGTTCAGCCGATGGCGGCTTCGTAGCCGGCGGCGTCCAGCAGGCCGTCCACATCGGCCGCGTTGGCCGGTTTGATTTTGAATAGCCAGGCGGCGTAGGCGTCGGCATTGACGGACTCGGGGGCGTCGAGGGCGGCCTGGTTGGCTTCAAGGATTTCGCCGGCGACCGGGGCGTAGATGTCGGAGGCGGCCTTCACGGATTCGATCACGGCGATGGCTTCTTCCTTGGCCACGCTGCGACCGGCCTCCGGCAGCTCGAGGAAGACCACGTCGCCGAGGGCTTCCTGGGCGTGATCGGTGATGCCGATGGTGAGGGTGCCGTCAGCCTCGACGCGAACCCATTCGTGGGAGGCGGTGTAACGCAGGTCGGTGGGGGTGCTCATGTCGTGTCCTTGTTCAAGTCGGATGAAAGGGGTTGGATTGGATTTCTGACCAGTCAGACCAGAGCCTTGCCGTTGCGGACGAAGGGGGCCTTGACGACGCGGGCCTTCAGGCGCTTGCCGCGGATGTCCACTTCGACCGCATCGCCGGCCGCGACGCCGAGAGGCAGGCGGGCCAGGGCGATGGACTTCTCGAGGGTCGGCGAAAAGCTGCCGCTGCTCGTCTCGCCTTCGCCCTGGGCGGTGAATACCTTCTGGTGCGAGCGCAGGATGCCCTTGTCTTCCAGGATCAGGCCGAGGGCCTGTTGGCGTGCTCCGTTGGCGACGAGGGCAGCCTTACCGACAAAATCGCGGTTTTCGTCCTTGAAGTCCACCGTCCAGGCCAGCCCGGCATCGAGGGGGGAGACAGTTTCGTCCATGTCGTTGCCGTAGAGGGCCATGCCGGCTTCCAGGCGCAGGGTGTCGCGGGCACCGAGGCCGCAGGGCTTGACGCCGGCAGCAGTCAGCGCGGCCCAGGTGCTGGCGGCCGTGCTCACCGGCAGGGTCAGCTCGAAGCCGTCTTCACCGGTGTAGCCGGTGCGGGCAATGAAGATGTCACCGAAGGTGGCGGCCTGGAAAACCTTGAGTGCGGTGGATGCGGCTTCGGCGCCGGGGATGGCGGCCCAGGTCTTGGCGCGGGCGTTGGGGCCCTGGACGGCGATCATGGCCAGATCACGGCGCACGCTGAGCGTGGCGGCCGCGCCGGTGGCGGCCAGGCGCTGCTGCATCCAGGCGACATCCTTGTCGGCGGTGCCGGCGTTGACGACGATGCGGTACGCGGTATCGGAGAGGAAATAGACGATCAGATCGTCGATCACGCCGCCCTGCTCATTGAGCATGCAGGCATAAAGGGCCTTGCCGGGTTCGACGAGCTTGGCCACATCGTTGGCGATCAGGCCGCGCAGGAAGGCCTTCGCGTCGGCGCCTTCCAGGTCCAGGGCCAGCATGTGGGAGACGTCGAACATGCCCGCGTCGCGGCGCACGGCGTGGTGCTCCTCGATCTGGGAGCCGTAATTGACCGGCATGTCCCAGCCGGCGAAGTCGACCATGCGGGCGCCGGCAGCGACGTGGGTGGCGTGAAGGGGGGTCTGTTGGGTCATGGGGCTCTCCGGTGCAATCGTTACAGTGTAGAAAAGCAATGGGGCCGAGGCGACGTGAAAGTCGCTTCGGCCCCATCTGTCCTTTGTACCTGAGAGATTGCAGCGGTGCATGGACCGGCCTGCGTGCCCCTTCGGTGGATGCGGCCAACGCGCGGTGGGCGGGCAGCATCACTCTCCAGATTGTTGTTTCGTCGGCGGTCCTTTTGCCTGAGCGGTTCCGGGGGTTGCGCCTTCGGCGGCTCGCGGATGACCCACGCGAACTCTCTCCCACACGACGGCGCGCACCTTACCATCGCGGGCGGAGAGGGGCAAGCGTCTGATACACTTGGACGGATGACGCCGTCCCGAAGCCGTTTTCTGCCTGTCCGCGGTTTGCGCTATCACCTTCGTGAGTGGGGCGAACCCGGGGCGCCGATGATCTTCATGCTGCACGGCTGGATGGATGTGTCCGCGTCCTTCCAGTTTGTGGTGGATGCGCTGGATTCCGGCTGGCATGTGTTGGCGCCGGATTGGCGTGGATTTGGCCAGACCGAATGGCGTGGTGATGCTTACTGGTTTCCCGATTACCTGGGAGATCTGGATGCGATTCTGCATGCGTGTTCGCCGGAGGAGCCCGTGAATCTCGTCGGCCACAGTCTGGGTGGCAACGTGGCCTGTGTATACGCTGGTGTGCGTCCGGCGCGGGTCGCCCGTCTGGTGGCGCTGGATGCTTTCGGGCTGGCCGATACGGGGCCCGCGCAGTCGCCGGGACGTCTGGAGAAGTGGTTGAATGACCTGGCCTCGCCAGCAGTTTTTCGCGGCTATCCGGATCTGCATGCGCTGGCCGTCCGGCTGCAGGCGGACAATCCGCGTTTGTCTGCCGAGAGAGCAGCGTTCCTCGCGAAGCATCTTGGCGAGGACAATGGTGAAGGCGCCATCCGCATGGCCGGCGATCCGGCGCACAAGCGAATCAATCCGGTGCTTTACCGGCGTGCCGAAGCACTCGCCTGCTGGCGCAGGGTCAGTGCGCCAGCCCTGTGGATCGAGCCGGAGGCGCCGACCTTGCGGCACCGGTTGGGTGTGGACGACGAGGCGCACGCCGAGGCCCGGGCCGCGTTTCGGGATCTGCGCGAAGTCCGGGTGCCGGACAGTGGGCACAACCTGCATCATGATCAACCGGGCGAGGTGGCCCGGATCATTGAGACTTTCCTGCGGTCAAAGGAATCATGAATACCCTGAATGCCGATCTGCACTGTCATTCCACCGCCTCCGACGGAACGTTGCCGCCAGGAGAGGTGGTTCGTCGCGCCCATGCCAATGGGGTCGAGCTGCTTGCCCTGACCGATCATGATGAGCTCCTCGGCTTGCCCGAGGCCGCTGCACAGGCGCAGGCGCTGGGCTTGCGATTTGTGCCAGGGGTCGAGATTTCAGTGTCCTGGCTCGATCAGACCCTGCACATTGTCGGGCTGGGGATCGACCCGACCAATGAAGCGCTGATCGCCGGCCTGGCCCAGGTTCGCGGGGGGCGTGATGGACGTGCGGCACGAATTGGCGCTGAACTGGAGCGGATCGGGATCCGGGGGGCGCTCGAAGGCGCCCTGCGTTATGCCGGCAACCCGGCTCTGGTCAGTCGGGCCCATTTCGCTCGCTACCTGGTCGAAATTGGCATTTCGAAGAACGTCCATGACGTTTTTCTGCATTACCTGGCCCGGGGCAAGCCCGGCTACGTCGAACATGTCTGGGCCACCCTGGAAGATGCGCTGTCATGGATCAAGGGGGCCGGCGGTCTGGCCGTGATTGCCCATCCCGGGCGTTACCGCCTCAGCCATGCTGAAATGGACATTCTCTTCGAGCGCTTCCGGGACCTGGGTGGTGATGCCATCGAGGTTTCCTGTGGTGCGCATGACGGCGGTCAGTTGCTGGCCTTCGCACGACTGGCGCGCAAGTTCGGCCTCATGGCCTCGCGCGCTTCCGATTTTCACGGCCCGGAGGACAGTCCCATTGACCTGGGGCGCGCGCCACCGCTGCCTCCCGATCTCACACCGGTGTGGACCCGCCTGGCGTGACGCCTTCCTTTTTTGCTTACTTTTGAACCATGGCCCAGTTTTTTTCGCTTCACCCGGAACAGCCCCAGGCGCGCCTGATCAAGCAGGCTGCGCAGATCATGCGTGATGGCGGCCTGGTGGCCTTCCCCACCGATTCGGCCTATGCCCTCGGCGGCCATACCGGCGACAGCCCGCTACTGACCCGCATCCGCCGCATCCGTGAGGTGGATGAGCGTCATCACTTCACCCTGTTGTGCCGGGATCTCTCCGAGATCGCGACCTTCGCCCGGGTCGACAACACCCAGTATCGGCTCCTCAAGGCCACTACGCCGGGGCCCTACACCTTCATCCTCGAAGGCACCAAAGAGCTGCCGCGGCGCCTGTTGCACCCCAAGCGCAAGACCATCGGCCTGCGCATCCCCGATCATCCGGTCGTGTCGGCCCTCCTCGCCGAGTTGGGTGAGCCCCTTCTGAGCTCGACCTTGCTGCTGCCGGGCGAGGAGTTTCCGCTGACGGACGCCGAGGAAATCCGCGACCGTCTTGAAAAGGAGGTGGATCTGGTGATCGAGGCCGGCCCCTGTCGGGGAGAGGCGACCACGGTGATCGATCTGACCAGCGGTTCCCCGGTGCTGGTGCGGGAAGGGCGGGGCAGTCTTGCGCCCTTTGGCCTGTAAGCGGCCTTTCGTCCGGGGCTTGAGGCGTCCAGTCTGCTAGAATCGCGCCCCTTCGGCGCCGTGATCCATGCAAGAACTCATATCCACCCTGACAATCTGGGCATTGCCCGTGCTGTTCGCCATCACGCTTCATGAGGCGGCGCATGGCTATGCGGCGCGTCACTTCGGCGATTCCACGGCCGAGCGGGCAGGGCGCATCAGCCTCAATCCGCTGCGTCACATCGATCCGATGGGGACCGTCGTGGTACCGGCCCTGATCGTCGTGGCGAGCACGCTTGCGGGTGGCTCGCCGATGTTGTTCGGATGGGCCAAGCCGGTACCAGTCAATTTCGGGCGCTTGCGCCGGCCCAAGGCCGACATGCTTTGGGTTGCCGCCGCCGGGCCCTTCGCCAATCTGGTGATGGCGCTTGGCTGGGCCATGCTGTTCCGCTTCGCGATCATGTCGCCCGAGAACATCTACGCCCTGCCCATGGCCAAGATGGCGGATGCCGGGATGCAGATCAATGCGGTGCTGATGCTTCTCAACCTGCTGCCGCTGCCGCCCCTTGACGGTGGGCGGATTGCTGTCAGCCTGCTCCCGGCCGGGCCCGCCTACACGTTCTCCCGCCTCGAGCCCTACGGCTTTCCGATTCTGCTGGTCCTGCTGTTCACCGGTATCCTTGGCGACATTCTCGGGCCACTGGTGGCCATTTTCCGTTTTGCCCTTGCAACCGTTATTGGACTTTGATTATTCATGTTCGCTGAACGCGTCCTCTCCGGCATGCGCCCCACCGGGCGTCTCCACCTCGGCCACTATCACGGTGTACTGAAAAACTGGGTCAAGCTGCAGGCTGAGTATCCCTGCCTCTTCTTTGCCGCCGACTGGCATGCCCTGACGACCGATTACGACAACCCCCGGGGGATTGAGGCGAGCGTCTGGGAGATGATCGTTGACTGGCTGGCGGCAGGCGTCGATCCGTCCCAGGCGACCATCTTCATCCAGTCCCGCGTGCCCGAGCACGCCGAGCTGCACCTGCTCATGTCCATGATGACGCCGCAGGGCTGGCTGGAGCGGGTCCCGACCTACAAGGACCAGCAGGAAAAGCTGACCCACAAGGATCTGACCACCTACGGGTTTCTGGGCTACCCGCTGCTGATGAGTGCCGACATCCTGATCTACCGCGCCGACAAGGTGCCGGTGGGCGAGGATCAGCTGCCCCACGTGGAGTTCACTCGCGAACTGGCCCGTCGTTTCAACCACATGTACGGCCGCGAGCCCGGCTTCGAAGAGAAGGCCCGGGAGGCCATCAAGAAGCTCGGCTCCAAGCGCGCCAAGCTCTATGAGGAGTTCCGCACCCGCTTCCAGCAGAACGGCGATGAAGAAGGGCTGGCCCTCGGCAAGGCCCTGCTCGAAGAGGCCCAGAGCCTTTCCCTTGGCGACCGGGAACGCCTCTATGGCTACCTTGAGGGCAGCGGCAAGGTGATCCTCGTCGAGCCCGGCGCGCTGCTCACCGAGGCCTCGCGCATGCCCGGCCTTGACGGTCAGAAGATGTCCAAGTCTTACGGCAACACGATCTTCCTGCGTGAGGAGGCAGAGTCCCTGACCAAGAAGATCCGCACCATGCAGACCGATCCTGCCCGAGTGAGGCGCACCGATGCGGGTGATCCGGAGAAGTGCCCGGTGTGGCAGTTCCATGTCATCTATTCGGATGACAGCACGCGGCAGTGGGTCACCCAGGGCTGCAAGAGCGCTGGCATCGGCTGCATCGAATGCAAGCAGCCGGTCATTGATGCCGTGCTCAAAGAGCAGGACAGCATGCGTGAGCGGGCTCAGCCCTACCTCGACGACCCCTCCCTGGTGCGCAGTATCGTTGCCGATGGCTGTGACCGCGCCCGCAAGCTGGCCCAGGAGACCATGCGCGAGGTGCGTGACGCCATGGGGCTGAGCTACAGTTGATGATGGGCGGGGAGGTGTTCCGTGGATTTTTGCCTTGGAAGCATGCTCCTCGCGTGTTAGCCTGCGCTGAACAAACAGGGCGGTGGGCGTGTTGACTGCCGACCTGGATCTGGCCCCCCCGGCCGATCCGCTGGATGCCATCATTGGTCGAATGTATGGTCAGCCGATCTTCGATCTGCCCAAGGATCTGTACATTCCGCCCGATGCGCTGGAGGTCATTCTCGACGCTTTCGAGGGCCCGCTCGACCTGCTGCTGTACCTGATACGTAAGGCCAACATCAACGTCCTCGACATTCCGATGGTGCCGTTGACGGCCCAGTATCTGGAATACGTGGAGGCCATGCGCAAGCACAATCTTGAGCTGGCGGCAGACTATCTGCTGATGGCTGCGACCTTGCTGGAGATCAAGTCGCGCCTGCTGCTGCCGCGACCGCCCCGGGCAGAGGAAGACGAAGAACTTGACCCGCGGGCAGAGCTGGTTCGTCGCCTGCTTGAGTATGAGCAGGTCAAGCTGGCGTCGATGCGCCTGGATGCCTTACCCCGTGTGGAACGGGATTTTGAATGGGTTGGGGTTTTCGTCGCCGAGAAGGTGGTGGAGCGCCTCCCAGAGGTAAGCCTGCATGATCTGCAGCTGGCCTGGTTGAAGATTGCCCGTCAGGCGCGCCTGAAGCGGCATCACACGATTCAGCGCGAAGAAATGTCCGTGCGCGAGCACATGACCCTGATCCTCAGGCGCCTTCGTGACGACAGCTTCGTGGTGTTCGAGTCGCTCTTCGACCCCAAGCTCGGTGTGGCCAGCCTGGTAGTGAGTTTTCTTGCGACCCTCGAGCTGGTCAAGGAAAGGCTGGTTGTGGTGACCCAGAATGAGGCCTTTGCGCCGATCTATGTGAAGCGTGCTGACAGTGCAACCGGAGACGCCTGAAGAATTCAAGCGGGTGCTGGAAACAGCCCTGCTGGCTGCGGCCTCGCCGGTTCCGGTGAGTGATCTGCGCCGCCTGTTCGAGGAGGACCCCGGTGGCGATCTGGTGCGGCGCCTACTGGACGAACTGGCCGAGGACTGGCAGGGGCGCGGTGTCGAACTGGTGCAGACGGCAGGCGGCTGGCGCTTTCAGACCCGGCTGGCGTATCAGGTGTATCTGGACAGACTCAAGCAGGAGCGGCCGCCCAGGTATTCCCGGGCTGTTCTCGAAACCCTGGCGATCATTGCCTATCGCCAGCCGGTGACGCGGGGCGATATAGAAGACATTCGTGGGGTGGTCGTCTCCAGCAATGTATTGAAGACCCTCGAATCGAGGGGGTGGGTGGACGTGGTGGGTCACCGGGAAACGCCCGGTCGGCCGGGTTTGTATGCCACGACCCGAAAATTCCTGGAGGACCTCGGCCTGCGCAGTCTGACCGAGTTGCCTCCGCTGACTGAAATCGAAAGGATCATGGATCTTGTCGACCTCCCAAAAACCGAAGAACCGGCCGTTTAAGGCCAAATCCGCCCGGCCCGGACAGGAGTCCGGCCGTCAGGCTCCCCCGTCTGACCAGGGTGGGCGCCGCGGGCGTGGCCGCCCTGACGCGGAGGGTGGTGGTCGTGGTGGCCGCCCGCCCCGTGGCGACGATGAGGGCCGGCAACCCAAGAGCAACGCCTCGGCAATCGGACTCAGTGATCTCGGTGGCGGTGGGCGGGGTAACTGGCGTGCCAAGCGTCAGCCGGCATCCGTCGGCGGTGGGACAAGCCCCTATCCGCTTGCCAGCAGTGAACTCCTTCCTGCGGTCGAGGGTGAGCGTCGTCGCAAGCCGGAGGATTCTACTTATACCGAACCTCAGCGCCTGCACAAAGTGCTGGCAGCAGCAGGTATCGGCTCCCGTCGCGAAATCGAGGAATGGATCGTGGCGGGCCGGATTTCGGTCAATGGCGAGCCAGCTGATGTAGGCCAGAAAGTCGGCCCGGGTGATCGGGTGCGGATCAATGGCAAGCTGATGCCGATCCGATTTGCGCCGCGGATTCCCCGCGTGGTGCTGTATCACAAGCCGGAAGGGGAGATCGTGTCCAGGGATGACCCGGAGGGGCGGCCCACGGTCTTCGATCGCCTGCCCAATCTTCGCAAGGGGCGCTGGATCGCTGTTGGTCGGCTGGACTTCAACACCTCTGGTCTTCTGTTGTTCGTCAATGACGGCGATCTTGCCAACAAGCTGATGCACCCGCGCTACGAACTGGATCGCGAGTACGCGGTGCGGATCCTTGGTGAGCTCGACGATGCCCAGAAGAATGCGCTGTTGCAGGGCATTGAACTGGAGGATGGTCAGGCCAAGTTCAACACCTTGCTGGATGGCGGTGGAGAAGGGGCCAATCACTGGTATCGGGTGACGCTTTCGGAGGGCCGCAACCGGGAAGTGCGCCGGATGTTCGAAGCGCTAGGGCTGACGGTCAGTCGTCTGATGCGGGTTCGCTATGGGCCGATTGCGCTGCCTTCACGCCTCAAGCGTGGCATGTGGGAAGACATGGCGGTTGAACAGGTATGCGCGCTGGCCGGGATTCCCAAGCCCGATGTGGCGGGTGGAAAGCCCAAGCGGCCGGCGCCTCAGCCCCGTCGCACACAGCCTCATCCGCGCTGATGTTGGGTCAAAATTGCGCCCGCTTCGGCGGGCTGCTATAATCAGCGTGTTTTATCGGTTCGAAAGAGCCGATCGGTCCGAAAAGGGCCGACATCCGGTCGAATTTAAACAGGGATGGGCGTTTCGCCCATTTTTCATTTGTGGGCCAGGAAATGGAGTTGCACAAACTGATCGAGCAGACCGCGGAAGGTCTCGGTTACGAACTCGTTGATTTCGAAACCTCGCCCCGTGGCAGGCTGATGCGAATCTTCATCGATTCGCCGAATGGTATTACGGTTGATGATTGTGCCACGGTGAGCAATCAGCTGGTGCGGGTCTTCGAGGTCGAGAATGTCGATTACGACCGCCTCGAGGTGTCCTCTCCCGGGCTTGATCGGGCACTCAAGAAGCCCGCTGATTTCGAGCGCTTTGCCGGCCAGGACGTGCAGGTCCGTCTCTCCATGCCGGTCGCCAATCAGCGCAGTTTTAACGGGGTGCTGCAAGGTCTCAAGGACGGCGTGGTGACCCTGGAGACGGAAAAGGGATCGATGGAGATCCCGTTTGAAGATATCGAGAAGGCCCGCCTGGTTCCCAGGTTTTAAGGGATTTGGAGGTTTGCAGGTATGAGCCGCGAAATTTTACTGTTGGTCGATGCGCTTGCCCGCGAGAAAAATGTTTCCAAGGAAATCGTTTTCTCCGCGCTGGAGTCCGCGCTCGCCCAGGCGACGAAGAAGCGTATCAACGACGAAGCCGATGTACGTGTCTCCATTGATAGGGAGACCGGTGACTACGAGTCCTTCCGGCGTTGGCAAGTGCTGCCTGATCCGGATGTCGAGAATGATGAAGCCCAGATGGGCCTGATCGACGCGCGTGAAGAGTATCCCGACATCCAGGTTGGCGACTACGTGGAAGAAGGGCTTGAGCCCATCGACTTCGGTCGCATCGGTGCACAGGCGGCCAAGCAGGTGATCCTGCAGAAGGTGCGTGACGCCGAGCGCGAGCAGATCCTCAATGACTTCCTGGAACGCAAGGAATACATCATCTCCGGCAGCATCAAGCGCATGGAGCGGGGCAATGCGATCATCGAGGTGGGGCGCCTGGAGGCTGTGCTGCCGCGCGACCAGATGATTCCGAAGGAAAATCTGCGTGTTGGTGATCGCGTCAAGGCCTATCTGCTGCGCATCGATCGCGGGGCCCGTGGTCCGCAATTGATCCTGTCGCGCACTGCGCCAGAGTTCGTGATGCGCCTGTTCGAGCTGGAAGTGCCTGAGATTGATGATGGCCTGCTCGAGATAAAGGCCTGTGCCCGGGATCCTGGACTGCGTGCCAAGATCGGCGTCAAGTCCAATGATCCGCGCATCGATCCGATCGGCACCTGTGTCGGTTTGCGTGGTTCCCGGGTCACCGCGGTCCGTAACGAAATCGGTGGCGAGAACATCGACATCGTGTTGTGGTCGCCCGAACCGGCCCAGTTCGTCATCGGTGCCCTGCAGCCGGCGGAAGTCTCTTCCATCGTCGTCGATGAAGAGGCTCACGCAATGGATGTGGTGGTCGACGAGAACAACCTGGCCATCGCCATCGGCCGGAACGGTCAGAATGTGAAGCTCGCTTCCGAACTGACTGGCTGGAGCATCAATCTGATGACCGAAGCGGAGTCGGAACGCAAGTCCGAAGCCGAACACAGCACGGTCCGTCAGTTGTTCATCGCCAAGCTGGACGTGGACGAGGAAGTGGCAGACATCCTGATCGACGAGGGCTTCTCGTCCCTCGAGGAGATTGCTTACGTGCCGCTGGCCGAAATGCTGGAAATTGAATCCTTCGACGAAGAAACGGTGAACGAGCTGCGCAACCGCGCCCGCAACGTGCTCCTCACTGAAGCCATCGTGACTGAAGAACAGCTGGAAACCGTTGCCGAGGACATGCTCGGCCTGGAAGGCATGGACAAGCCCCTCGCGGCGAAGCTGGCCCAGGGCGGCGTTCATACCCGCGACGAACTGGCTGATCTGGCAGTAGATGAGTTGATGGAAATGTCGGGGCTGGACGAAGAGCGGGCCAAGAATCTGATTACCAAGGCGCGCGCGCACTGGTTCGAGTAATACCCCGGAGGGTCAAGATGGGACAGACAACCGTTACACAATTTGCCGGCGAACTCAAAATGCCGGCCTCCGTGTTGCTCGAGCAGTTGCAAAAGGCTGGCGTTGACAAGGCACGGGAAACCGATCTGCTCTCCGAGCAGGACAAGACACGTTTGCTGGACTTTCTCCGTCGCGCCCATGGCGACACGGCAGCAAAATCCAAGATCACGCTGACGCGCAAGCAGACCAGCGAGATTAAGGCAACGGATTCCACCGGGCGCGCCCGGACGGTGCAGGTGGAAGTGCGCAAGAAGCGCGTATTCGTCAAGCGCGACGAGGCCCTGGTGCCCGAGTCGGCAGCCCTTGCTGCATCTGCCACGGATGAAGAAGCTGTGTCGGTTGGCTCGTCTGCCGATGTCGAGCCTCTGGTTGAGGTCGCTGATGTCGAGACTGCCCCGATTGTCGAGGCCGTCGTCGAGGCGGCGCCGGAGCCTGAGCCGGTTCCGGAGCCCGTTGTTGAAGTTGTGCCCGAGCCGGAGCCTGAGCCGGTTCCCGAGCCTGTGGCTGAGGTGGTGCCTGAGCCGGAACCCGAGCCTGTGCCGGTGGCTGCACCCGTAGAGGCTGCGGCACCCAAAACTGAGGCGCCCAAAACTGAGGCACGTCCGGCGACGCCGGTTCGTCGCGTTGTCGCGGGTTCGATCCTTAGCGCAGAAGAAAAGGCAAGCCGCGAGCGCGAAGCGCAGCGCCATGCCGAACTCCAGGCGCGTCAGATTGCCGATCTGAAGGAAAAGCAGGAGCGCGAGGCGCGTGCCCGGGCCTCCATGCTGCAGCGTGCCGAAGATGAAAAGCAGCGTGTCGTTGCTGCCGAGAAGGCCAAGGCCGAGGGCGAGGCTGCACCCAAGACCGGCACGCTGCACAAGCCTGCCAAGACCGAGGACAAGGGCGCCCGCAAGGACGTCAAGAAGGTTGTCAGCAAGGAAGTGCCCGCGGATGCCAAGCGTCGCGGTGGCCTGAAGACCCGTGGGGATACCACGGGTGGCGCCGGCGGCTGGCGTGGTGGTGGTCGTGGCGGTGGCCGCAATGGTGGTCGTCATCAGGAGACAACTGCTTTCGTGGCACCGACCGAACCCATCGTCCGTGAAGTGCATGTCCCCGAAACCATTTCCGTTGCCGACCTGGCCCACAAGATGTCCGTCAAGGCCATCGAAGTGATCAAGGCGCTGATGAAGATGGGCTCCATGGTCACGATCAACCAGGTGCTGGACCAGGATACGGCGATGATTCTCGTCGAGGAAATGGGCCACAAGGCTGTCGCAGCCAAGCTGGATGATCCGGATGCCTTCCTTGAGGACAACGTCGAGCATAAGGATTACGCCCTGGAGCCGCGTGCTCCGGTGGTGACCGTGATGGGCCACGTTGACCACGGCAAGACCTCGCTGCTCGACTATATCCGCCGTGCCAAGGTGGCTGCTGGCGAAGCCGGTGGCATTACCCAGCACATCGGTGCCTACCACGTGGAAACTGACCGTGGCATGGTGACCTTCCTCGATACGCCGGGTCACGAGGCCTTTACGGCGATGCGTGCCCGTGGTGCCAAGGCGACCGACCTTGTGGTGCTGGTGGTGGCAGCCGATGACGGTGTGATGCCCCAGACCAAGGAAGCCATCCACCACGCCAAGGCGGCCGAAGTGCCCCTGATCGTGGCGGTGAACAAGATCGACAAGCCGGGTGCCAATCCCGAGCGTGTGCGTCAGGAGCTGATCGCTGAAGGCGTGGTTCCCGAGGCCTACGGTGGCGACACCATGTTCGTTGAGGTGTCCGCGAAGACCGGGGACGGTATCGACGATCTGCTTGAAGGCATCCTGTTGCAGGCCGAAGTGCTGGAACTCACTGCGCCGCGCGAAAGCATGGCCAAGGGTCTCATCATCGAAGCCCGCCTCGACAAGGGGCGTGGCCCGGTGGCAACCCTTCTGGTTCAGTCCGGCACCCTGCGGCGCGGTGACGTGTTGCTGGCCGGCGCGACTTTTGGCCGTGTTCGCGCCATGCTCGACGAGAACGGCAAGCCCATTGAAGAAGCGGGTCCGTCCATTCCCGTGGAAATCCTGGGTCTTTCCGAAGTTCCGGGCGCGGGTGACGAGGTCGTGGCTCTGGCTGATGAACGCAAGGCCCGTGAAATTGCCCTGTTCCGTCAAGGCAAGTTCCGTGATGTGAAGCTGGCCAAGCAGCAGGCTGCCAAGCTCGAGAGCATGTTCGAACAGATGGGCGAGGGCGAGGTGAAGACCCTGCCGCTGATCATCAAGGCCGACGTGCAGGGTTCCCAGGAAGCGCTGGCCCATTCGCTGGTCAAGCTGTCCAACGACGAGGTCCGGGTGCAGGTCATCCACGGCGGCGTCGGTGCCATCAGCGAGTCCGACGTGAACCTGGCCCAGGCCTCCGGTGCGGTCATCATCGGCTTCAACATCCGTGCCGATGCCAATGCCCGCAAGCTTGCCGAGAGCTTTGGCGTGGATCTGCGTTACTACAACATCATCTACGACGCCGTCGATGAGGTGAAGAGCGCGCTGTCCGGCATGCTGGCGCCTGAGAAGCGTGAGCAGATCCTGGGTCTGGTGGAAGTCCGTCAGGTCTTCACCATCTCCAAGGTCGGTACCATTGCGGGTTGCTACGTGCTTGAGGGTATCGTCAAGCGCAACGCCCAGGTGCGTGTGCTGCGCAATCATGTGGTCATCCACGGCGGCGAACTCGAATCGCTCAAGCGCTTCAAGGACGACGTCAAGGAAGTCAAGTTCGGCTACGAGTGCGGTCTGCAAGTGCGCAATTTCAACGATCTCCAGGAAGGCGACCAGCTCGAAGTGTTCGAAATCCAGGAAGTTGCCCGGACCCTGTAAGCCATGCCCAAGGAGTTTTCCCGTGGTCAGCGTGTGGCGGAGCAGATCCGCCGTGAGTTGGCCGAGCTGATTCGCCTCGAGTTGAAAGACCCCCGCGTCG
>Ga0073900_10001115_pt1 | contig 15380 bp, 14 predicted proteins | sample KloWWTmetKNB5Kit_FD_66666 | JGI IMG/M metagenome (GOLD analysis project Ga0073900, IMG submission 66666) | Active sludge microbial communities from Klosterneuburg, Austria, studying microevolution and ecology of nitrifiers - Klosterneuburg... | ecosystem: Engineered > WWTP > Aerobic digester >...
GGCAATCATGGACTGATGCCCATGCCTGTGGATGTATCTGTTACAGATAATAAAGGTAAGGTGTATTCCTATACTATTCCATTGGATCTAATGCTGGCAGCAAAAAGAAAAGATTTATCTAATATCAATATAACTCAGTTACCTGAATGGAATTGGGTGAATCCTTTCTATGAGATGGCTATAGATATTCCAATTGATAAAATACGTACAATCGAGATAGACCCTACCAAGCGTATGGTTGATTTAGACCTAACTAATAATATTTTGGTCCTTCCAGATAATGGTTAACGAGCCCGAATGACTTCAGGGATTGGATTACCAATACTGCCAGTCGGGGGCTGTAAGTGAAGCAGAGTCGCAATAGTCGCAGCGATATCTGTGATCTGCACGCGCTCAGGAACTTCTGAATGCTTGAGACCCCATCCGTAGAAGATCCCCGGAACATGTGAATCATATTCGTACATACTACCATGAGAAGCTCCTGTAGTATATCCTACTATCCATCCCGGCTCCAAAATAATGAGTACATCACCTGAGCGTTGTGGGTGTATTCCGTTTCGGATTTTCTCAAGAAAAAAAGAAGGATATAAGCTATTACTGATATTACTCAGATCAATCACTTTTGCGATCCCATCATTTGCCATCAAGGAAGCTTCTAAAGTTCGATAGAAGTCATCATAATCTACTTTATTAGCTATCAATAGTTCCTTGTTTACAAAGAATTGATTGTCTTCGTATTCTAAAATATATTTCCCTACACCAAAAGCTTTATTAAGATTGTCATTTAGCTGAGCATAGAGAACCTCTTTAGGTAGCACACCGCCCGGCATTTTATATTTAAGGCTATGGCCGGGGACATCGCAGATTCCATGATCGGCGGTGAGAAATAGCAAATAATTATCCTTGCCAACCTCTTTATCCAGCGCATTTAATACTCTTGCAATATCCTGATCCAGTCGGTAATAGGTATCTTCACTTTCTATGGAATTGGGGCCAAAGCTATGACCTATATAATCAGTCGAGCTGAAGCTTATTGTGAGATAATCTGTAATATCATCCTTGCCCAACCCTTCACCTTGAAGAGCAGCAATAGCGAAATCAGCAGTGATCGTATTTCCAAAGGGACTGGTGCGCAACATATCATAGTTATTCTTCTTCCCCTTAGAATATTGATGTGGAAACACAGGCTCAGAAGCGCCACTTAGAGGCTTCTCGTAGCCTACATTGTCAGCATCGCTATTTACATAAGAGGCGATCGGATAAAGTGTATTCCAAGTCGCATTGATGTATTTATCTGCTTCTTTCTTATTATTAAATGCAGTGACCCACGTCGGTAGTTCCTTCATATAGTAAGTAGAAGTGCCAAAATTTCCCTGATCAGATTCAAACCAATATGCAGCATCTGCAACATGACCACCCGGCAATATAGCGCCTCTATCCTTGAGCGCAATACCAATATTCTTACTTCGCATCCCTGTGGCTAATTTTATCTGATCTCCGATAGTGGTAACTTTCATATTGCGCGGAGACATCTTTCCTGCTTGGCCAGACATACCCACTCCCTCTACTGAATCATCCTGAGTACAATAAACCATTTTTGCAAGGCGCTTATCATACCAATCATTTCCCGCTATTCCGTGTATCGCAGGAGGACAACCAGTATAGATACTCGCATGTCCCGGTGCAGTATTGGTGGGCAGATAATTGTACTGCATATTGGTACAATTAACCCCTCCCTGCATCAATCTTTTAAATCCATTATCACTCAAACGGTCATAATACCTGTATAAAAAGTCGTATCTCATCTGATCCACCACAATACCTACTACAAGCTTAGGCATCTGGGTCTGCTGTGCCGGCTTATCTCTATTCTTAGGTTGGCCATTGCATACTATCACTAAAAAAAGCGGCAAAAAACTGAGAATTATTTTCTTCATGACTTCAAAATATTAATTACTGACAAATATTAGACTTTTTCCCCGTGATATCCAATTTAAACATCTAATAATTATTAAATTAGATTCCGTACAACTTACAAATAGGACACTCAGAGGGATTATGCGGTCGTGCTTTACAATAGGTGCGGCCAAATAAAATAATTTGTAGGTGCAATTTACCCCAAGTGGCCACTGCGAATATTTTTTTCAGATCAGCTTCGACTTTTTCCACTGTTTTGCCTTTGCTTAGTCCCCAGCGATGAGCCAATCGAAAGATATGTGTATCTACAGGAAATGCAGGAGTATCGAATCCCTGTACCATCAATACTGAAGCAGTCTTATGCCCCACTCCTGGCAGCATCTCCAACTCATCGATGTTGCCTGGAACCTCTCCTGCATGCTTCTCAATGAGTATTTTTGAGAGTCCAATTATATTCTTTGCCTTTGAGGGTGATAGCCCACAGGGCTTTATAATGGCCCTTACATTTTCTTCGCCAAGTGCTAGCATTTCAGCAGGTGTTTTCGCTTTTTCAAACAAAAACGGCGTCACCTGATTGACCCGAATATCAGTGCACTGCGCAGAAAGTAACACAGCTATGAGTAATGAATAATTATCAGTATGATCCAAGGGCACAATCGGGTCAGGAAAATATTGCTCCAAAATGGCAGCAATAGATTTTGCTTTATCTGCTTTTCTCATTACTAGAGTTTACTCAGAAATTCCATCGTATCCACTCCATCTGCATAATCTTCCAGTCCGGGAAGCTGAGTGGTGCCGGGCGTAATCACTTGAATATGATCTAGCCCCTTTTGCGAAACAACACACTGGATTTGTTCTGATTCTTTTTGTAATTCCTTCGCAAGTAAATTAGCATCGTCGTAGTACTCAAAGTGCACAGTAGAGAGTCGACTAAAAATTCTTTTGTCTTCAATTAGGATGAGTGCATCATTACAATAAAAAGTACTTTTATTCAACATACATATTGATAAATTATAGTCATAATTATTCATGTATTTGTTGTGCATTTTATTTGAAGGTAATTCATCCCATATCTTGAACAAAGAAGGTATATCATAATCAACAGGCAGATAAATCTTTGATACACTCCGGCATCCCATCCCAAAATAATCATTGATATCTGACCAAAAACCAGTCAGTTGCGTGTCAGATTCGTCGCCGTATAATACTCCAACCGATGTCCTGTTCTTTCGGATAATGTGCGGTACGTGTGAGAAATATTCCTCGAAATACACTGCACTGTTGTTGCTTCCTGTGGCTATGATAGCGTCATAATTTTGTAAACGCGAGACGAAAGTAGTTTCTGTCCGGAAGTCAGGAAATAGAGCCTCAATATAGCTGATCAACGCTGGCAGCAAGACAGCATCTTTATCTGATAATTTTACTTGAGCATGATGTCCGCTTAGAAATACTGCGAGCCAATCCCCAAATCCCACCAATGGCAAATTGCCCGCCATGATGATACCAACATTCTTCAATGAAGTGGAAAATTGATATTTACTGATCCAACTGAGCAGTTCTTGCCGATCTAGCATCTGTGTGCAAATGGCATTAACTGACTGATTAATATTCTCTTGTGTAAACCACGGATTCTCCCGTTGGGCTCTTTCAAAATGAGATTTCCAATATCCGGAATCCTCCAGCAGACTCCATCTGAGAGATTCAAGCATTTTTAATTTATTTTCTACAGATATTGTGTTACTACTTTCCTCAGTGTTCATTTTCTTTTGCGAATTCAATGATTCTTCGAATGGCTATAATTATAATCACCATGATGACGAATGCAAATACCAAAGTATATAAAATCTGCCTATAGAAATCTAGGTCAGCCCAAGCAGCGTGTGTTAAAAAGAGTGCCACCAAGTTTATGACTACGACAGGATACGCAAGACTAGCTATTACTTTTGGTATTAAAAGAGAGATATCGTCCGGCATAACTAATAACAGACATTGAAGGAGGCCATTCAATAAAATAGCAGTCCCGGCAGTAATGAAAACAGTTTCATTATTTTCTGCTGTACTTCGATTATTCTGCAACCACATTACTATTATTGTTACCAGCACAATAGTAAGGCTGGCAATAAATGGATTTTTGAAGTTAATTTTCAACAGTCACTACTTTTCCGATCAAATCATATTCGAGTGCGTCGATAATTTGAACCTCACAATAATCGCCTAACCGGCAATAATTTTCAGTAGCATCAATTAATACTTCGTTGTCCACCTCTACCGAATCAAATTCGGTTCGTCCATAATAGGTGCCACTTTCTTTTTTATCAATAAGTACTTTATATATACGTCCGATTTTCTCTTGATTGAGCTCAAGGCTTATTTGTTGTTGCACTTCCATCAACCGGTTCGACCGTTCTATTTTCTCTTCATCGGACACATCATCGGCTAGAGTATAAGCTCCAGTATCTTCCTCGTGTGAATAACGGAAGACACCTATACGGTCAAACCTCATTTCAGTCACGAAATCCATCAATTGTTGAAAATCTTCTTCGGTCTCACCCGGAAACCCCACTATAAATGTAGTACGTACTGCTACACCGGGGACTTTTTCTCTGATGAGATGTATCAAAGCTCTGGTCTCTGAGAGAGTGATTTGACGTTTCATTGCCTTCAGTACCTTATCCGAAGCATGCTGAAGTGGAATATCTATGTATCTACATACTTTATTTAGTCTGGGGATCACGTCCAAGATTTCTACCGGAAATTTAGAGGGATACAGGTATTGCATTCTTATCCACTGAATACCATCTACCTGCTGCAAGGCCTCAAGTAAGTCAGGCAAAGCACGTTTCTTGTATAAATCCAACCCATAATAAGTTAGTTCCTGAGAGATGAGTATCAGTTCTTTCACGCCTCTGGATGCCTGAGAGCGAGCTTCAGTGACGATTTGTTCTATAGATTTGGAAACGTGCGTGCCACGCATCAGTGGAATAGCACAGAAGGTACAGGTACGATTACATCCTTCTGCTATCTTTATATATGCATAGTGTCCGGGAGTAGTTAATATTCGCTCGCCCACAAGTTCTGCTTTATAATCAGCTTGCAGGGTGCGAAGCAAGCCCGGCAACTCAAGTGTACCGAAAAAGGCGTCCACCTCGGGGATTTCTTCCTCCAGATTATCTTTATATCGTTGTGAAAGACAACCGGTGACATAAAGTTTCTCCAACCGACCCTCAGTCTTTAACCGCGCATAATCTAAAATTGTATTGATAGATTCCTCTTTAGCCAGATCTATGAAGCCGCAGGTATTGACCACAACAATGCCTGCATCGCCTTGCCATTGATCATGCTCTACTTCATAATCATTGCCTCGAAGTTGGGTAATCAGATCTTCACTATCTACTAAATTCTTAGAACATCCCAGTGTAATCACACTTACTTTTCTGGGATTGATGGCTTTGGTTCGCAATCTATATCAGCTTGTAATTGAGCTGCAAAAATAGGTAAATTAATTGGGCAGAGGTCTCACTCTATTCTGTGATCGACATTTTCTTCATCATCTCTGACTTTTGAGCACTCGAATATGCACCATAAGCATTTACAACTATGCCCTTATGTTCAAAGTCAAGAGTAGAAATAGCATAAACTACCATATCATCTCCCGGATCTGTCATCCCATCGAAACGATAATATTCGTCCACTTCAAAGTCTTGAGGATAAAACGTCTTTTCACCAACATTCAATGTCAGGCAATCTAACTTTTCATCTACCTTAAAATTTTTAGTGTATCCTCTGACTATGAGATCATTTATAGCTTCAGAGGCAGTGTTATATTCTCTTCTCGGATCCATATTAATAGAATTTATAGTTTTAACAGTAAAATTCAAAAGGGGTTGATATTCACCATAATCCTCTACATTTTTAGTGTATATAGAGTAAAAGTAAGTGGTATACTCCCACTACAGAATTTGAGACTCGCATATTTTCAAGCTAACTTGTAGCTATTACAGGAAGAAATTCCAAAAATTGAATCTTGAATCATAACTTTACCGCACTAGTTTTCTTGATTCTAAACTATACATTCCTCAATATTATCTGATTATAGTCGTTCACAGTATATATTTCAAAACATGATTGCATTCAATTCTAGGCGTAAGTTATACCTCATATTCAGTCTTTCACTATTATTATCAAGCATTCATCAGACTGGTTTTGCACAGTTTGGTGTTTCACTCAGGCATGCCATGTCGTTCAATGATTATCCTGATGTTCAACATCAATCCTCGCGCAGCCATGCAGGCATGATCAGTGCAGACTACCGATATGGTTTAAAGGAATATCGACTTGGAATAGGAATAGCACCATATGCAAAGTTTCAAAAGCCGGTGGGCAGCTTTACTCCTGCATCTCAGATCACTGAGGATCTAACTATAAAGGATGCTAAATCAATAGGAGCTAGCCTGTATGTCAGCTATTACCCGCTTGATTTCATAAAGTGTGACTGTCCTACTATAGATAAAAGGGGGCTATGGTTTAAGCAATCCCTTTTTATTCAGCCTGAGATTGGGTTTGAAGTTAAGAAATACTATACCACTCCCTCTGCTGAACTCAGTGACCTAGACAAATTGATATCGGCAGGATTGTTTGTAGGTGTGGATATTCCCTATTTTTATCCTTTAATGATTTCTCCAATGCTGGGATTAAAAAAATATTTCCAACTGAATGATAATCCTCTTTTTGGTGCAAAGAGAAACCCTCTTGCAGTAGAAGCCGGCATTCGTTTTGGTTTCGGCCGGTTGTAACTAGTACAGACTGAAAGAAAGTCACCCATGTGCTATTGATTAGGAAAAATTATCTTTGAGGGTTCAATCAACTATCACATGAAGACATTTTTCCAAAAAGCATGGCCATATCTAGCAGTAGCCGCCTTCCTGGCTATATTTGCCTTCCTTTATTTTTCACCTGAGAATACAGACAACAGAAGTTTGTCGCAATCAGATGTGCAGCACTCATTGGGTATGCAAAAAGAAGCCAAAAAGTTTGAAGAACAGGAACATAGGGAGATATTGTGGACCAATTCTCTCTTTAGTGGAATGCCTACTTATCAAATCACAGGTGTGACCGGTCACACCTGGAATGGTGTAGCTGCTTTCTTATATAATGCCTTAAAACTATGGAAGCCTACTACCAGTCCCACCGGGCTATTATTTTCCTGGTTTATGGGCTTCTTTATAATGATGCTCTGCTTCAGATTTCATTGGAAATATGCCCTTTTAGGCTCATTATTATTTGGCCTCAGCACCTCTTTGATGCTTTTAGTGGATACCGGGCATGTCAATAAGGTCTTCGTCCTGGGATTAGTACCGCCTACACTGGGGGGTATCTGGCTGATATACAGGGGGAAGTATTTATTAGGAGCAGCCCTGACTGCACTCTTTATAAACTTGCAGATCATGGCAAATCACTTGCAGATTACCTATTATTTTGGTTTCCTGATTGCTTTTCTAGTGATCGGAATGCTCATACATGATTTTCGTCAAAAGAACCTTAAACGTTCGCTCTTAGCTACAGGATTGCTGATCTTATCAGTGATGATAGGCGTATTACCCAATCTGCCTAAATTATTAACCACACGTGAATATGCTGAAGAATCTATAAGAGGAAAAACTGAACTGGTAGAAAAAGATAGGCCGGCTGATGGACTTACTAAAGAATATGCATTTGGGTGGTCGATGAGTGTACCTGAGTCAATGACGCACATTATTCCTAACTTTCAAGGAGGGTCAAGTAATGATTATTTTGCCCAAAATCCCGACTCAAAGACCAGTCAATATCTGCAAACACTGAAGCCCGAACAAGCTAATCAGTTGGCGCAAGCCTCATCTTCATATTTTGGCCAACAGCCTTTCACTTCCGGCGCCTGGTACTGGGGTGCATCGATTGTATTTTTGTTCTTCCTATCATTCTTTAGCACCAAACATTGGATCAGATGGTGGGGATTGGGGTCGATCGCTTTTCTGTTGATGATCAGTTGGGGAAACCATTTTTCTTTATTTAATTATTTTCTCTTTGATCATTTTCCATTATTCAATAAATTTCGAGCAGTATCGATGAGTGTCAATCTGGCTCACATGGTACTAATACTAATAGGTATGTTTGGCCTAAGAGCCTTCTTCACAAATGAATACGACGAACGTATGCGCGCCCTCAAATGGGCGGCAGGAACAATGGGCGCATTTTTGCTACTGGGATTTGCTCAGGCTTGGATGGGAAAATTGAATGGTACCGTAGATGCACAACTAACTCAATTTCCTGATTATATCAGAGCATTAAAAGCTGATCGCTCCAGTGCGGTCATCAAAGATACCTTCCGCAGTTTGATTTTCATTTTCCTTGCTGCAAGTACCATGTATCTGGCAGCTAAAAACAAGTTGAGTCAAAATCTAACTCTCTTGATATTAGGTGTGGTTCTGCTCATCGACGTAGTCGGTATAGATAAGCGCTATCTGCCAAACTCAAAATTTACCACCGACAACTCCAGCGAAGCAGAGACTTATCCTCGACCTGTAGATGAACAAATCATGAAGGATCCTGAACTCAGTTTCAGAGTGATGGATCTGTCCAACAATGGACAACGAAATCCATTTTCGGATGCTTTCCCTAGTAATTTTCATAAGAATGTAGGTGGATATCATGCTGCAAAGTTGGGAATCTATCAGGATGTAATTCAGAAATATCTGGGAAATCCGGGCAAATACATCAATGTGTATAATATGCTGAATACGAAGTATTTCATAGCCGGTGAAGGAGATGCTCTTCAGGTGCAGACTAACCCGGGCGCAGCCGGAAATGCGTGGTTTGCGCATACCATAAAAGTAGTAGATAATGCCCAGCAGGAACTAGACGCACTGGAGGATTCGACTATCATTCAAAATATAGTAATCGGAAAAAAATTCAGCTCAATGGTGGATGATAAAATCCAATTCGATCCCAATGCAAAGGTGAGTCTTACGAAATATATACCAGATGACCTGACTTACCAGTATGAAGCAGCCTCGCCTCAATTTCTGGTATTTAGTGAAGTTTATTATCCTGAGTCAAAAGGATGGCATGTATATATAGATGGAAAAAGAAAAGAAGGTCTAGTGCGAACCAATTATGTACTTCGTGGTATAGAAGTGCCTGCCGGAAAGCACATCCTGGAAATGAAGTTCGAACCTTCCTCTTATTATGGATCACAAATATGGGGTAAGATCGGAAACTTACTATTGATATTGCTCCTCCTTGGTGGTATTGTAGCAAGTGTAAGGCCTTATATGAAACCTGCAACTGCTTAATAAAAAGGATGGCTGCATCTAAAAGCCGTCAATCTGCCGGTAGATTTTTTGTGAGTATTTTTGGTGCCATTATTGGCGCTGCCAGTACTCTATTCGTGTATCCTTATGATATGCCTCTTCATGGTATGAGTATGTTTATACTGAACACTTCCATGATTTTAGTTCCGGTTTTTTTACTTGGATTTAATGGCGTTGCAATCAATAACTACAATGAATTCAAGACTGAAGATCGTCGTGATCACGGATTTTTGGGTTTCTTGCTATTGTTTTTCATGCTGGGTGCAATCATATATGCAGCTGTGTTTATGCTGGCGGCAGACCGTCTTAGCCACTTCTTTACTTCAAATAAGTCCGAATACAATAAATACTTCTATTACATTTTACCCGTTACCATATTTTCCGCAGGCACAGTTTTATTGGATTCCTATCTCAATAATTTTTTTAAAATAATCATTCCATCTTTTATCAGAGAAAATCTGATCAAAATTTCATTACCAATTCTCATTTATCTATGTTATCTGGGTACTATTTCTATCCAACAGGCGATGTGGGGAATAGTGCTTAATTATTTTGCCTCTTTCACTTTGTTACTTGGATATGCATTTTATCTAAGGCCGGAAAGTTTCAGAATAGATTTCTCTTTTATTACAAAGGAGAGGCTGAAGAGGATAGGAATCTATGGTCTCATCGCCAGTCTGGGCTCTATCGGTTCGCAACTAGTAGGTAGTTTGGATATCGTGATGATTAAAGCCATACTGCCCCCTCTGGAGCTAATTTCTGTCTTCAATATGCACTTTACTTTAGCTTCATTTGTATTTATGCCCTTCTTTGCTATTGCTTCTATAAGTGGTCCTATGATAGCTAAATATCTACATGAAGGAGATACAAAACAAATGGGATATCTATATCAGGTTTCTACTACTGTGATGTTGATTATCGGACTATATCTGTTTTTAATAGCCATTCTCAATCTTCCTGATATCTACACCATGATGCCAAATGGAGATCGCTATGCTGCAGGTTGGTCAGTGTTTTTGTTTTTGGGATTGGCTCGTTTGGTAGATTTGGGTACCGGTCTGAATGCCCACATCATCGGTTATTCAAAATATTACCGCGTCATTTTATATACTACATTAAGCCTTGGTGCGCTTAATTTCTTACTAAATTATTTCCTCATCCATAGATATGGTATAAATGGTGCAGCTATTTCTTCCTTTATTGCCATAGTATTTTACAATGTGTTCAAAGTGTGGTTTGTTTATAAAAAATTTGGCATCTTACCAATAGATAAGCGAGTATGGAGATTGATATTGCTTACTTTAATTTGCCTGTTGATTGGCATAATTCCATTGCACTTTAATGCTTTTGCAAATATTGCTCTCAGAGCTACAATAATCACCGGTATCTATTGGAGTATCATCCTCAGATGGCATATTTCACCACACATCAATCACTATGTTTACAAATATCTCACCAAAGTGGGTTTACATAGAGGCATTTAAACAAGCAGTTATAAATTATAAATATATGTTATATTTACATTTTTAAACTGATATTGGTCTATCAGTGATAAATAAGAAAATTACTACAAGATGGCTAAAAGCTCTACACTGAATATTCCCAGGCCTAAGCCGAATTATTTTTTATCAATCATGAGTATTGCTTTGGTGCTCTTCCTTTTGGGAATGGTGGCATTTCTTAGTTGGCATGCCAATCGACTGATAAACACTTTCAAAGAATCAATTAATGTTATTGCTGAGATCAGAGATTCTACTCAAACTGCACAAATCGATGAATTAGTTGCCTATTTACAATCAAATCAAATAGTTAAACCTACTACCGTCGAATACATAGACCGTGAAAAAGCGGCTGCAATAATGAAAAAGGACCTTGGTGATGATTTTCTTATAGATCAGATGGATAATCCTTTATTTGAGTCCGTGTCATTCAATATTAAAGCACCTTACTTCAGTCCGGCCTACATTGATACACTTAAGCTGAATGTTGGTAAGCAATTTAGTTTTGTCAACAATGTATATTATCAAGAGACATTTGTCCAAAAGCTGACTCAAAGTATGAGTAAAATTGGCTGGGGAGTACTCATCGCCTCTATCTTATTCCTACTCATTGCCCTCACAGTTATGCATAATACACTGAAGTTGGCAATGTATTCCAATCGGTTTTTGATCAAAAACATGGAATTGGTAGGAGCCAGCAAAGGATTTATTCGCGCCCCATTTCTTCGCAAGAGTATAGGCAGCGGTCTGCTTAGTGGTATATTAGCCATACTTATGGTAGCGGGTATTGTATATTTATTATATCTATTTATACCTGATATTCAAATGCTTATCGATATAAGGTGGATGATGATACTATTTGGCTCCATATTGGTAGCTGGGATAATCATTACACTGGTGTCCACATTTTTCATAGTCAACAAGTATCTCAACACTCGTACTAACGACTTATTTTGATATGTCATCAAAGTGCAATACATTTGGACTTTTAATATATACAAATGAGTCAGAAAAAGGGGAATAAACCTGCACCGGGTTCCAAAATAAAGCCAACAACTTCCAGGATTGATCCTACTTTAAAACAGTCCCCCTACGTCAAGAAGGACAAAGATGAAACCACCCGAGTACCTCGGGAGAAACAAACCCTGTTATTTACACGGGAGAATTACAAATGGATTCTCATAGGTCTAGGAACTATGATTCTGGGCTTTCTTCTTATGTCAGGCGGGAAGATGCCGGACGCCAATACATGGGAACCGGAGCGTATCTACAGCTTTCGTCGCATAACTCTTGCACCCATGGTAATACTTGTCGGTCTTGTCATAGAAGTATATGCAGTATTTGTCGGCGCACGCAAATCTTCATTTTAAGGACTGATGTACAATTTTTTGGTTGCATTCATCCTCGGTATTATCGAAGGATTGACCGAATTTTTACCCATCAGTAGTACGGGACATCTGATACTTGCAAACCAATTTTTCTCATTTTCAGATGAAAATTTTTCTCAGACTTTTGATATGTTTATACAGGTGGGAGCTATTGGCTCTGTAGTAATCTATTTTTGGAAAGACTTATGGATTATAGAATCTGATAAAAAAGTAAAAAGAGACGCAGTCGCTACTTGGCTTAGGGTATTGGTAGCTGTAATTCCAGCCTTAATTCTAGGATTTCTGTTTCATGATATCATCGAAACATATTTATTGAACCCTATGACTGTAGCTATCAGTCTGATCTCAGGAGGTATCGTACTACTCTTCATTGAGAAGCAGTTTACTAGAAGGATATATGATACTATTCCCAAGTTACCTTTCCTTACAGCTTTGGGGATTGGATTCTTTCAATGCCTGGCCATGATCCCGGGAGTCTCCAGATCAGCAAGCAGTATCATTGGTGGTATGTCCTTAGGTCTCACACGTGTAGCTGCCGCTGAATTTTCCTTCTTTCTCGCGATACCTACATTGACCGCCGCTAGCGGATATTTCCTTCTTAAGCACGCCTTGTCTTTCTCATCACAGCAATTTATCCTTTTGTTCTTTGGATTTGTAATTGCTTTTATAGTTGCCTATTTTGTCATAGCCTTTCTGATGAGATACATCAAGCGCCATGATTTTGTCCCTTTTGGCTATTACAGAATTATACTGGGTGTAATAGTGCTGATTTATTTCTACTTCAAAAATTAATTTATAACTACCGACATGTGGCAATATATATTTAAGCGCATGATCTATGGTTTTTTTGTTATCCTGACGGTAGTATGCACTATCGCCAGTATTATTTACTTGTCACCAGTGGACCCTACCCGACTAAGTTTTGGACAACTATCTGATGCGGGTACAGTAGAAAGTAAGAGAGAGGAACTCGGACTGGATAAGCCACTTGCCACCCAACTGGCGTATTATCTGGCTGACCTCTCTCCCATAAGTATAGTGGAACAAAAGTCCGGCTTATTAAATAAATATAAATACGTCAGACTATTCAACTTCAATCATAAGATGATGATACTAAAGTGGCCCTATCTACGTGAATCATATCAAAGTGGGCGTCCGGTATCACAAATTCTGAAAGAAGCGATTCCTATGACTATTATTCTTTCATTAGCAGCAATTATTTTGGCTACAATTCTGGGTATTTTTCTGGGAATAGTAGCTGCTGTAAAGCAGGGTACCTGGCTTGAAAATACAGCTTTGGTTTTTTCAACGATAGGATATTCTCTACCGAGTTACGCGGCAGCCATATTTATTTCGATTGTTTTTGCTTATTTACTGCATGGGATCACAGGACTAAACATGACAGGGTCAATACTAGAACTCAATGATGCCGGTGATAAGGTAATAGTTCTAAAGAATTTAATATTACCTGCACTAGCACTAGGTCTAAGACCAGTATCCATTATTACTCAGCTTACCAGAGCCGCTATGTTGGATAATTTCTCAAAGCCCTATGTCAGAACAGCTTTTGCAAAAGGTCTATCACTAAAAAAAGTTACCTATACCCATGTATTCAGAAATGCATTGAACCCAATAATTACCGGAGTTACGGGTTGGTTTGCGTCACTGATAACAGGTGCATTCTTTGTGGAGAATGTATTTAATTTTAGAGGCCTTGGATCTGTTACAGTTAAGGCGCTGCTTGACTTTGACATTCCCGTAGTACTGGGAGCTGTATTGTTTACTTGTATTATGTTTGTCCTGATCAATATACTGGTGGATATTTTGTATGCAATAGTGGATCCAAAAGTAATCTTGAAATAGTGCGCTAAAAAAGGAAATAATCAGGCGCTGACTTTGATACCTTCTTTCTGATTATAGTATTCGTCGATGCACTGATGCAGGAAATTTGGTAGGATTATCTGATTGGTCAAAGCAATCTTTTTGGGATGTTTCAGATCCCGAATCATCTGATTAAGTTTGGCCTCGCCGTGCTCTGAGGTAACCTGTAAACTGCGCTCTTCCTGATTAAAGTACTGGTACATACCTTCTGCATATGCTTCAGGATGAAATTGAGTCCCAATGATCTCGGGTGTAAATCTGATGGCCATGATTGCACGCTCTCGATCTTTAGTTACGTCCAATTGCTCTACTGCCAATACTTTTGGATAGACATCAGACTTCGATTCGAAGTGAGGCCAGACAACTTCATAATTTCTGAAGTCAGCACAGTAAATGGGATTAGGCAAACCATCAAATAGCTTTTCATGTATTCCATTGCCTGTCAAATAACAAGGGAAAATACCGAATGAAATATGGAATCGTTTGCGCAAGAAACCGGTTTGAAAAAACAATACTCCCATCTGAAATGAATGGCATATTAAAAAAACGTGTTTCTTCTGGTCGGAATGAGCGGTATTAAAATCCATAATTGACCTCAACCATGCATAAAAATTTACATCCCATACACCATCTTCTTCTCTAGGATCACCCGGCCCCCCTGAAGATATATAAGCATCGAACTCAAGGCCTGGTATTTGATTCTTTCCCCTCACATCAAATATTTCGTAATCAAAATATTCACTACAAGCCTCGACGTGTTGTACTATAGATGCAAGCCCCAAATTAGGCGTATTATTATTCATGTCCAGGATTGCCAGTCTTGCTTTCTTCATTTACCGTTTCTCTATTTAAAAACAAAGGAAGGCATTTACCTTCCTTTGTAGTACAAAATTAGTCTTTTTAGACAAATCATAGCTATTGGAGTTACCCCTATTTATTGATCTGTTTTTGTCTCAATTTGAGCTGAAGGAGATACTGCATTTGCTGTATTTGAATCTGCGCTGGTCTTTGTACCGATAACTGTCTTTGGTTTGCGACCTCGTTTACCAAGTGCAGCTTTCACTGCAGCAGTAGCCTTAGGTTTTGGTCCGCGCTTAGCAGGTGCAGCTTTCTCTTCAGCAACAGCTGACTTAAGTTTTGGTCCGCGCTTAGCAGGTGCGGCTTTCACTGCAGCAGTAGCCTTAGGTTTTGGTCCACGTTTACCAGGTGCAGCTTTCACTGCAGCAGTAGCCTTAGGTTTTGGTCCCCGCTTACCAGGTGCAGCTTTCACTGCAGCAGTAGCCTTAGGTTTTGGTCCGCGCTTAGCAGGTGCAGCTTTCACTGCAGCAGTAGCCTTAGGTTTTGGTCCG